>Ga0078894_10001155_pt1 | contig 19410 bp, 11 predicted proteins | sample LauGreSu1BDMLBSD_2_FD_67506 | JGI IMG/M metagenome (GOLD analysis project Ga0078894, IMG submission 67506) | Freshwater lake microbial communities from Lake Michigan, USA - Su13.BD.MLB.SD (version 4) (version 4) | ecosystem: Environmental > Aquatic > Freshwater > Lake | place: Lake Michigan... | reverse complement strand
TAGAGGAAGTATTGAGCCAGCTTCACCTGAAATAGGAAGGGCTTTCTGCACCATGAGGGCTGTGAGTCCTATGGTTTTTAGAGTTATCGTCTTGCCGCCAGCATTAGGGCCGCTGATAACTAGCATCTGATGATGGATATCAAACTTCAGATGGAATGGAACTATAGGCTTAGATTCTTTTTTATTTTTGAGTTTTAATAGAGGATGAAACACATTATTTAAATTTAGGCTAGGTCCTATTGTAGGCAGACTACCTTCTATTCTCTCCATAAACTTATTTAAGGCATGCAATCCATCCCATTGTGCCATAAATTCTTGATACTGGATAATTAAATTTTTATATTTGGCAATAAATTGAGTGAGAATAATCAGGACCTTCCTAATTTCACGTTCTTCTTCACGATCTATTTCACTGGCTTCATTGTTGAGATATATAGTGGCTGCGGGTTCTATAAATATGACACCGCCTGATTCGGATTCATCGATAACCATACCTTTTATAGAACGCTTATAAGCAGAATTTATGGCCAAAACTCGTCTACCTTGACGAATAGATTCACCTATTTCGTTGAGGAAACCAGATTGTTTGGCTTGACTAAGGGCATAGGAAAATGCCTTGTCCATTTCTTGATAAATTGTTTTCTTTCGCAGTCTTAAGGCTGCCAATTCTTTACTGGCGGAGGACTTAACTTCTCCCTCTTCATCGATTATTTTATCTATCTCACGCAGAAGAGCGGTATCATAGAAAAGAGTATTGGAATAATCGGTAAGTGCGATGAACTCTTTTTGTAAGGTTGTATCTTTGAAAAACTGTTTGATATCTCGGATATTGGCTACAAGAAATTTCAGCTTTAATATATCTTCTCTCGGAATATAATAATTCTCAATCTCTATTTTTGTTATATGTGAAGAAAAATTATAAATGTGCTGAATAGGAAAATCGGGAAATTGAGTTTTAAGAAAATGAAATTCCGATAAAAATGCATATCGCTTCTCAATCTCAGTTTGTGTCCATTGTTTTTGTATGGTCCGCTCTTCAAAGAAATCTCTTCCGTATTCAGATAGAAAACCGGTTTTTATTTCCTCAATGAGTATATCAAATTCAAGCAAGCTTTCTGTCTGCTTTGTATAATCTATCATCTTAATGGTTTGTCTTGTATAAAGGGTGATATTGTTCTATTGTTTTGCGTAAAAATTGATTGTCTAAGTGAGTATAAATCTCTGTGGTAGTAATGGATACATGCCCTAGCATTTCTTGAACAGCTCTTAAATCTGCACCGCCTTCTACTAGATGAGTCGCAAATGAATGACGAAATGTATGTGGTGAGATTTGCTTTCTTATTCCAACTATGCTCGCTTGCTTTTTTATCATATTGAATACTGATATGCGAGATAGTGGAGTACCCCTCAGATTTAAAAATACAAAGTCTTTATCTTTATCTAACACTGTTTTTCCAAGCCGATAGTTTACTAGATATAGCTTTAAGTATTTAATTGCATCCGAGCCTATAGGTACAATCCGTTCTTTATTTCCCTTTCCTATGACTTTTATAATTTCTATCTCTAATTGAATTTCGGATATTTTTAATTGCAACAATTCTGTGACTCTTAATCCGCAGCTATACAATACTTCTAATATTGCGCGGTCTCGAGTACCTTGTTCTGTACTGACATCTATAGATTCTAGAATTCGCTCTATGTCTTCAAAACTTAAGGTGTCGGGTAGCTTACGAATCGTCTTTGGAGCTTCAATTAGTTCGGCAGCATTTTGTTGAGTATAGTTTTGATAAACAAGAAATCCAAAGAATGATTTAATGCCAGATATTATGCGAGCCTGCGTAGATTCTTGAATGGAAAAATTTTCAATTAGATAGGCAATGAATTCTTCTAAATTTTTACGTACAATTTGAGTTAACACCAACTTTGGATTCTGGAGTTCAGCATAAACTTGTAATTTCTGAATATCATTTAAATATGCATCAATAGTATGAGGTGAAGCGTTTTTCTCCAGTTTTAGGTAGTTTTTATATTCTACTAAGATAAAATTCCAATCCATGATTTATAAACGTTCATAGTTTTCTCTCACACAGGTCTCATCCATAGCTTTGGAATGCCAATATTCATGGTCGTATGCGACAAAGCCATTCTGATGCATGAGGCTATTTAGAAGGGTTTTTTTTTTTGATTTATCAATTTCATTCTGCAGCTTTTCATACTTTGCTTTTTGGAGAAAATTATCTAGTGGGTTGACAGAAATAAGCCAATAGATGAGAAGACAAACTGAAAATAGGAGCGCAGATGTCTTTACATTCTTATTTGTGAATGAATAACTAAGTATTCTATATAAACGGGAGTAGTAATGCTTCAATTCTCCTTTTTGGAAACAAAGTTAACCCTAAACCTCAATTCTATGGACGAATTATCATTTATCGAATCAGTATAAAGGTTCCTTTATGTATCTTGATTCCCCAAGGGGTTATCAATTCAGCATAATATAAGTAAACAGCCTTAGGTGCCGGCTTACCTTTATAAACGCCATTCCAACCTTTGAGCTGATTGGTTTCAAACACTTTCTCTCCCCAGCGATCATATATAGCGAATACTTTTATCTCAGCACATTCATCCATATTGGGTATGTATTCATCATTTAATCCATCTTGATTGGGGGTAAATGCATTTGGAAAACCATAATAGCATGTATCGGGCAGTTCTCCATTAACTATATAGCTAACGGTATCCCAACAATTGTAATCATCTGTAACTCTAACGGTGAATAATCGTGGCTGAATTTGGTTTAATTTATAATCAATTTCAGAATTAGTACTTCCCGTCTGCAACCATAGATAGGTCTGACCTCCAGAAGCAGTCAAGGTGACAGTTTGCTTATACATCACAGGGTTCGGGATTGATGGCGTAATCTCTGCCTTTGGCGTAGGATAGACTATCACATTTATATATTCAATAATACTATCACACCCAGAGTATGCTCCGCGTATGCGAATAGAATCATCCTTCGCCTTCGAGGTGATATAAGTTTTGCCATTGTAGAGGAAAGGAGAACATCCTTGCACCGTTTTTTCCTTGTATATCTTCTTGAATATTTCTCTAGGTGTGATATTTATGATAGAATCACAATTAAGTAGAGACTTTGATCGAATGGTGTCCTGCTCTATATATGAGGTATCATGTTGTTTACCTTTGCCATCAATATAAAAGTCACAATGAATCTTAGGAGTATAGATAAATACTTGTTTTTGTAAAACATTAAGATCGAGGACATCTATAAAGCTATCACAAATACCATCCGTTTTTTTAATCGTATAATAATAAAGGTTGGTCGTTTTACTATAATTATTATTAAACAAAATACTATCTCCAAAGCAAATACGTTGTTTTGTTGTTTTAGACGCTATGTTTCTATTTGTATAAACCACAACTGTATCATAAGCCATGCACCCACTGCTTCGATCTGTAATCTCAAGAATATAATTGACACTATCATTGACAATATTGCATATCGGATCAGCGATATTAGGGTCATTGAGAAATTTACTAGGTGTCCAGCTATAGGACCAATCAGAGATAGCAGATTCGCCCAACTGCACGGTAAAAGCTCCTAAACAATTAAAGGTATCTTTACCAGCGTTCGGCATAATCTGAACTACTGTTATTGTTTTCTCCATCGTATCTTGACAGCTGCCATTGGTGACAATGAGTCTTAACGAATATGTTCCGCCATTAGGAAAATTAAGAACAGGTGGCGCAGCCCCAGCATGGCTAGAAGGTATCGCATTACCAAAACTCCAATTATAAGAAGTAATAGGGCCTTTACTCCTGTTGGTGATAGTTAGATTCTCTCCATAACATAGCATATCTTCAGGAATAGTAAATTGAGCCCGGGCCGGACAGCATAATTTGGTATTGATATCAAAAGTATCTTTCTGTATGCACCCAAAGCTATCTCTAAATTCTAGATAATACGTGCGATTGGCCGTAGGGAAAAAGTATGGATTCTTGGCTGTAGTAGAAGAAATCGCTAGATTGGGTGACCATAAAATATTGGTAGCATGGATAGGAATTTCTATTTGTATGGTGTCTCCTATACATATTAAATGATCCTCTATTTTAGTATAGATAGCACCCGACTTGACTAGAATCTCGATGGTATCTATGAGTTGACAGTCCTTAAGATCCTGATAAGAGGCTAGATAGGTGCGATTAGCATTTAGATAAATTTTTGGATTTCGAATAGTATCAATCGATAGACCAGCAATAGGACTCCATTGATATTGACTACCCGGTCTTAAAACCACCTGAATAGAATCATTGAGGCATTGGGTATAGGTGAAGCGACGGGAGGTGTCGCATGGAGGTGGTTGAGATACAGAACATGCACTACAATAGCCTTTGACTTCTGAAGGGGCGAGAGTGCGGTTGTATATGCGAATATCGTCTAGGTCTGCATTGAGCCAGTATGGGTAAGTGATATTATCGAGTTTTCCAATAAACAGATCCGCAGAGTTGCTTCCAAGAGGTAAATTTATTTTACAAGTAAATCTTAATTCTCCGTTAACATAGTTTTTTGCAGTATCACCATCGTATGTGGTGACGACACAATACCAGGAATCCTTTTTAATGAAAGGCGCTTTATAAACTGCTGAAACAGAGCAACCACCTGAACTAATCCCTGAATAGAAGTTGCATTTATTCGAATCTTGTAATGCAGAACATGCTCCATTATCATTCAAAGGTGAATATACTAATGAGTAATGCCCTGAGTTATTAATGTTATTCTTAGATATAATTTGATTATTCATACAAGGACCATTGTAAAAACCCTTTGGTTTGAGTATAGCGCACATTGTAATCTGCGTCATCGAATTTATAGTAGCATTATTACTTACCCTCATATAATTACTAGTTCCATTAAATTTATATGCTGTATTCACTACTCCTCCTTTGCCTGCCACAGGTGTTGCTCCAAAATTAGCAGCATGATTTCCATTTCCGGATTTATCTTGAGTATTTCCGTTGAAGTCGAGGTGGAGGACTTTACCTATGTTTAGATTGGTGGTGTCGCAGTCAGAAGGAGCCTTTACCGCAATACATGAGCATGTAAAGGGTTTATTGTATAGATTTAAAATTTCAGTATTTGAAAGAACTCTATTATATATCTTCAGTTCATCCATATCCCCTTTAAAATAATTTTTATTCATTGTATTGGCTGAATAGCCTATCATAATAGAATCTAAAGCGTCATAAACATTATTAAATCCCTTGTAAGTCTTATTATCTAGCTGACCATTAATATAAAGTCTTAAAGAGTCAAAATCAAAAGTTAAAACAAGATGTGTCCATTGATTCAAGTTTGTATTTTGAACACTTTGGAACCATTTTTCATTCGTTGTAGGTTGATGAGTACATACAGTCATAAACTTAGTAGGTCCCGATCGATTTGTTAAATATAGACTATATGCCTCCATATAACTACCCGGGTTGTTTGGATTTTTAGTCAAGAAGATACAATTTGCATTGCCTCCAGTATAAGAGTTGAATGTATGAGGCTTCACCCATACTGAAATGGAAGCTGCATTTGGCTTCAGCATAGGTTTTACACCCAGTGAAATATGACTTGTGGTTCCATCAAAATAATAGGCCGAATTAGATATGCCATTTCTTCCTGTCGTTAAAGTAGCTCCTCTGACAATACCATTATGTGCAAATTTAGTACTATCATTCGCATTTCCATCCATAGACATGCAGAGTACTAAGCCCGAGGTGTCGCAGTCAGATGTTGAATTTCCACAAACTTTAGAATAGTATACTTTCATTCTGAAATAATGTCCATAATTTCCTCCTAAATCACCTGCTTTTATAATCACATAATTTGTAGCAACAGCTGAACCTACATTAATATCTTTTTTGGTATATAGAACTTGTCCATAAGTAATAGGAATTGGGGTGGCGTATATATTTTTACTATTTATTAATACGCTGTCTACAAAATCATCTGATAACATCCATAATCGCACACTATCTATAATAGCACCTGCAGGTATTGTTATTTCTTTTCGGAAAACTGCTATATCTGCATTAGCAGTTGTAGTAGTGGTTTGGCTAGAACTATTATAATAAGTTCGACTCGGATTAGAAACTATAGGTCCCCACAAACAGTTTCCTACAGTCATACCCGGAAAATTAGCAGCATTAGCTGTAAATAAACTTGTAACATAATTACATGAAGTCAAAGACCCCCATGACCCATTCGTTTGAAGAGCTTGCCAACCAGTTTGCGCTGAATTTATTTCTGTGGAATCTTGGCATAAACTATTCGAACACAAGGTGCAATTTTTCACGCTATCCACCTGAGTATACCAGCTTGCACTATTTTGGAGTGTCCCAACGAAATTTCCATTGACAACGCTTACTGTATTAGTACCTGTACCTTCATCTGCTTTAAAATAAGCTACCAAATTAGAGGTATTAGCAGCAAGGCAAGCTTTATAGTTTGCTTGAATTTCACTAGCAGTTCGCACCGTATTCCAAAATCGCACTTCATCAATCTTACCATTGAATGGTGTAAAGGTATGGTATGGATTGTAATTCACATCTTGGTTACCAATAGTCACAGCTACACTATTCTGCATTCTCTGAGACATAGGTATTGTCAAGGTGCCAGAGTTCACTTGATTACCATTGATATACAAGCGCATTGTACTCGTAGAATAGTCCATAACACCTGCTGCGTGATACCAAGTATTGGGGCTAAAACTCATAGAGGTGGCGATAACACCTTTTGGCGCTCCGCAACTCGTTTGACCACTTACAACCCAACCAAACCCCGTGCCTCCTGACCATGGCATATTAAAAATAAAGCCGATATCCTCACATAACTGAGCATCAGAAGCAGTAACAACAGATTCCATTCCTGTAACAGTTGTCCTATTACCAAGATTAAACCAACACTCCCATGTAAATCCATTCGTGCTATACAAATCTTTCCAAGCAGCTCCATTTTTTGGATCTATTTTGACAACGGTATTCGTAGGAGTGCCGTTAAACTTAAAAGAAGATTCACAATATTGCGGGTTTCCACCACTAGATGATGAACCTCCACCAGGTATAGTATAGCATAATTCCAACTTAGGATGTTTTGAGGTGTCTGTTTCCTCCGCTGAATAATATATTAAACTATTATAATACGGGGTATTTATATGTCTTAAGAATAAGCCAAAGTCATTGGTAGTAATTAAATCCTGAACAAGATTTTTAACATCAATGTTTAAATAACTGTGATTGTTTGTTGGACTCTGTGTTAGAATAACTTGATTTTGAGTGGTTATGGAAGGCCAACTACTAGTCGATATAGAGGAGGTTGTCCAAGCATTAGTAATTCTGCTTATTGAGGTAGAATTATCTGCACCAGCGGTTGGCTGTCCTGTCCATCCATGAGAAGCATTTGGCTTTGAATATAAACTTAAACTCGCTGAATTAATAATGGCATTTGCAGGAATACTTGACATATTAAACTTTAAAATATTTCTCCAGAAATGAGGTACTCCCCCCGCAGTCCAATTCGCAACCACGTTTTCATTATTGGTAAATGTCCAGGTTATATTCGTTGATGTTGTTGGAGAAAATCCAAATCCATCTATTGCCCCTGTATTACTAGTTTTTAATACAACACATATAGTGGTATCCTTGCCTAGATTAGTGCGATGTATCGTATCTACTCCATATCGATTTCCCACACAGAGACTATCGCTAAATGCAGAAATCGAAATTAAACTCGTATCTTTTTTAGGTACTATAGATAGAAAATAGGGATTGGTTTTTACATTGGATTGAGTCCACGTGTTGGTACCATCGGTTAAGGTGACAGAATAAGGAGGATTGCCTGTAAATTTTATGGTAATGAGCACTGGGTTAGAGTTATAACTTGCATATTTTCTTCCTATCAATGACGCTTTAGGCGTATCGATATTGACCAGATTTGTTTTGGTTATAGTATCGCAGCCGAGACTATTACAGGTAATTAGGGTGGCCGTCTTATATCCATTCGTGGTATAGGTTACTACTGGATTAGCTGCGGTGGAGCTAGCGGGGCTACCTCCAGGAAATGACCAATTATAGCTTAAGGTTGGTATTCCAAAACTCCTCGCAGCATAGCGAACTGATTTTCCTGTGCACTGAAAGGTATCAAGCGCTATGAAATCTGATTTCGGTTTTTTGGTTAGGCATTGTAGTGCCTGAAAGGCATTGATACGTCCAGCTCCTAACTGACCTATAAAGCTTGGATTTTGGGCATTGATATTATCGCAGGTTCTTTTTAAACAAGCCTCGATACTATCCGCTGGCATGGGGTTGTAGCATTTCATGAGGGCACATAATCCAGCCACCAAAGGGGACGCCATACTTGTACCACTTAAATTCCCATAAGAATTAGTAGCGCCTGCTAGACAGCTCGGAATGCCAACACCGGGTGCTGTGACATCTATGGTAGAGCCAAAGTTAGAAAAGCTAGCTCTGGCATCTGTACTAGCAGACGCAGCTACGCTGATCACATGATTGTATGAAGCTGGATACATGGGGGCGGAGGTGTTACTATTGCCTGCAGCTGCCACACAAATTATTCCCTTCGTTTTCGCTATATTGAATAATGTTTGGTAGGTAGCCGACCATCCACCTCCCCCCCAGCTCATATTGATGACATCGCAGTCACTGGCATTGACGGCATAGTCTAGTCCTTGAAAAGCGCCTGTTAAGAAAGAGTTTGAACTAAGGCCTATTTTGACCGGAATCATTTTGCAATTATATCCTATAGTAGCTATACCCTTACTATTATGTGTTTGACCTGCTATGATACCTGCTACATGGGTGCCATGCGTGAAATAGGTATTAGTTGGAGAAGTGGCCGAAGGATCATTGTCATTATTGGCAGCATCCCAACCTCGCCAGTCGTCTATATAACCATTACCATCATCATCTATGCCGTTTCCAGCTATTTCTCCAGTATTGATATGCCATTGATTGACTAGATCCTCATGGGTCATAAGAAATCCATCATCCGTTACGGCTACTTTCACATTCGCACAACCCTGACTTAGGTTCCATGCTAGATCAGCTTGTATTTTACTTAAATTCCATTGTGTAGAATATATGGGGTCATTAGGAGTGAAAAATAATTTATAAAGTGGAACCTTCTCGGCGAATTCAATTTCAGGAATTTGATTTAGACTTGGAATTAAACTATCTAGATTGATATCTTTATCGAAAATAAGCTCATAGGTAGTATTTAGGAATGGATGCACAGAAACAGGCTTCGCACTGACTAATTCGGCAGGGGATAGTAAAATACGCAGACCTTTATCCTTCTCAAGGATATAGGACTTCTTATATTCTTCTTTTAATTTTACAAATAGTCGATTGGAGAAGTAGTCTTGACTATTAAGTATCGAGGCAGTTAAAGCTAACGATATTAAAATTAGGATTCTCATAGTAAATCATTTTCAATTACAAAGATAATTTTTTTATTAGATTTGTTAGAAATTAACATCTATATGATAAAATTCAACTGGCTGCTATTATCACTTACATCTCTGGTTCCAATTATTGTAGCTTATTTATGGTTCAATTCCAGTTTTTATAATAGAATATTCAAGGGTTGGAATTTGTCTCAGTTTAATATTCGCTGGACACCAAGTAGTATTTGTATACTTTTAGTTTTAGGCTTTATGTACAGTATCACCCTCTCCTATCAGGTGATTCATCAGCTGCATTTCCAGAGCCTGCTTATGAATGAAGTAGGTTTCATGAATCAAGAAGGAAGTGCCTACAAAGATCTAGTCTATATTTTTGAGCTATATGGAAAAAACTTTAGAAGTTTTAGGCATGGTGCTTTTCATGGCTTATTAAATTCTATTTTTATAGTTCTTCCTATATTGATTTATGGCAGATTTGCTTCAGGTAGTTCATGGCACTCTGTTTTTTTTCAATGGCTGTTCTGGACGATTTGCGGTGTCACTATGGGCGGACTTATCTGTGAACTTTATTAATTATAAATATCATTATCATGAATAAACCAACACGATTATTTGACTATATAAATCTTCAAGCGAGAGAATTTCCTCAAGAAAAAGCTATATCGCACAAGCACAAAGGCATTTGGAAGCACTATTCTTCATTTGAATTTGAAAAACATGTCAATGAATATTCCTTGGCACTATTGGCCCATGGTGTGGTAAAGAATGATAAAATAGCTGTTATATCTGGCAATAGACCCGAGTGGAATTTTTGTGATAACGGAATTTTGCAGCTAGGCGCAGTTAATGTCCCTATTTACCCTACGAGCTCTTTACATGATTATGAATACATATTAAATAATGCAGGAGTCAAGTATCTCTTCATATCTGATGCTACAATTTTTGAAAAAGCATCCAAGGTCAATGTAAAGTCATTAAAAGGAATTTATTCATTTGACGATGTACCAGGATGCGCCAATGTGTCTGAATTTCTAAAAAAGGCGGACTGGTCTAAGCTATCAGAAGTAGAGAAGATGAAATCGGAAATAACTACACAAGACTTAGCCACAATTATCTATACCTCAGGTACTACAGGGAATCCTAAGGGAGTTATGCTCTCTCATAGAAACATCATTTTCAATGTAGAGGAAGTATCGCCTCATTTACCAGTAAAAACTAATCATAAAGTGCTGAGCTTTCTTCCTCTATGTCATATTTTCGAAAGGGTAGTTACCTATTTCTATTTCTTTAAGGGAGTGGAAGTATACTATGCGGAGAGTATAGATAGTTTAAAAGAAAATATAGCAGAAGTTAAGCCTCACTTCATGACCTGTGTCCCGCGCTTAATGGAAAAAATCTATGATGGAATTTTAGTTAAAGGGCAAGATTTAAAGGGTATCAGTAAGCTATTATTTAATTGGGGAATCAATCTAGCACATAAAGAAAATGCAAAATCGAGTCTATTTTATGGGTTTTTGGATAAGGTTATTTACAGTAAATTTAGACAAGCACTTGGGGGAAATATAGTAGGTATAGTGACGGGTGCTGCTGCGCTTCAGCCTAGGATTGGAATTTTCTTTAACAATGTCGGAATTACGGTGAGGGAGGGTTATGGCATGACAGAAACGGCTCCGGTTATCTCTTTTAATAGATTTGGTGAGAGTGAAAATAGGCCTGGTACTGTAGGAATCATACTAGATCATGTAAAGGTAAAACTAGAGCATAGAGAAGGGATGGGAGTTGGTGAAGGAGAAATTTTAGTTCAAGGGGAAAATGTCATGATGGGTTATTATAATAATCCAGAGGCTACGGAAGCTGCTATCAAAGATGACTGGCTATACACCGGAGATGTGGGGAAATTGGAGGATAATAAATTTTTAAAAATTACAGATAGAGTCAAAGAGCTCTTCAAGACTAGCGGAGGTAAGTATGTCGCCCCTCAATTTATTGAAAATACGCTGAAGGAGAGTAAGTATATAGAACAGATAATAGCTATAGGCAATAATCGCAAATTTGTATCCGCACTGATCTACCCATCGCTGATAAATTTAAAAGGCTGGGCTGAATTTAAAGGTTATGATATTGATTTTAATAATTCCAATTGGGTTACAAATGAGCTCATTCAAGAAAAAATGAAAAGAGTGATTGACCGATATAATGTACAGTTCAATCACGTGGAGCAAATAAAGAAATTTATCCTTGTAAATAATGAGTGGACAATAGATGGCGGGGAACTGACTCCTACATTAAAGTTGAAGAGAAAGGTCATAGAAGAAAAAAATGTCGAAAAAATTGAATCTATGTATAAAGATTAAACACCTTGATATTGTAAATACTATAAATTTGCTCTTAGAATATTATCAATTATGAGAAAAATTATATTAGGTTTACTTTTATTTGTCATAGCTCCAACGGTTGCTCAAGTTCATACTTTAAAGGAGTCTATTCACTTCGGCTTAGGCAAAACCTCTTTAAATCATAATCATAAGAAAAAATTAGATTCAATTGTAGTCCTATTAAAGACAAGTAAGTCTTATTTAGGTGAAATAAAAGGACACACTTGCAGTATAGGATCTGTTCACATTAATAAAGTGGTTTCGAATTTAAGGGCATTAAATGTATTAAACTACTTAGTAGATAGAGGCGCAAGCAAAATAAATTTCACCTATTCAGGTTTGGGAACTAGTCACCCAATAGGCAATAATAAAACAATTCAAGGTAGATCTCAAAATAGGAGAACTGATATAGAAGTAGTATTGAGTCTTTTTGAAGAGACCGTTAGTTTTTCCGAAGAAGGTAAGGAGAATACTGCGTCTGACACTAAGAATGGTAAGCTCTCCAATAAAGTAAGTGAAGCGAGTATGGCAGCAGCATCCCTTGTTGAATTAGGCCCAGATTTTGTGTCTGGTAAAATGCCTAAAGCTGGGAATAAGTTAATAAAAAGCACTAACGGAATTAATTTAAATCTAGATAAAAACAGTTTAGTTTCAGGAAGCAGTGAACCGATAGATCTCGATTTCAAGGATTATACTCAAAACTATGATATAATAAAGAAAGGGTTGAATACTGCTACAGGAGGTTGTAAAAACTTATCCCTAATTGGCTCTTTTTCAGCTAGTTTCACTCAAGAGTATCAAGAACTTTCCATTAATAGTCTAAATCCAATTATAGTTTCTATTCCTTCAGAGTATTTCCCAAATGCTAAATTGTATTCAAATCCTAGAAATTGGACATTAGATACTATCAACAAGCTTAGCTACAATAATGATAAGAAGGCTTATGAAGTTTCGGTTATAAATAATACAAATATGATAGCTGTATTTAATGATGTCCCGGATACTATTGTATTTTTAAAGGTAAAAATTAAAGGTCTTTCTCCGGAGTTTTTAAAACCATACGTTATTTATGATAATTGCAATATATCTAGCTGTTGCAGTCAAACTAAAAAATGGTTGTTCTTTACCTCTACTTCATTCTTGGTTCCAATATCTACAAAGAGCACTAGTTATAAAATTAGATCAAACTATACTGATTTTTCTAGTAAGAATGGAGATACCTATTCTGTAAATTATGATATTAAAAATCTTGATTTATCCACTTTATCAAAGGAGATAGGTGCTAATAATGAGATTATCTATACATATACTGAAACGATACAGGTGTCTAATCAAAAATTGGATAAGTCATCTTTATGTGACCCAATTCCAAGTTCCAACTAATATATAAAATAAGGGAAGTAGAAAATCTGCTTCCCTTATTTATTAAGTCGTCTCTTCAAATTCGAGCAATCTTCCTCTCGAGTAGGCTCTCCATTTTTCTATAAGTGCAGTCATATCTTCTGGGAGCTCTGAATCAAAGGACATCCATTTTTTTGTCTCTGGATGTTCTATTCCTAGCTCTTTAGCATGCAGTGCCTGCCTAGGGCAAACTTTAAAACAGTTTTCTACAAACTGTTTATATTTACTAAATACGGTTCCTTTTACGATCACATTGCCACCATAACGGTCATCATTAAATACAGGATGACCCATACTAGCCATATGGACGCGAATTTGGTGGGTTCTGCCTGTTTCGAGTACACATTCAACTAAGGTGCAGTAACCAAAACGCTCCAATACCTTATAATGAGTAATAGATGGTTTACCTTCAAAATCATCTTCAAAGGTTTTCATTCTCTTTCTTTCAAATTTATCTCTACCAATATTTTTATTTATGGAACCCTCATTGGCATCTAGGTCGCCCCATACCAAGGCAATGTACTTCCTATGATTTGTTTTGTCAAAAAATTGTTTGGCCAGATAAGCCATGGAGAAATCGGTCTTGGCCAGCACCATGATGCCACTCGTATCTTTATCTAATCTATGCACAATTCCAGGCTTCATAGCATCCTGTCCCTTTCCAAGGTTTTTAATATGGAAAAGCAATGCATTGACCAGTGTGCCTTTGTAATTACCTACTCCCGGGTGAACCACCATACCTGCAGGTTTATTTATAATGAGCATGTCATTATCTTCATGAACTATGTTTAATGGAATATCCTCTGGTTTGATACCCTCATGGCCAAAAGGTAGTGGCAGAATAACCTTAATCTTATCTAAAGGACTTACTTTGTAACTAGATTTTACAGGTTTGTCATTGACTAGCAGTGAACCTGAATCAGCTGCTGCTTGAAACTTGGACCTTGAAATCCGCTCTACATGACTGACTAGATATTTATCTATCCGCGTAGGTTCTTGGCCCTTATCTATCTCTAGATTTATTTCACGAACTAGTTCATCGCTATCAATTTCTAACTCTTCACTCTCTAAATCCTTCATAATTTGTATTTAATAAAAACTTACATCTTGCCCTGCATTTAGTCGCATGAGCATTTTAATACCACTCTCCAAGGAATGATTCTCATACATCACTTTATAAATAATCCCAACGAGTGGAGCTTGTATATGCATGGTATCAGATAGATATTTAATGACTTTTACTGTATTGATTCCTTCCGCGGCCTCTGTCATAGTGGATATGATTTGTTCAATAGATTCACCTTTTGCCAATCTATAACCCACAGAATAGTTTCTACTAAGAGGACTGCTGCATGTGGCTACCAAGTCACCTATACCTGCCAAGCCCAGAAATGATTTAGGCTCCACTCCTAAAGCTTTACCAATAGCTATCATCTCCGAGATGCCTTTCGTGATTAATAATGCTTTTACATTTTCTCCATATCCTAATGCTGCAGAGGCTCCTGCTGCTATAGCTATATAGTTTTTAAATACACCAGCTAGCTCTATACCCTTGATATCATTGCTCCCATAAATTTGAAATCGATCACATTGAAGTATCTCGGTACCTATCGCTAATACTTCTTTGAATTTAGAAGCTAAAACTGTACCTGCAGGTTGTTTTTGAGCGATTTCTTTAGCTAAATTCGGACCAGAAATACATCCTACTCTATACACAGGAGTTTCTTCTAGAATCACTTCACTCATAGTGCAGATATCTCTTGGTCTTAGCTCCACAGGGCCTTGAGAATAATCTAGTTTAACATCAAAACCTTTAGCACCATGTATTAAAATATGATTGGACGTGAGGAAATGAGATAAGTCCTTAATAACTGATCTAAACGCATAAGATGGTAAAACTGGAAAGATAACGTCGCATTTACTTGCCACAAGACCTAAGTCTGTAGTGGCAGTAACATTGGGTAAAATTTCAATATCTCTATGTTTTTTGTGTACGTTGATATTGTCAACTGTACTTTGCTTTCTAGCATACATAACGACCGAATGCCTCTCTGCGATGAGATTGGCGAGAACCGTGCCGAAGCTACCTATTCCCAAGATACCTATTGGCTTAGTTATATTATAAATATTCTTCAAGGTTATATCCTATTAATCTATTATGATAAAAATATACTAGACGAACATCTTGTGAATTTATATTCCCATCAGAGTCGGCATAGACTACTTTTTTTGAATTAAATAAACTAATGGAGTTCATTCCATTTGCCAAAACATTGTCTATTGTACTTTCTTTAATGATTTCCGATAAATTTACTTTATTCAATTTCTCTAAGTCCTTCAACTTAACTATTATAGTTGCCATACCAGCCATCATATTATCTCTACTTACAATTCTATCCTCTCTAGGAAGCAACATGATTTCAAATAGAGATAAATGTTTATGCCGCTTCTTAAGCTGAATAAAATAAACAAACGCAACAAGAGGCGCAGTCATCACTGTATTATTCTCAAAATAGCTACTTACAATTTTACTGCCCAAAATTTTGGTATATTCAAAATTTCGCTGTTCATCGCGCACTATTTTATTCTCTACTTCAAAATATCCCTTAATATCAAAAGGTTTCCCGTTGGGGGCTATACTGTCTCCATTTGAATTCACTTCGTTACCAATGATGTCTAAGGGTTTACCAAATGATACAACTACCTCCGTATCCGCATGGAATAAATGCTTGAAAAAACGAATAATTTTATAAGTAGTAGAATATTCAAAACTGTCAGAGACATATTTTTCTTTGCCTATTTCTACCAAGTGCTGGTTGATCAGAGAAGAGCACTCTATATTATACTGATAGTTAATTACTAGAGGTAGGACGAAAATTTTCTTTCTATTGTGTATGAAATTCTCCTGCTGAGCCTCCACAGCTGTGCTGAGCAATCCTAATTTCAATTTAGACTCTAGTGCGCCAGATCTAGACCGAGTGCCACCAGGAAAGAATAAACTGGGCGTATCTCTCTCTATTGCCATTTGTGAATAGGATTTCAATAATTCAAGATATAGTGCATTCTTTCTTCTTCTATCTAGTTTATAGGCTCCTAAATTATTGAGCATAAAGGATAGAGGCTGCGTACCTACCAGATTGATGCCTGCACCATATGTTACAGGTTCCAGTCCTATAGAACTTAGAGCCCAGCCCACCAAAGGAGAATCTGTATTGGAAAAATGGGTAGGAACTACCACGATAGTTCCTTTTTTTGAAAGGTTACGAATCAATTCAAAATCACCTGTAATGATAAACTTCTCATAGAAACTACTCATTTTTCTAAAGAGAAATTTAAAAGGAGAATTCAATTTAGAATTTAGAAATAGAAATAAAATCCTAGGTAAAAATTTTTGTGCTAATTCAAAAATTCGAGGTTTGAAATTAGCGACTATTTCATATGCATACCTATAGAGTATTTTCTTCAGTAAGGTTTCTAAAATTGCTCTATCATTATCCTCCCAGCTCTGCGCTTTTTGGAATTTAATAATTTGACCCTTGACATTATTCCAGAAATCTTTTTCGTCCTCGGGGTCTGATTTCCAGCGAGAGGTGGTTACTCGAATTCTTTCTTGATATAGCGTAGAAGCTAATTCGTCAAATAAAGCTCTTGTGGTGGGATAGGTAGTTCTCGATTTTTCAATAATTCGCTCTACCACTTCTATCAGAAAGGCATCCTTATTTTTATCCAATTTATATATACCCCAATTTTCATAATTAGGATTTACATAGTCTAATGGAGCTGTTAACTTCTGGATAGCCAATTTATAAATTTATCTATTATTATTGACCCAAAATATAAGCGAATATCAATGGAGCTACTATGGTGGCGTCAGATTCTACAATAAATTTGGGTGTATTTATATCCAATTTACCCCAAGTAATTTTTTCATTAGGTACTGCGCCAGAATAGGATCCATAAGATGTGGTACTATCTGATATCTGACAAAAATACGACCAAAATGGGACATCGTGCCATTCTAAATCTTGATACATCATCGGTACTACACAGATAGGAAAGTCTCCTGCGATACCGCCACCTATTTGAAAAAATCCCACACCTTTACCGCCGCTATTTTTGCGGTACCAGTCTGCTAGCCAAACCATGTACTCTATGCCAGACTTCATTGTCGAGGCTTTCATTTCATTCTTGATAATATAAGACGCAAATATATTCCCCATAGTACTATCTTCCCAACCTGGCACTATGATAGGAATGTTTTTTTCAGCAGCAGCTACCATCCATGAATTTTTTGGGTCTATTTCATAATACTGCTCCAATACACCACTTTTTATCATTTGATACATATACTCATGAGGAAAAAATCGCTCTTCAGCGGTATCCGCTTTTTTCCATAATTCGACAATATGTTTCTGAAGTCTTCTAAATGCCTCTTCTTCTGGAATACACGTATCGGTGACTCGATTGAGCCCTCTCTCTAATAAATCCCACTCTTGCTGGGGTGTGAGGTCTCTGTAGTTTGGCACGCGCTCATAATGGGAATGCGCTACGAGATTCATCAAATCTTCCTCGAGATTAGCACCAGTGCAAGAAATGATTGCTATTTTATCCTGCCGAATCATCTCCGCCAGTGAAATTCCAAGTTCTGCGGTACTCATAGCTCCAGCAAGAGATACTAGCATTTTTCCACCTTCGAGGAGATGTGTTTCGTAGCCCTTAGCAGCATCTACGAGAGCCGCTGCATTGAAGTGGCGATAGTGATGAGTTATAAATTGAGATATAGGACCTTTCATGTTTATAGTGAATAGTGGTTAGTAAATAATAGTATGTAAAGAGTTTTTGTTCTGAAATATTCGAATTTTAAAAAAGACCATTGACGTCCGCATCTATTTTCTCTAGAATGGCACCAAGGTCTTTTTTATTATTTAGAAAATCTATATCATCTACATTGATGACGAGTAACCTTCCATTTTTGTATGTTTCTATCCAGCTTTCATAGTAGGCATTCAATTTTTTCAGATAATCTATTCTGATATTTTCTTCATAGTCTCTCGCTCTATTCTGAATATTATTGACTAGGGTAGGTATGCTAGCTTGAAGATAAATCAATAAATCTGGCGGTGATACTTTGGAACTAATAGTTTTAAAAAGACTTTGATAATTATCAAAATCACGAGTTGACATCAGATTCATCGCATGTAAATTCGGTGCGAAAATAAACGCATCCTCATAAATTGTTCTATCTTGAATGACGGTATCTTTACCTTCTTGAATTTTTATGAGTTGTTGTATACGACTATTTAAAAAGTATATCTGGAGGTTAAAACTCCAGCGTGTCATATCATCATAAAAATCGCTCAGATACGGATTTTCCTCTACATCTTCGTAATGTGCCTTCCACTTATAATGCTTAGCAAGAAGTTCCGTGAGACTAGTTTTACCAGCACCTATATTGCCTGCTATAGCTATATGCTTCATTTTTGACTTTGCCATACTTCAATTATTTTACCTATTGATGAATTATTTTATAATGATTTAATTTACTCTCAAATGAATGTTTTTTGTAGTTAGACCCATAATGTCTCTAACCTCTTCTAGTGTTTGCTTCGCACTTTGGTTAGCTTTTTCGGCTCCAGACCATGCTATTTCTTGCAGTAATTTTTTATTGCCTAGATATTTTTCTATATTGTGCCTGATAGGTGCTAATGTCGTAATGGCATCTTGGGCTATTTGTTTTTTCATATCTCCGTATCGAATGGAGCAGTCCGCATAAGCCTTCAAATATTCATTCACAATTTCTTCTTTTGAAAATAAACGCATGATGTCAAATAAGTTTTTCATTTCCTCGGTTAAGGCTGAATTAGGCTCTTGAGGTCCTGCATCTGTGACGGCTCTTTTTAGCTTCTTCTCAATTTCTGCATCAGAATCGATAAGATAAATAGCTGTAGACTTATCATCAGACTTGCTCATTTTCCCTTTCCCTGAAAGTGAAGGAATATTGACTAAATTTTCGGTGAAAGTAAAGGCCAAAGGTTCTTTAAAGAAGGATATATTATAATAGTGGTTAAATCGATTTCCAAAAGTTCTAGTCATCTCTAAATGCTGCGCTTGATCTTTACCTACAGGCACTTTCGTTCCTTTGTGAATCAATA
>Ga0078894_10001154_pt1 | contig 19414 bp, 15 predicted proteins | sample LauGreSu1BDMLBSD_2_FD_67506 | JGI IMG/M metagenome (GOLD analysis project Ga0078894, IMG submission 67506) | Freshwater lake microbial communities from Lake Michigan, USA - Su13.BD.MLB.SD (version 4) (version 4) | ecosystem: Environmental > Aquatic > Freshwater > Lake | place: Lake Michigan... | reverse complement strand
TATAGTTTTTTCTTTGACTAAAACCTGATGACTTATTTTTGGAAGTATCTTTGTTAATGACAGATTTTATAACTAAATTTCGTTTTCAGATTCTATTAGGATCTATCCTATTGGTTCATATATTGGGCATGACCAATGATATTTTAAATGGTGATTCTGCTTTATATGCTAGCATATCTAGAAATATAGCTGAATCAGGAGATTGGCTTATATTAAACTCCGTGATGCAGGAGAACTGGATAGATAAGCCTCATTTGGCTTTCTGGATATGGGCTGTATTTATAAAGGTTTTTGGGAATACCAGCTTGGGATTCAAACTTCCGAGTTTTTTAGCCTTATTGGTTCTTTTGCGTTACGTTTTCCTCTTTTCTAAAAAGCATTACGATCAATCTACAGCTTGGACTAGTGTCATTGTTTTAAGTTCATCATTACATATTTTCATATCTACGAATGATGTGCGCATCGATATTTTTCTCCTCACATTTATGATGGGAGCTATTTATCACCTACAGCAGTACTTGAATTCTCATCAGATAATCCAGCTATTAATAGGTGCCTTCATAGCAGCAATGGCGGTTATGACTAAGGGTATATTTGTTGTCATTCCTATTGGAGTTTCGATCTTAGTGACCATTTGGTATCAAAAGAAATTTCGTTGGCTACAATCGTGGCATTGGCTGTTAGCGGCTTTAGTTTTTCTAGGAGGAATTCTCCCCACCTTGTATGCGCTCAAGGTTCAGTTTACTCATTTTACAGATAGTCATATCTTGGGTCAGAAAGTTAGTAATTATCTGCAATTTTTCTTCTGGGATAGCCAGTTCGGACGTTTTAACTCCAATTTAGGTCAGGTGCAGTCTAATGGAGATCCAACTTTTTATTTACATACACTTTTATGGTCTTTTGCTCCGTGGAGTTTGATTTTGTTGATGACGTTTTTTCTTAAAAAGAATCCTTTTAAAGAATACATCTCGACGGCTTGTTTTGCGGTCTTATTTGTGATTATTTCCATTTCCAAGACGCAACTTTCTCATCACGTTCTAATTTTATTACCGTTTTTGAGCATAATTTTAGCCGTCATATATAGAGTAACTTTATGGAGATTGCAGCATCCATTACTACTTTTCGTAGGCTATGTTTTTTTCTTTTTGATTTTAATAGCAGGTTTTGATTTGACAAATTTTATTTTAGGTATATGGATAGGGAAGTATGTTGTCGTACTTATTTTAGTTATTTCCATTCTTTTCTTTATGAGTAAATTTCTTATAGAGCAGAGAATTTTTATTTTATTTACTTCCATATCTTTATTCTTGGGATTATACTTGAATACTATCCTGTATCCTGAAATATTAAAATATCAAGCGGGAAAAGTAGCGAGCGATTTTTTGAAAAAAAATCCTAAGTATAGCGTTGTTGAAGAATTTTATGCAAATATTTCATTGCTAAATTTTTATAGTCCAATTCCTTTGAAGAATACAAAGTTGAAAAATATGGATGAGCTGTTAATGAAGCAAAAGCAAATTTTATACACCAATGATTATGGAGTTTCCTATCTTGAAGAGCATAATGTAAACTATAGAATCTTAGATAGTTTTTATGATTACAGAACCACGGTTCTCTCATTAAATTTTCTCAGAAAATCCTCCCGAGAAAATGAGTTAGAAAAACTTATGCTAGTAGAGATTAATCCGATTTAAAGCCCGAAAATTATATAGTTTTTATCTTCAAAAGCCATTTTTAAAATCGGCTTCTGATATTTATAGTTCTTATCTATTATCAACCATTTATATTTTTTATTTCTATAAGAATTTAATTTGATTGTATCGGTCATTTCAGATTCATTTATATAGCATCCGTTTCGATTAGCTAAATATAATTGTTGTGGATTTGAATTCGTATTGATTAAAATTTTAGGGATGTTTTTTGATTTATCTATACTATCCAATTTAGATTTAAGTGTCAGTTTGTATAATTCGCTAGCTTTGATTCTAAAGTCATGCTGCTGGTTAGCTATACTTTCTATTATACCTGCTAGGAATAAGAAGAGTATTAACTTGTTTTTTGAATGATTTAATCCGTAGGCGATGATAAAAGCCAATACAGGTATAAATGGTATCATATAATAATTATGATGATAAAAAAAGTAACCGGCTTTGAATATGTATAAACTGAATATAGCAGAGATCATAACTATTGGCAACCAAACATGTTTTTCATTTTTGCGAATTAAGGTATAAATACCCCATAGCACTATGGTGAAAAGGATATAGGAACTGAATGAATGAAAAATAACATTAAACATGGTCTCCCTTGGATGGGAAATAACGTCTATAATTCCTTCAAGTAATGGTTTCCCGAGATTGGTCCAATTACCATAGGTAATTGAGACATAAGGCCCCCACATAAAGTACCAAATAAAGACGATGGCGGAAGATATAGCAGTCAAAAAAGCCAATTTAATCGTTGTTGGATTTTTTTTAAATACAAGTAAATATAATGGTATTGTGTAATAAATTATAGCTGGAATCTTAGATAATCCTCCTAATGTAAGGAAAATAAAAAAGAGAACCAAGTGATACCAAAGCTTAGTATTCCAATATTGATATGCGAAATAAAAACTAATCAAAACTAGGGAAATACAAAATGTATCAGGCATCATTTTTCTAGAAAATATAAACCAGCAGGAAGCAAGTAGAGCTAAAACGCTATTTCGAGCAATTTTTTTATTAAATAAATTTGTGATTAAGTAGCCATAGGATGCTAGACCTATAGAGCTAAAGATTAAGTTTATGAATCTACCATACCAGTGTTCATATCCTAAATGGAGCGATAATAGATAATGCAAATAACTAAGTAGTTGAAATTCACCGGCTATTATATTACTGGTACCGCAAGATTCATTCACTCTAGGATATAAAATATTAGCATCAATAGATAGAAAATTTCTAGCTATCATTAACCCAGTGCATTGTCTCCAGCTATGCTGAATCTCAAGAGGAGGGTCGGTAATACCATATAACCTTATTATAAAAAAGACAACGATGTACCACCAATATTCTTCACATAGATTTTGTATAAGTCGTTGGAATGATTTGATAAGTCTCACCTTGTTGTGTCTTACACTAGTTGATAGATTTAAAATAGAATAGCAAATTTAGCCTCTGTTAATTCTGCCGCGCCATAGTGGACTTTCAATTGAACTCCTACACTCATTCCTATTTTATCTGATCTTAAGGGTATCCTATAACTAAGCCCCCATCGCTGATAGAAAAATTTTCTAAACTGATAATAAGAGTAGAGATAGGCACCGATAGATGCATGCAGACTAGTTCTCCCAAAAAACAATTCATTGCCAAAAGTTAAAGCTAGGTCTGCATTATCTTTAAATTCTGTCAGGTTATAGTCCGGATCGTAGTCATTATTTTTATACTCACCACTTATACCTATTTTCAGTGCATTGATTCTGCTTGTATAGAATAGTCTATTGTAATGTACGGAGTAGGTAGGAAGCACTATATTTTGGATGCTACTTCCTATATAACCTCCTCTATCAGATAGTCCAGGGCAGAGTGAAACTTCATTTTTAAATTGTTTGACATAGTTTTTATTATTTATAAAAGAATCCTTATTATATTTTTCATTGATTCTATTACTAATTCCTATTGTACCGAATACAAAGTTAGTTCCAAGATTAGGAAGTGAGGTTCGACCATTAGAATAATGCAAAATCCCAACTTGTGGTTTGAGATATAATTTATCGATTAGTTCAAATTCTAATCCTGCGAGTAAAGTCGCGTTTAAGTTTAGATAAGAACCAATGGCCGTATTGAGTCTTTGAAAAGAGTTTTCATACTCTTTAGTTAAATAGCCTGCTCCCATACCAGTGGTAATTTGAAAATTAAATTTCTTTTTTTCAATAAGAAAAAATGTCAGAGTAGCATTAAGGCCAAGAGAATTGCCAAATATTTCATTATCACCATAGCGCACTGCATTGGCAGCAATTCCTATTGCTGGATAATTAAATTTTTCAAAAAAAGGACTTGCTTTCCTTGGTCGTTTAGTATATGCAAATCTTAAGCCATAAGTGGATTCTGTGATTATAGCCGCTGCTGCAGGAGAGTGATTGAAAAGTGTACCATATAAGGGGTAAACTTCTAAATTGGTCTGCTGACAATATATAGGGTTTGAAATTAACAGAAAAATTAGAAATGAATATCGTAACATATATACTTTTATAACTGATAACCTCGTACCAAGGGCTCTGCATCTAAAGTACAAAAATCTTTTTTCAAATACTTAAAATATCCAACGATAGCTATCATACCTGCATTGTCAGTACAGTATTCAAAAGAAGGTATGAGCACTTCTATATCGTTTAGCTGACCATAATCGAGCACGGCACTTCTAAATCTAGAGTTGGCGGATACACCTCCTGCGACAGAAATAGCTCGCACCGGATATTGAATGGCGCCTTTATCCAATTTATCCATTAATATATCCACGATGGTTTTTTGTATAGAGGCACATAAATCAAGTAAATTTTCAGCGATAAAGTCAGGGTTTTCCTTTTCCTTTTTTTGAAGAAAGTATAGGATAGACGTCTTTAGTCCACTGAAGCTAAAGTTGAATTTTTCTATTTTAGGTTTTGCAAAGGTAAATGCATTCTCATTGCCCTTCTGGGCTAGTTTGTCTATCCATGGACCACCAGGATAGTCGAGTTTGAGCATTTTCGCTGCTTTATCAAAAGCTTCTCCAGCAGCATCGTCTATACTAGTTCCTATGACTTCCATATCCAAATAATCTCGTACGATTATGAGCTGGGTATGACCACCTGATACCACAAAACTTAAGAATGGGAAAGATGTATTTTTATGTTCTATGAAATGAGATAAGACGTGTGCCTGAATGTGGTGTACATCAATTAGTGGAATATCTAATGCTATAGCCATAGCTTTAGCAAAGCATACTCCTACTAATAAGGAGCCTACTAATCCTGGACCTCGGGTAAATGCTATCGCCACTAATTCGTCTTTGGAGACTCCCGCATTTTGCAGTGCGGTCTCAACCACTGTAACTATTTTTACCTCATGGCTTCTTGAGGCTAGTTCAGGAACTACTCCCCCAAATTCCTCGTGTATCCTCTGAGAATAGACTATATTAGATATAATTTCCCCATCAATACATACGGATGCAGATGTGTCATCGCAGGAACTCTCTATGGCTAAAATAATGATTCTAGTCTGTTCTTTCACTTTTGTACTAGTTTATCTACTATAGGAGCATGCTTTTCATCTTTCAATACATTGTCTAGTGTCCATTCAATCGTCTGTTTGAAGTCGGAACTCCTTACTGTACAATTTTCTACATAACAGTACTCACAGCAGAATGGTTCACAGGGATCTGGATGAATAAACAACTCTACATTAGAATTAAAATGCTGATTGATAACCTGGTGCATTTCTTTCATCTCATTATGGACCTCCTGATTGTTATAATAGTAAGGTAAAGTCACATGGGCATCTAGATGGTACTCCGCTCCAAATTTTAAAATTCTAAGATTATGAATGTCGATCCAAGCATTTTTTCTACATTTTTGTAGGTGGTGAATTACCTTATCTAGGATAGCTTCATCTGCTGTGCCTAGTATATCCAGAATAGATGTTTTCATGACTTTCATGCCTTGATATATAATATAAATTCCTGCAGCTATGCCAATTATAGTATCAATCCATTGCCATTTTGTAAAATATGCGATCACTAAACTGATTAATATCCCAAACGTAGTATAGCCATCTCCTTTTAGGTGTTGACCACTGGACAGCAGAGCAGGGGATTGATTTTTTTCACCTTTTCGTTCTGAATATATACCGAGTGCATAGTTTGCAAATCCTAGCCCCAATAATGTGATTAAGCTAAAACTCGATAGACTCAACTCATTTTTATTTAAATAATCCAAGACGGATTTCACCATAGTGATGACTCCAGCCGCAAAGAGAAGACCTCCTTCTATTCCAGCAGCTAAAAACTCTATTTTCCCATGCCCATAAGGATGTGTTTTGTCCCGTGGTTTGGCAGAGAGATAGAGACTGTATAGGGTAATGGTATTTGCTGAAATATTAACTAAACTCTCTAACGCATCTGAGAATACGGCATTCGATTTCGTAGTGTAGTAAAGGTAAAATTTGAATGCAGCTACACCTAAACCAGCTATGAGAATATAAAATTGAAATCGAAAATTAGACATAGTTTCTAGAGTTAGACTATGCGTAGCCAATATAATTCTGTGGACTGATAGCCCTTAATTCTATTTTAACTTCATTAGATACAGCTAGACTTTCTATGAATAAATGAAAGTCTTCCTTGGTAGGCTTTTTATTGGTTCGGCTAAAATCTTTTAAAAGCTCATAAGGCTTTTCGATTCCTTCTCTTCGCAATATTGTTTGAATCGCTTCAGCTATAATTATCCAGTTGTTCTCGAGTTCTTGATGAATCGCTTTTTCATTAATAGTAAGTTTGCCCAATCCTTTGACTATAGAATGAAAGGCAACTTCAAAATGCCCATAAGGCACACCTATATTTCGCAAGACTGTGCTATCCGTCAAATCCCTTTGCAATCGAGATATAGGAAGTTTAGATGATAGGAATTCCAAAATAGCATTAGCTAACATTAGATTTCCTTCAGCATTTTCAAAATCTATAGGATTGACTTTGTGAGGCATAGCGCTACTGCCTGTCTCGTTCTTATTAATTTTCTGTGTAAATACTTCATAAGAAACATAGGCCCATATATCACGAGCTAGATCTATCAAAATAGTATGAATACGCTTCGTGGTATCTAGGATATGAGCCATGCCGTCGTAGTGCTCTATCTGTGTAGTGTATTGCTGCCTATTCAGTCCGAGTGAGTCTAAAAATTGATTACCAAATTCTACCCAATTAACTTCTGGATAAGCTACTTTGTGGGCATTGAAATTTCCGGTTGCGCCGCCGAATTTACCTCCATGCTCTGCATTTTCTAATAAACTTAATTGTTTTTCTAATCTATCAGCGAATACCTTGATTTCCTTACCTAAGGTTGTGGGAGAGGCTGGTTGACCATGCGTTTTAGCTAGCAGAGTTACCTCTTTCCATTCATTAGATTTGTCATTCAGTATATGAATGATTTCCTTCATATGAGGCAGATAATTCTGCTCTAAATAGCGCTTCAGCATTAACGGAAAAGCTGTATTATTAATATCCTGTGAGGTCAATCCGAAGTGGATAAACTCAGTATTGAAATTAACACCTATGGAATTAGCTCTTTGTTTTATAAAATACTCTACCGCTTTTACATCATGATTAGTAGTAGATTCAATATCCTTAACTACTAAGGCATCAGATTCAGAAAAATGCTCTATAATACTTCGTAAACTGGCAGCCTCTGCATCTTGGAATTTTTTAAATCCTTTTAAATTTAGGGAGGCTAACTGAATCAGATATTCTATTTCGACTTCTACCCTCGATTTAATCAAAGCGAATTCAGAAAAAAATTTGGATATACTGTCTGTTTTACTGCTATACCTGCCATCTATTGGAGATATATGGTGAATGCTATTTTTAGTGCTCATACTGCAAATATATTTATAATGATGTAAAGAAAATTGGATAGTTTTGAAAAATATAGATGAATCAAACGTGTATAGTGGTCTCATAAATAGTTTTTTTATTTGGAAGCAAAAAAGGCTGACTCAAAACTATCATCTAAATATAGAATCTCAAGGGGATCTTCTACATGATATAATTACAAAGAATAAGTCTTGTGACTATTTACAATCACTTGGGATAGAGGATATGGAAGGTTTTCAAATTCACTGTCCTGCCATCAACTATGATGATATTGAAAAATATATTCTAGAAATTAAAGAAGGCATATCAAATAGACTAACAACTGAAAAAATTGTAGCCTTAGCTATGTCAAGCGGTACAACTAGCCGCAGCAAGTTTGTTCCTTTGTCTGCATCTGGTATTAGCGCTAATTATACAGCAGGTAAGACTATGCTCAGTCAATATATAGCACATAATCCAAAGTCTAAAATTCTGGAGGGGAAAAATTTTTCCTTGACGGGAAGCTATAATAAGGTCAATGAGCTCATAGTAGGAGACGTCTCCGCTCTTTTTACCTATTTTCTTCATCCTCTATACAAGCCGTTTCGAGTCCCAAATAGAGATATAGCCACGATAGCTGATTGGAAGGAGAAAATGGATAGAATGATTCCTATTCTCGCCAAGAGTGACGTTCGATGGATAGCAGGTATACCTTCATGGATGGGTATGGTCATAGATCGTGTAGAAGAATTTACTCAGAAAGACATTTATAAGGTCTGGAAAAATATGGAGGTTTATTTCTATGGAGGTGTCAATGTGAGGCCTTTTGAGTCTTTTTATAAAGAGAAATTTGGAAATCAATTAGCCCTCTGGCAAACATATAATGCGAGTGAGGGTTTTTTTGGACTTCAGATGGAGAGTGAATCAGATAGTCTTGGATTTTTATTGAATACAAATAATTATTATGAGTTTATTCCTTATACTGAGATAGACAATGAAAAGCCACTTATCCTCTCTTTAAAGCAGCTAGAATTGGATAAATCTTATGAACTGCTTATTACCAATACATCGGGTTTGTATCGATATCGTATGGGAGATATATTGAAAATAACAAATTTAAATCCAATTCGTTTTGAGATTTCTGGACGGACCAGAAATAGCATCAATGCTTTTGGAGAGGAACTTATGGTAAATAATACAGAGAAAGCGATAGCAGAGCTAAATAAGGAAATGAATTTTTTAATTAAAGATTATACAGTAGCGCCTGTAATTACAGGCAATTCAGGTCATCATCACTGGCAAATAGAATTTATAAAACAACCACACAGTTTATTTCATTTTCAAAAACGATTAGATGAAATCATACGTCATCTAAATTCTGACTATGATGCTAAGCGATATGATGATTTAGTATTAAAACCATTGACTATAGAGTTATTAGAGAAAAATTCAATGGATAAATGGCTAGAAGCCACCAAGCGCGTATCTGTGCAGGCTAAGGTTCCAAAATTATGGAAGGATACTAGTATTCAGGAACAAATTATTGCCATCATGAATTCTTAGGAATAAAGGTTTTTGCTTTTATATGAACATATTGAGATACAAAACAACTAGTTATCCATAAAACCAGCATGCATCAACAAAACTGAGAAAAACACTAGGATTTTTCTGATTGATTAAAATATTCTTTAGGAGTCAATCCAAACTCCTTTTTAAAGCTATAAGAAAAGTAGGTCGTCGAACTAAATCCAACTTTAAAGGCTATTTCAGTCACATTGGCAACTTTGTTCTTTATCAATTCCTTTGCTTTCTCAAGTCTTATTTTCTGTATATAAAAATTCGGTGTTGAGTTATTGACTTTTTTGAACCTTCTAATAAGAGTGAATCGACTTACATTCAGGTGTTTGGATAGGTCATTGACCGATAGATTTTCATTTTCTAAATTGGTCAAAATGAATTCTTTGGCTTGATATAGGAAAACATGATCAGACGATACTAAATCTTCGTCTGAAAGTTTGAGTATATTCGATGAAAATTTGTCTAAAATCTTTTTACGCTGCTCTAGCATATTGCTGATTGTCTTAGATAGTTCTTCTATATTAAATGGCTTAGTAATATAGGCATCCGCTCCAGATTCTAGCCCGAGCAGTTTATCATTGACCTGTGTTTTAGCAGTAAGAAGTATTACGGGTGTATGGTTTAGGTTCTCATCTTGTTTGATAAAATTACAAAGCTCTATCCCATTCATAAGCGGCATCATAATGTCACTCACTACTATATCTGGTATATGTTTTTTTATTTTAGCTATGGCATCCCGTCCATGATCGGCTGTATATATCTTGTATGTTTCTTGTAATACTTCTCGCAATAGTTTCTGAATCTCTAGATTGTCCTCTACTATCAGTATGGAGTTTTTCTTAGTATTCATGGCAGAATTGCTTTCTTGGGCTGTTTTTACAGCTTTTTTTAACTTTTCAATACGCTCTATAGGCAGCGTAATCGTGAATTTTGATCCTTTTTTTTGTTCGCTTTCTAGTTTGATTTCGCCATGAAGCAGAGATACTAATTCCTTGACAAAACTAAGTCCCAGACCACTTCCTTTGACATCTTTGGTTGTAGGTATCCTGTAAAACTTATCAAAAACATGTTCTTGATACTCTGGAGCTATACCAAGACCATTATCTTTGATGACCACGGTCAATACATCGTGATTTATATCTGCACTAAATTCTATATTTCCACTATTCTGTGTAAATTTAAGTGCATTGGAAAGTAAATTACTTATGATTTTCTCTATCTTATCCGTATCGAAATAGCCTTGAATCGTTTTTTTAGGCAGGTGATAGGTGAAATTGATTCCTTTGTCATGCATCTCTGGTTCGAAGAGGTGAATCATGTGCCATAAAAGCGGATTGATGGTTCCTGCTTTTTTCATGACGGGCATTTTCCCTTCTTCTATTTTATTAATATCGAGCAGCTGATTGAGGAGGTGCTGCATATGCTGTACATGGGTGGATACATTCGTCATGCGGGTGCGTATCACCTCGATATCCGTTTCATTTCTGAGCATTTCCAGCGGGGTATTGATGAGAGTTAGTGGAGTACGAAATTCATGAGTGAGATAAGAAAATAGATTGTTCTTATACTCATTGATTTCTCGTTCTTTTGTATATTCTAGTTCTTTTTTCTCTAGCTCGAAGTTGACTTGTACCTCATTTACCTTGGCCTGAAGGGAAAAGTTAAATAGATTGTTATTTAATAAGGTCAGCTCCTTCAATACTTCATAAGCCTTGAGTTTCTCTTTATTATTATCATAGGCCTTATAGAGATTTTCATAGATTTTTCTTAGCTCGAAATTCTGTTTAATTTCCAATGCCATGGTCTTGGCAAGCTCGAGATTCTCAATGGCTTGTTTGGTATTGCCCATTTTAAGATAGGTTTCCCCCATCATATTGTGCAGTTTGAGAAGTTCTAGCTTGTACTGAATTTTCTCTAGTATCTCCTTGGCTTTTTTATAGTGAGCCAATGCCTCTTCGTACTTCTCAAAATCTCCATAGATACTGCCTAGGGTAGATATAGCAGTAGCATATCCCACTTGATCATTTGATTTCTCATAACTATCTAAAGATAACCGAGCATATTTAAAGGCGAGTTTTGTTCGTCTTTCCTCCTTATATATTTGGGAAATACCTAATAAAGCATTAGCATATCTATCGTGTAAATTATTCTCTTTTAATCTATCTAGATCCTCTACATAGAGCTCTTTCGCCTTGGAAAAATAGTTGAGAGTAAGATAAATATTCGCAAGATTAGCCTTGATAATAAAGTAGGCATCGTTATCCGAGAATAATTTTATATTTTCGTAAGCTTTATGATAGTATTCTAACGCATGATTTAATTCTCCAGTATCTAGGTAAAAATTTCCAATTGAATTTAAGGCGGAACTTATTCTAATCGGATCACCTAATTTTGAGACATTATCTAGTGACTTAAATATATATTCAAATGATAAATCATAATCTCCGTGAAGTCTTTTTAGGTAACTTAAATCTTTACAACATATGCCAATTCGACTATAATCCTTATTTGCCTCATGAACGGGTAGGACAATATTGATAAGATTTTCAAATAACTCATATTGACTTGTTTTTCTTAGGGATAAATAGAAAATGGAGGCAATTTTTAATATTAAATCTGAGTCATTAAATTTTTCAAAACCTTCAAATTTTTTGTAAATTTTTATGAGTTCTATTTCAGATAAGTCTTTTATAATAAGAGACTTATATTTATCATAGAGTGCATAGAAGTTTTCTTTTTTGTTGCCCACTTTTATTTTTAATGTTAAGATTCTTGAAATTGGAGATATTTTTCTCGTGTAAATATAATTTTTATTTACTATCTTTGTAGTAATAAATTGCTGGTTTTGATGTTATTAAACCATATGTAATGATATGAAAAAGTTATTTGTTTTATTTTTGGTTTGTTCTTCTTTCTCTTCATCGTTTGCAGGTGATCCAAGTGATTTAGTTATTATTTATAATCCATATGGTTCTCCTGGAACCGAGGTTGTTGAAGTCTATTACAGCATAGAATTCTATGATTTAACAGGCAAGAAGTTAAATCTTGAATATACTTACGATCCTATTACCAATAAGATAACGGTTAAAGGTGTTACAGGCACAGTGATTGTTTCTGTCACCAATAAAAAGACGTTGGAGAAGAAGACCTCTAAGGTCGTTTTCGTCAACGCGGGATAGGTAATTTTTCACCGCAAAGTTCGTAGAAGTATTCATTTTTATTTTAATAATCAGATAGGCACTAAAATAGACATTAAGAATTTATTTTAATGACTCTCTTACGAAGTAAATATCAAAAAGTTACCAAGAAGCAACCAACAGTTTTTTCCGTGTATTCTTTGTATTCCGTGAGCAATTAAGAATATATTCTTAATTTTGTGCATCGAAGAATACGTCATGCTCAGACCACCAGCCCTCTCACCAAATAATCAAATAAGAATCATAACCACTGCCAGAAAAGTGAGTTTAGATGAAGTAGAATTAGCTAAGAACTGGCTTATATCTTTGGGGTATGTAGTCAGTTATGGCAAGACAGTTGGTCTCGAAGATCATCAATATGGAGGAAATGACGAAGCTAGAATAGAAGATTATCAAACAGCGTTGAATGATGAACAGGTGAAAGCGATTTGGTTTGCTAGGGGCGGATATGGCTCTATTCGGATATTGGAGCATATTCTTTGGGATCAATTTATACAGAATCCTAAATGGCTGATTGGTTTTAGTGATATGACTATATGGCACAATCAAGTTAATCAGTTTTATGGTATACAGACCCTTCATGCTATTATGCCACTAACTTTCCCAAAGGCGAGTAATGAATCAAAACAACTTTTAGCGCAGAATCTATCTGGTCATTTTCCTTCCATAAAATGGCAAATTCATCTAAGTAATAGGTATAGTGGAGCTGCGGAGGGCGAAATCATTGGTGGAAATTTATCCATTCTTTATTCTCTGCTCGGCACCAAGTCTGGATTTAATACTAATGGAAAAATTTTATTCATCGAAGAGATAGACGAATATTTATACCACATAGATCGAATGATGATGTCTCTAAAACTAGCAGGTAAATTGAATGGATTGAAAGCATTGGTGGTAGGTGGTTTTACAGATATAAAAGACAATGAAATCCCTTTTGGAAAATCCTACGAAGAAATCATTCTAGAGCATACTGGAGGCTATAATTATCCAGTTCTATTTGGTTTCCCGGTAGGCCATATAGATGACAATAGTCCATTAGCTCTTAATTCTCGGGTAAGGATATCCGCGGGGGATGAAGCGAAATTAGAATATGTTTAGGGTTTATAGTGGTGGTAAAAAGTATAAAGAAGAAAAGCATAGAGGAGATCGTTCTATACGGAATAAACAAACTGCGCAATAAACTACTATGAATATAGCAATCAATGGACTTGGAAGGATTGGACGCAAGGTAGTCAAAAATATTTTTGATACATCTAACCTTGAGCTCATTGCTATCAATGATATTATGCCTATAGATAAGGCAGCTTATTTTCTCAAGTATGACTCTACCTACGGTTTATCTAACTTGGAAATTTCATATCAGGATCATTTTTTAATTATAAGTGGACGCAAAGTGGTCTATACCACGTATACGAATATTCTCGACCTACCCTGGGAGAAACTTCTCATAGACGTGGCTATCAATTGTAGCGGTACGAATAAGACCAAACCTAAGCTCAATGAGTATTTGGCTCTCGGGGTCAAAAAGGTCATATTGTCCTCACCACCAGATGCAGAAGATATTCCTATCGTCATTCGCGGATACAATGACGATCTCTATGCCTCGAGCCCTATCATATCCAATGCGAGTTGCACTACCTATTGTGTAGCGCCCATTCTAGATATTTTTCAACGAAATTTCGGCATAGCCTATGCTAATTTCACCACAGTGCACTGTTATACAGCCGATCAGAATCTGCAGGATGCCTTTCATACAGACTTTAGGCGCTCGCGAGCAGCAGGGGTCAATATCATACCAACGACTACCAGTGCAACTAATGTTATCAGACGTATTTTCCCTGCTCTGAAAGATAAAGTATCTGGTTCATCATTTAGAGTCCCTGTAATCAATGGTTCAATTACAGAGTTTATTATTGAAATTGACAAAAAGTCTAGTAATGAAACTATTTTAGATAAATTATTAGAAGAGTCTCAGGTAAAATATAAGGGTATCATCGACCTGACCCAAGATATGATTGTATCGACTGATGTGATTAACTCTCCTTTGGCAGCGCTTATAGACCAGAGCAGTATAGAGTTATTGGGAAATAAAGTGAAATTGACCGCTTTTTATGATAACGAGGCTGGATATTCGCATCAGTTAGTTCAGCTGATTCTAAATGGTCAATTCTAAATTGAAATTAGAGTTTTATTGCTTTTTTCAAAACAGCTATTTTTTCTAGCGTTTCCTGCCATTCTGCCTCTGCAATGCTATCCTTTGTGATACCAGCTCCAGCATAAAAAATGATTTGATTTTCGGTGATTTTAGCGCAGCGAATGGTCGCAAAACTGTAGGCACTATCCACAAAGTGAATAGAGACTAACCCTGTATAAAAGTTTCGTTGTATAGGTTCATTTGCGAGAATAAACTTTACGCTTTTTTCCTTTGGCATACCGGCTAACGCTGGGCTGGGATGAATAGTCTGTACAGCAGTTTTAAATTCAGATATATGCACCATAGGCCAAGAGAATTCAGTCATCAAATGTTTGATTCCTCCGAAGCTTAACGTCTGCTTTTGCTGAAGGGTTCTAGTGCTTACCTGCTTAAATTGAGAGGTAATAAAGTCTGATACTATAGCTTGTTCTTCTATTTCCTTTATTGAAAAATCGTCATCTTTTTGGGTGCCGGCTAAGGATATAGTGCTAAATATATTTTGGTTCCAAATCCCTACAATCTCCGGACTGGCGCCCACCCATAATTCGCCATCTAGGTGAAATAGATATACAAAGGTATTGGGCAGGGAGATGATGAGTTGTTTAAATATTTCTTGAACGTCAGATAGCTTGGCCGGTCTATTTATAGCCTGCTGATGCGCGCATACAATTTTTGAAAACTCACCTTTTTGTATCTCTATAATAGCTTTATTTACCAAATTTTCATAAAGAATCTTAGGAACTGATTTTTCATCGCTCGATGAAAGGGGAAAATTGGGAGGTGGAGCATGAACACATTCTTGAAAATGAATTCGACGGGAGACTTCAAAGTTTTCAATGTACATAGTCGCCTTCTCAGCACTGACTTCTTCAAATGAAAAGGTCTTGTCTAGATGCGGAATATAGATAGCTGCAAAAGAATTCATACTCTAAGCTACAAAGTTAGCGCAATATGCTTATTTTTGAACATCAAATCTTTTCAATAAAATTATAAATATGTATCCAGATACCTTTAAGCAGCAACTTAGTGCGGAATTAGAATCTATAAAAAATGAAGGACTATATAAGACTGAAAGAATTATTTCTACCCCACAGGCATCTAAAATTATAGCTAACGGGAAAGAAGTATTGAATTTCTGCGCCAATAACTATCTAGGCTTATCCTCGCACCCTGAAGTAATAGCCGCCGCCAAAGAGGGCATAGATAAATATGGATTTGGATTGAGTTCTGTTCGGTTCATTTGTGGCACACAGGATATTCATAAAGAATTAGAGAAAAAGATATCTGAATTTTTAGGGACCGAAGATACGATTTTATATGCAGCAGCCTTTGATGCGAATGGGGGTGTATTTGAGCCGTTGTTAAACGAACATGATGCCATCATTTCAGATAGTCTAAATCATGCTTCTATAATTGATGGCGTGCGACTATGCAAGGCTCAGAGATTTCGGTATGAGAATAATAATATGGACGATCTGGAAAAGCAGCTCATCGCTGCCAAAGATTGTCGAAATAAATTAATAGTAACCGATGGTGTATTCTCTATGGATGGTTATATAGCTCAACTAGATAAAATACATGAATTGGCTGTGAAATATGAAGCTATGGTTATGGTAGATGAGTGCCATGCCTCAGGATTTATAGGCAAGACAGGTCGAGGCACTATTGAGCATTGTGATGTGCTAGGAAAGATGGATATCATCACTGGTACATTGGGCAAGGCATTAGGTGGCGCTTCTGGCGGCTTTACTTCTGGTAAAAAAGAAATTATAGAGATTCTGCGTCAGCGCTCCAGACCTTATTTATTCTCCAATACTTTGATGCCTTCAATTGTATATGCATCTTTGAAAGTTTTAGAAATTCTTTCTAAAACTACAGAGTTAAGAGATAAATTAGAAACCAATACCCAGCATTTCCGAGCTAAAATGAAAGAAGCAGGATTTGATATTTTAGATGGAATACACCCTATAACTCCTGTTATGCTTTATGATGCAAAGTTAGCTCAAGACTTTGCTGCCAAACTAATGGATGAGGGCATCTATGTGATTGGATTCTTCTTTCCTGTGGTACCAAAAGGCAAAGCACGTATTCGGGTGCAGATATCTGCTAGTCACTCTGCAGAAGAGATCGATAAATGCGTAGCCGCATTTATCAAAGTTGGCAAAGAGCTAAAGGTGATTAGCTAGAACTTAAAACTTTTGTATATAGGTTTTTTCAAAATTCTCTAACTGTTTCTCGCAGACTAGTAACATGATAACAGGCAGTAGAACAAGAATCGCACCCTGAATAGGTAATACTATACTTTGGTCTCGTGTATACCCTGAAATAAAATACCCAACTGTTATTTGAATTAGGAAAATAATAAAGCCAAATATAAGCATAAATTTACCACCTAGCTTTTGAGCAAAATCCCAGTTGGATTGATTTTTCATGGATCTAGGGGTTCTATATCCATAGATGCTATTTATTTTTTTAGGAGGGAAAAAATATAAAATCAGACCCCCAGCAGAAAAAACAACAAGAATAATAATTGGCAAAATATACTTTACTAGCTCTTCCATACTTGCTTAAAAGCAATCAATAATGTTTAAAGTTTTTCTATTTTCCGCTCTATGACTTTATTTTCTGATTCTATTTTCAAAATATAAAGTCCATTGACTAGACTCGATAGATCTATACTGAGTTTAGACGTCTTGTGCAATGCTGGTTGGGACAGGATCAATTTACCATCCATACTGTAAATATAGATTTGAGTATTTTTCTCAAAACTAGATGTGACCTCTATATTCAATGTATTCGTAGAAGGTATAGGATAGATATATATTCCGTATGATTCATTTACATTTATCCCTGCTGGATTATAGACATATACATTCGATTTGAATCTACAACTGTTCGAATCCTGAGCTACGACATAATAAGCCCCTGTATTGTTAGCAAAGATAGCAGGTCCGCTAGCATTCAATTGTGTCCAATCATTGAAATACCAATAATAGGCTAAATACCCAGAATCAGTTTTGAGTTGATTCAATATAGATTTAACTAGAGTGACCGTTTTAAAAGGATAGATACTGAGGTTTAAAGTGACCGTACTATCACATCCATCTTTGTTTTTTAATGTTGATGTATATGTACCTACGGAATTATAATACTGGCCATTAAAGTAGAAGCTATCATAACTACAGATTGATTTATTCAACGTGATATTATGTGCTGTATCTTTTGCTAAAACCATAGTGAGGAAACTATCACAACCTACAGCATTGACTAAAGTATCTTTGTATGTACCTGGAGCATTTATATTCAAACCTTTGAATAACACGCTTTCATTGGAGCAGAATTTTCTGTAATAGGTATAACTAGATGTCAGCCTAGGGGCTCGAAGTATGAGCGTGATAAAACTATCGCAGTTATGAATGGTTTTTTGCGTATCTAGGTAAACTCCTGGATTTCTTAAAAACTGGCCTTTGAAAAAGTAGGTGTGATTTTCACAAAGGGAGGTGTCGATGGTTTTATATTTTACTGGATAGACGGTCAGCTCTAATCTTATAAAACTATCACAACGCGCTGTATTACCAAAAGGACCATTCACAGTTTGAGTTAGTGTATCCCGCAAATTAAAGACTGTATCATTTGTTACCCCTGCACCCCAAAATTGACCATTGAAAAAATAAGGATTGTTAGAGCATGTGATTCTAGTTATAGGTGTGCTGCTCGTATCTCTAAGTCGGAGAAAAAAGGTAACTGTACTATCACAGCCATATCGATTTTGAAATATTACATTCTTGACACCATCTGTAATGAATGTAGTATCCAAATGATTTACGGAAGGATCAAAGAAATCTTTCTGAACTATTCGGTATGGTCTACATGCAAACCTATTAGTGAACCAACTTCCACTAGAATTATTATTTCGTATAAACACAGCTCTTAAATTAATACTATCGCACCCATTGGCAGCACCACCAAAAATGGTATCACGAATAACTTTTAGACCACCGCTATTAAAGGAATATGGCTTGCCTTCAAAGGTTATCACTTGCTGTCTACAAAAACTGTCTACGGTATCAAATCTTGGAGCAGGAAAAATTACGGGGGTAATCTTAAAACTTAAAAATAGTTGTATCACACTATCACATCCTTTACTAGAATTGAGTGTATCGAAATGAAAACCAGCGGAGGTGAAAACCTTAGCATTATAGGCATATCCATATCCTTGACAGAAACTATCGACAACAATGGTATTAGGAATAGTGGGATGAACAGAAAGATTTAATGTTCTGAATGTATCACACCCTACAGAAATATTAAAAGTATCATAATAGGTGCCTGCAGTTTTTAGATAAACACCATTGAATAAAAAGCTATCCTCTGGACATATCGTTTGATTAATAGTGTCATAGATATTGCACGAGTAGGATTTTAATCCTAAGACTAAAAAGGCAATAAGTATTATTTTCTTCATATGAGCATGTTAAGGCTTTGTATATAATCTACAAATATAACATGGTTTGTATAGAATTTAAAAATAAATTTTACCTATATAATTAAAGGCTAATAGGAGCATTTCTAAACATGGTTCAAACCTATGGAGGATAATGTCCTCTGAACTCTACGCAAGGAGCTCCAGACCAGTTACAATACTTAAAATAATTGTGTCTTTTAGCTATAGACCGTGTGGCGCGCGGAGGCACTTTGATAGTAAAATCTGGTTCTGCCATGAAAATATTGTAACAATTCATATCTATAGGCCCAGTGGACTCCGTTGCGTTTTGATACTTATATATGGTCGATCTGTAGACAGAGTCGTCTTTTTTATCTATATTGACTATCGTATATTTACCTGGTGCTAGTCGAACACTAA
>Ga0078894_10001153_pt1 | contig 19417 bp, 18 predicted proteins | sample LauGreSu1BDMLBSD_2_FD_67506 | JGI IMG/M metagenome (GOLD analysis project Ga0078894, IMG submission 67506) | Freshwater lake microbial communities from Lake Michigan, USA - Su13.BD.MLB.SD (version 4) (version 4) | ecosystem: Environmental > Aquatic > Freshwater > Lake | place: Lake Michigan... | reverse complement strand
GCAGGGGCGGGTGCTGGAGCGGGTGCTGGAGCGGGTGCTGGAGCGGGTGCTGGAGCAGGGGCTGGTGCTGGTGCTGGATCAGGTTCAATTGGTATAACGTCATAAAATAAATCAAACTCCATTATATTGACGTCATTTGCCCCATTTAATAAGTCAGTTATTTTAATTCCAAAATACAAGAATGGAAGAGTTGGGTTATTTAACACATATACATTATGGGTACTATTATATTTTGGTATAGATTCGGGTTCGATTGTACTCCAGTTAGTATTAAATCGATTATTAATATCAAAATTGTTTGTAGCAATTAATTGCCACTTAACATTAGAATTATTAGCGGTTATAAATCTATAACTATTAATATATTTAGATTCCGAACAATTATAAACGATATAGATTGGTAAAACGATGTTGTCGCTATAAGAGCCCGGTGCGGTATATCGTGTATCTAAGTCTTTATCTATAATGTAATCTCGTGTGAAATATTCATTATAACTTTGGTTTAAAAACACTGTACTGTATGTAGTTATTCTTGTCAAACGTTGTAAAGTAGTTAAGTTGGATGGTATAATTGTATTCGGATATGGTGCTGGGGCAGGTGCTGGGGCAGGTGCTGGTGCTGGTGCTGGGGCCGGGGCTGGAGGCTCAGGTAGTTCAATAGTATATATCTCACCATTTTCACCGGAATGAGTAACAGTTGTACGATTCATATCACCAAAACAAGCCATCCACTTCATTACATGCGTAATAGTATCCATAATATTCGCATCAATTATACCGTTATCTATATGATTCTGTGAAACAGTATACGTGCGATTTGTAACGGATGAATACAATGGTGTGTTCACATGACTATCATTTAATAAACCATTCGGAGACGAATCTCTAATAATCATATGCGTTTTAAGTAGATGGTCTAAATCGTGTAATGTTGTAATACTGTCTCCAGTATAGTCGCCCTTATACTTTTTATTACCATTAATCGATGTACTATTATTAACAACGTTAGTACGGCCGGTAGTATTTGGTATAACATTCGTAATCGTGTTATTATTAATCGCAAAATTACTAACATTATTTGATAAATTATACTTTAGACGATTGTTATTAATACGTAATCCGGCACCAGATGTACTATTCAAATTAACAAAGTTAGTATATTCAGTTGTATCATTTATAGTACCGTTTACTATAATTCGATTTAAATTAATATCATCATGCGTTAATGTTAGAGCAGCTGTAATACAGCTTAATGTACAATTACCACCTACTTGAAATAGAGTGGTATATTCTGAATTAATTGGGGTAACAGGAATACCAGTTTCAGACAGTATAGGAAATATAGCTGGGTTTGGTAGACCAGTATTGACACCATTTATTTCGCCAGGTGAACCATACAATAGTGTGCCATTATTATATAGTGTTCCACTGTTTAAATCAACACCATAGTATTGTTGTATACTTTGCTGATTCGCACTATAATCCCAACTACTAAAAAAATATGTGACACCGCCTAATACATAAAATGGATTCTTTACTTGTAGTAAAGTAACACCATTCGGGAAATCGCTATTAAACACAGATCTCAACACTGTCTGAGTTTGTGAGGGAGGGATATAAATTGTTCTAAATGCAACCTCGGGAGAATTGTCTGGTTGATTATTATTTGAATCTGGGTTCAATCCCTTGCTCTGTCTATTTAATTCGGCCGAACAACATCTACCGGCTGGAACATACTGACCTTGGCTATTAAACGTGCCATTGCCCGTAGTAGCACGACGCTTAAGCTGTCGCCTAACTGCCGCCGACATACCACCAACACCAGACCCGGGTACATATTTATTGTTAATGCTACTACTTCCATACATTAATTTATTCTTACCACCAGAGTTTGTTGGCATATATAAAATACAAATATAAAATATTAGTATCTTGAATAATAATATACAATGGAAATATAATTCCAGGTGTCTTGACGATTTATATATTACGCACAGTATTCATATACCGGATATGTATTGACAATATACTACATATCCTAAATACATTTTAGTTTTACAGATAATATTACACGATCAATGTAATATAGAATGATCGTCTAATTTACATAATAATGATGTCTAGGATATTCGACTAGAATCAATATCAGCACTTACTAAATAAATAGAATTTTCAGTAATAATGATATACTCAGTTTCTACTTTATAAATCTTACTAATTGGACTGGTGTATTCGTCTTCACTTTTCACAAGAAGCTTTTCTTGATTTGTCTTAACGCCAATAATTACTTGTTTATCTAAAGATGCGGTCCAATAATCAGACTTAATTTCCTTATCTTCAACCATGGCTAACTTCCATGCGTGTTGAAGACATGTATTCGTTGGTAGTCTATAACTTTGTTCGGACGATTCAGATTGAGAACTCATTATACATAAGTTCTGGTCGAAATCTTTAAATACTTATAAGTAAAAATATAATTTAGTAGTTGGTAAAAAATAAAATATATCTAAGTAGTAAATGAAAAATAATAGTTTGAATAGTACAGACAATTATAAGTCCGTTATAGAAGAGAATGAAACAGTTTTATTTTTAAAATATGTAGGCTTAATACATGAATTATTTGAATGTGTGTCAGAAAACATTAATATAAAAAACAATGAATACTCTAAGCACATCTTAATTAAAGGCATAAAGAATACATTATATATATACACGTTTTTATTATTATATACAAAAAATCTAGAGTTGACTGTATATCATACACAAAAGTCGATATTATATTACGTTGAATTTATGGGTCAATTGGGCGAAGACAATCATAATTTTTTAAAATTAAGTTCGAAAGATGCGACAATGTTCGTGTATAAAAAAACGATTTTTGATGTAAATAATGAATACAAACAACAATATATAGAAACTCAAGATACGAAATATAAGTTATCTATATTAAAACAGTACATTAGCATTTATAATAACATAGTTATTCAGGTAGTACTAAACAATGATATTAACAGGTGTAATATAAGTGAATTACAAAAAATACTCTACATAAAAATATATAAAATAGTAGAAGTATTAATCCAACTACCATTGTCGTGTAAAAATAATTCAGAAATGTATTTATCAAAATTATTAAAAATTAATTCATTCGTGGATGATATTAATGCGAACTACAATATAACCCTCGTAAATACGTGTTACATCCATTTATTAGAATTATTGATAAAAAAAGGGCTAAAAATAGACCTAGATAATATATCAATTATGACGAAACTAAGCGATACTAATGCCGTGAATAAACTAACGAACGTTTCATTATGTAAAGTCGTTAACTATTTACTCAGTTAGTCAAACAATAATATTTTGCGTCTAATTTTAGGAATTCTGTTTTTATTAGTTGGTAATAGATCAATACTAGGGCCAGCAATATTCAAATATTCGGTTTCTAATATATTTTTTAGAAAATCATATATGTTAAATAATATATTATCGTCACACTTGCCTACAATGAGTACACTTCCGGTTCTAAATATCATAAAAGAAATCTCATGATAATTTTTATGAGTAGGCTGATGACCCATCTGTTTATTAATCGCAAGTGTATTATCATAATAAAATTTACATTGAATTCCTGGATAAGAACAGGCATCAAAATTACTATTTATTCTATATTTGTATTTCAATAAATCGTGTAATTTATCACGATCGATGTAATATCCACAGTTAAAATTAGAATTGATCAATACCGTTTCACTTCGTTCTGATAGATATGCCAGGTCTTCTCCAAGGAATGGTTTTAAAGTATTTACCAAAAGGGTAAGCACATTTGTTAATAGCAAATCGGATTGAATACCCGGTATTTCTAATTTACCAGTATTAAATACTTTGATATGCATTTCTTTATATTCGCCGTTATCCAGCAATCGCATTATCAATACGAAACAATTGAAGAACGCGCGCTTCTTTTTACTTCTATAGCTCAAGATATCTTTTTTACAAATGCCAATGCTAATCTTACGTTGATCCTTATATTTAATTCTCCCGTCTGGATTATCAATATGTTCTATTATTTGTTCTTCGTAGCACTTAACCAATTTCAATTTATTGGCAATGTATTCAACCTCTTCTTTAGAAGTAGATGAATATTTAATTTGTTTTTTTATAACGCCATTAGACGGGATACTATAACTTATCACAGGTATGTTCCAAAATATATTTTTTATGTCAATATCACTTTTATTTAAATAAGAAATCTTGGTCTTTGTAGATATATAAATATCAGAGCATTTAGGAAGAATATTTGGTTCAATTGAAAGTCGCGTATTCGCAGAATCTTCGCTTTTAAAATCGCCAATATTTGACAATTTACTATTACTAACATCTGCGTATTCATTTTGAATAAACGAATCCCAATCGTCGTCAATGTCCTCCATGATAGTTATACTATCTATATTGTTATATTTATATATATTTATTTGTATTTAAAGCACTTCAATTATTTTCTTTATATATTCTAAAATATGAATAAATGTATTATTGAGATACCACTTCCAGCAAATCAACATAAGCCAGAAACAAAACACACGGAATTAAGCTTAAATTATACGTTTATTGATCCGTCTAAAATGACCCCACCAAATAGTTTTATGGAAAAATTACAATACAGGATGGAGTCATATTATAGTTCGGTTGAACCAAAACAAAATGACAATAAATAGGTGTGAATGACGTTAAGGTGACGGTATAAACAACATTTTTAGCTTTAAAAATGTATAATGAACCATATAGTCAGTGTTTATGTCTGATTGATGTATTATATTTTCAATAAAATTTAAAAAGTCTACGCGCAAGTATTCTTTTTTAAAACGTATCAAATAATTTAAATATAGTTTAATAATATTTTTCTTACCAATATTATACTGATTACTAATATCGTTAATTTTACTAACAATTTCAGTACATGGTTTTGATTTAATATCATCAGTTAATCCACTCCAAATTTCATTTGTTATAATTTTCTTGTTATGTATACTATGTTCATTTGATTGCATATAGTTTATCATACTTCGCATATCGGAGTTAAACATTTTTTGGATTAGTTTTAAATCATCTATGCCATATTGTAACGATTCACGGGTGTTTATTATATTCAAAAAATTGATAATTTCGTCTTCGGGTAATTGATTAAATCGTAACCGGACAAATTCATTTTGTAATGCCTCGTCGATTCTACTTATGTAATTACATATTAAACAGAACCGCACCTTTGAGTTGTAACTTTGTAATAAAGATCGAAGCGCGGTCTGTGCGTTTTTTGTCATGTAGTCAACTTCGTCTAATATGACGAATTTTATGCCATTGTTAAATAAACTGTTTGAATTTACAAAACTGTTTATTTGGTTTCTTATAATGTCGATTCCTCTCTCATCCGAGGCATTTAAATGTATCATGATTGCCTTGTTGTTACACGATTCTTGATATGATTTTACTAGATTAATGATGCTAGTTGTTTTACCAGTACCTGGTGGACCATAAAAAAGTAGGTTGGGAAAATGATTATTTTTGATGATATTTTCTAATAATAGTTTATTTAACGGGTCCAATACAATGTCATGAAACGTGTTCGGTCTGTATTTTTCGACCCATGGAGTACAGTTATTCATCGAATTATTCGGTTGTACATGGCCTGTATTCATATTAATTATACTTAATAGTTTTTATTTAAATAAAATTGAATGTTAATATATATATGTCAGAGACTGTATTATTGAGTATGGCGGCGTCACATAAACACGGATATTTGGGCTTGTACGTAGGTCCTATGTTTGCGGGTAAAACCACTAAACTGATTGCTACGTATAATGCGGCGATTAAATCCAATTTATCATCACTTGTGATTACACATAGCTCGGAAATAAGATACTCTATCGATCAATTAAGTACACACGATCAAACCAAAATATCTTGTTTTAAATTTGATTCAATTGGTGAACTTATTAATAGTCTTGGTGACAAACTATCTCAGTATGATATTGTTCTAATCGACGAAGCGCAGTTTTTCCCTGACTTACATAAAGTATTATACCTCACCGATACTTTACATAAAACGGTACATGTATTTGGTCTAGATGGAGATTTTAAAAGAAATAAATTCGGTCAGATATTAGATTTGATTCCACATTGTGATTCAGTTGAAAAACTATCCGCAACATGTGTTACATGTAAACAACCTGCTATCTTCAGTTGCCGGACAACAAATAATACGGATCAAGTGTTAGTAGGTTCGGACGATTTATATCAGTCTTTATGTAGAACTTGCTACAATTTACAGGGAGGTAGATTTATTATATTTAAAAATGATTTAAATTAAAATTCGGTATACATTATAAAAATGTCTCAGCTAGTTGAAGAGAAGAAAAAAAGAGGTAGAAAGAAACAAAATATTTCGGTTCAAGTAGAAGAGCCAACATTGGCGGAAGATACTAAACCTATTCCAAAGAAACGAGGACGAAAACCAAAGGGTGGTAAGATTATTCAACAAACTGCAGTAGTTGACACGAATCATGACAGTGAACCAAACGTCATTTTACATTTAAAATGTTCATTAAAAGACATATATGAGTCGTTTCAAGAAACTTATAAATATAATCCTACGGTAGAAGCAATTCAAAGTTTCAATTTTGATAATCAAAACGTCTCCAATTTTTTAATCGAAGAAAACGCAGTGACATCATATGAAAATAGTTCTAACCAAGTACCATCTTGTCCAAAATCTATGTATACAAAGTGTACTGGTGAAAATATACATGAGGCACAATACGATGCGGATATGGATACTAAAAGTATATGGACAAAAATACATGAACTCAAAGTTAAATTACATAAGAATGACATCTCTGGAAAGAGATCGGCTTGTTTTTGGTGTACATGCGAATTTGATAGTCCGCCAATCTTTATTCCTAAAAATGAGTTCCAGGATACATATCAAGTGTATGGATGCTTTTGTACTCCTCAGTGTGGTACAGCTTATTTAATGAATGAAAAAATTGATTCATCTGTTAAATTTGAAAGATATCAACTGCTAAATCACGTATATGGTAAAATATTTAATTATGAAAAGAATATTAAACCGGCCCCTGACCCACATTATATATTAGATAAATTTTATGGTACATTATCCATAAAAGAATACAGAGATTTGTTAAAAAACGATCAGTTGTTACTTATCGTCGAAAAACCATTAACCCACGTATTTCCGGAGTTATATGAAGACAATTCGGACTTTGTATTGAACCATCGTACTATTCCCGCGTCAAACAATGTATTCAAATTAAAGCGTAAAACAAAGGATAGCTCTAAACACGAATAAATTAGACACAAATAAAAATCATATGTTATTCACATAATTTTTATTTTACATTGTTTCCATTTTCTATCCGGACCCATCGTGATTTTCAGTGGATTACTCGTGTTTAGTAGTTGGCGGTTGATTAGCTCTAAATTGTCTTGCGCCAGCATCCATCAAAGTTCGGATTTCATGATATATCTGTTGATTCGTGGATATATTTTGTGGGATTGTCGGTTTTAATTCAATAGAGTGAAATTTATTTAGTACTTTCATGTAATCATATTTAACTTCTTCTAGTTGTGATCGCGCCTCATCGATAGTATAATCGGTTTGTCTACACACCATTTCAACGATATCTTGTAATACTTTCATGTAATTATAATCAACTTCTTCTAAGCGTGTTTCTGCTTCGTCCGCAGTATATACAGTTTGTTTACACATCATTTCAATGATTTCTTGTTTCTCTTTGCTTAACTTATCATCAGCTGATTCGTTCATATACATTTAGGTTAAATATTTTTTAAACTATATTAAACGAATTCCTGTTATATGAATAATGGAATATATACAAAGTACACCATCTAAAATAGTTGAATATACAAATGATTTTCATGATAAAATAAAAAATGAATTTCAACATGTTTTGACTAAAATGTATAGGGAAGAGTTGGATAAGTATTCTAATGTGATTGAAACTATTATTAAATTGCCATTTATACAAGATATAATTAATGAAAATAAACTACTAAAATTACGTATAGAAGAGTTACAATCGTGTAAAATGAATATGCCATCTTATAAGACGGATGTAGGCGTGCTTGTTACAAATATGACTCCATTACGTGTAGACGATTTACATGGGTCCAATGTAAATGTTCAAGAGAGTAAAACAGATAGTATTGTGTTAGAAATAGTCGATAAGCCAATGGAATTAACAAAGGTAAACATAAATGATGTACAATTTGTAGATTGTAAACATACTGATGACTCGGTTAAAGATGATAGTTCAGAAGAAGATGATGATTCGGAGGAGGATGACGATGATTCAGATGACGATGCGTTGTTGGTTAATGCTCCACCTACATTCCCCCTGGTTCCACCTGCTCATCTTAATAATACTCATTCAGACAGTCAAGTGTTGAATAAGTCAACCATGCCTTTAAATGTTACAAAGGAAGAGGAAGTTGAGGAAGAGGAAGCTGAGGAAGAGGAAGCTGAGGAAGAGGAAGCTGCTGAAGAGGAAGCAGAGGAAGAGGACGCTGCTGAAGAGGACGCTGGGGAAGAGGATGATGAAGCTGAGGAAGAGGACGCTGAGGAAGAGGACGCTGCGGAAGAGGAAGATGAAGCTGAGGAAGAGGATGAGGAAGAGGACGCTGCGGAAGAGGATGAGGAAGTTGAGGAAGAGGAAGCTGCTGAAGAGGAAGCTGAGGAAGAGGAAAGCGAAGTAATTGAAATTGAAATCGATGGAAAAGTATATTATTGTGATGGAGAAGAGAATGGAAATATATATGAAGATGTAAATGGAGAAGTTGGTGATGTGGTTGGTGTAATAAAAGATGGCGAAGCTCAGTTCCTATAATTTTTTTATGATTTCATATTATAGAGATGCTTGATAGTTTATGCCCGCCGGCCATATTATACATTGGCTTTTCTCTGACCCAAATTATCATCGATACTTTTAAAGGGTTTTATAACGTAGCGTTTTTCAAGTCGATCGTTATGATTATATTTACTCTTGTATTAAATATTTTATGTAACCGTGGTTTAGGCGTAATTTCTTGGTTAATCATTTTTATTCCATTTATTTTAATGACATATATAACCGCTATGTTGATGTTTGCGTTTGGACTAACACCATCAAAGGAAGAGTTACACTATGAAGTGATATATCCAGACAATCATCCATTAAAAAAAACACCTCCGCCTATACCTCCGTCTCGTAGTACACAATAAAAATACTATAATAATTGGAAATAATTTAAATATATATGATTTAAATTATTATATGAACATTGTTGTAGACGCGTTTAAAGCATCATCACGCATGATATTTGAATTATGTGACTTATTATTGTTTAGTTTTATATACGTAACCTCGTCTAAAAGTGCCGATGAAGTCATTATCATTCATAACGATTTTATGAACACATGTTGTTCATGTTATAATAATATATCTTATGAAGTCGGATGGAAATTGGTAGAAGTAGTTACATTCACGCAACTATTTTACAGTAAAACACTAGTACCATGCTTTCATAAATACACAAATTATTATTTCAGAAACGAAGTCGTATTGATAAAAGATGGAGACGAAATTGCGCATTTTAAAAATATGGATGTGTTTAATGAGCATGACGATCCAATAGAGTATGAATTTTTATTAAATACCAATTATGAATTGAATGATGTTAAGAAAAACTACACTACAATATGTGATAAGGGTAATGCGCCTGTAGCAAATCATCTGGAGCATGTATGTAACATTAATTTTATAGTATTCCAATTAACATTTGATGGAAAAAAATACGATATAAATTTAAAAGAGCCGTTCAACTTTTTTATTAAAAACAATACGTTAAAATACCCATTCTTTAGATGGTATATGAAAAAAGTCTACGATGTAGTATTGACAGATGAGTTCAAAGTTAATTATATGACTCAGGATATGTCAATTAACGAAATACATAGTCCATTTTTCATTAAATTTAATACGGATGGCATAACGTCATTTTCATCTGGTGTACCAAAACTCAATGTAAATAATAAACCAGTGTTATATATAGATACGAATCTTGACATTGACCATATTGTAGATGACGAATCTAGTGGAACTAATCATAATACTAGCACTAATACGTCAATTGAAGATGAATGTGCGGAGAGAATGTATAATCGATTTGATAACTGTGATAAACTAAAGGCTCAGTAGTGGTATAAAGTAACGTCAAATAGTTATATTGCGGAAATAATATAAAAAAAAATTGATAGCTAATACTATAATGGAGAACTCCCATAGTTTGGTAGATTCGACCATGCAACAACACGTTCTTAATGATGAATGGTGTTACTGGGCTCATTTACCGCATGATACAGACTGGTCTATAAACAGTTATAAAAACATATATACTAGTAAAACAGTAGAAGATGTAATTGGTATTACACAGGCAGTTCCAGCAAAACTCATAAAGAACTGTATGTTGTTTATAATGCGTAAAGGAATCACACCTCTATGGGAGGATCCAAAAAATAGAAGCGGTGGGTGTTTTTCGTACAAGGTTAACAATAAAGTTATTGTAGACAGTTGGAAGAAATTAAGCTATAGTTTAATGGGAGAAACATTATCATCGAATCAAAAACTTCAGTCACACATAAATGGGATTACGATTTCACCTAAAAAAAATTTCTGTATTGTTAAAATTTGGTTAAGCTCGTGTGAATTTCAAGACGCATCTTTAATTAATTGTACTAGTAGTGGAATTGATGCCCATGGCTGTTTATTTAAAAAACATGCCCCGGAATACTAGACAGACTAAAATAAAAAATAATACAATCATGAAATAGAAAAAATGATACAATCATGAAATAGAAAAAATGATACAATCATGAAATAGAAAAAATAATACAATCATGAAATAGAAAAAAATGATAAAAACCTAACCGTACGCACACGCAAACAAACATATATTTGTGTATATGTTTGTTTTATTTTTTATGTCTACCTGATACTTGTATAATGGTGTATCTATTAGATATTGTTAGACGGGAGCGGACTTAAACAGAGTTTAATCGTACCGAGACTCGCCACATAATATTTCACCACCAATGGTAAGTCATTTTCTAAGTACATTTCAATTTGACTACATAGGTTAGTACACTTAATGAAATAACCAAGATTCTTTAGCGAAAACTCTCCCTGGATGATTTTACTGGAATCTTGTTTTTCTATAAACTCCATGCCGCCAGTGGATTCTTCCCGTTTTACTTCTGCGGTGGCAAATTGACCAGTACATTTAAAGATTAATTCATTTCCAACCGACTTAATTTCTAAACGATCAGAAATACATGATAAATCGCGAATTATCTTTTGGAAGTCTGTAGAGGGTAAATTAATTACAGATGAAAAGTGTACATCTGGTTCTTCGAATTCATCCGTATCTGGCTCGATTAATCTGAGTTTTTGGGTTTTACATTGTTTAATATCACCATTCTCAAATTTCAGTCCAAGAAAAGAGACAATACCGTCGTAGTAATCACAGTTTTCAATATACATTGTTAATGTGTCATCGTTGTCGATAGAATTAATCAATTTAAATAAATGAAACATGTTGACACCGATTACGATTTTTTCTTCTTTACACTCATATTGTTCAAAATTTTCGGCTCCTAAAAAAAGATGAGCAAGCATAGTATGTGACTTATCCATATTTATAATTCTAATTCCATCTTTTTTAAATGTGATATTTGTTTCTAGTAGGATATCTTTCAAAGCTGTCATTAATGTTCGAAATGGTGCGATTTGGACAGTTTTAATAGTTAGAACATTATTAGATTCGGGCATCCGTTATAATTATTTTTATAACAAATCTTTAAATACTTATGCGTTTATATTTAGAGTTTAGCAAAAATATTTTGAATGTAATTTTCCAACTGTGTAATTTAGCGCAACCATATCAAACTAGTTGTTTATACGATATGTGAATAGATTAAACGAATGTATATCATTTGATATCATACACTAGTGCTCCTGTGTTTTTTTATATAAATTTACTATATATGAAACTAAAACATGGATTTAAATATAAAAAGAACGGATGGAATTATATTTCGATTAGAGGTACACCCACTGAACGGGGTACAGCGCACGGCATATTGTTGAGAGAAGAAATCCAAGAATGTTTAAAAACTATGAAATGGAACATATATGATTCGCATGGTTTAGATGTCGGCTTTTTTAAAGAATTTAGCAACTTTATATTTAAAAAACCGATTGAGGAACATTTTCCTGAGTTTTTCGAAGAATTAAGTAGTATAGCAAAAGGCGCAAAGGTTGATTTAGACGAACTTATTTTATGGAATAATATTGCTTCTTTGGATTATGCTTTACCTAAATTACGGTTATATTTAGATCATATGCCACAATTAAAGGAACATTATGGACATTTGTTAGACATACTACCCACCATTGGATTAATGGAAGGCGGATCAAAAGATAAATGTTCTGCCTTTATGGCTGTAGGCAATTATACACATGATGGTAAAATATGCTGTGCTCATAACTCATTTGATAATTTTATAGATGGTCAATTTTTTAATACGATCATTGATATTAAGCCACATAAAGGTCATAGAATATTATATCAAGGCGCACCCGGATACATTTCTAGTCAGACTGATTTTTTTATTAATAGCAAAGGATTTATTGGAACTGAAACGACTATAGGTGGGTTTAATAATTACGCATATAAAGATCCCATCATATGTCGTATTAGAAATTGTATGCAGTACGCGAATTCGTTAGACGATTACGTTGAAATGCTACGAAAAGAAAATTCCGGCGACTATGCGAATTCATGGATTATCGGAGACACCACAACGAATGAAATTATGCGCATTGAATTAGGCCTCGAATTTGTTAACGTAGAGAGAACCAAGAATGGATACTTTATTGGCTTTAATGCGCCATATGATCCAAGAATTCGTAATTTAGAATGTGTAAATAGTGGATTTGATGATATACGCAGACACCAAGGTTCTAGAAAAGTTCGTCTAGAACAATTAATGGAGCAACATAAGGGCAAACTAAATATTGAACTGGCAAAAGAAATCATAGCAGATCATTATGATGTATACTTAAATAAGACAAATCTATGTTCTCGCACCGTATGTTCTCATTATGAATTAGACGACCGTGCTTTTATGAGTCAACCAGATCGTCCATTGCCATATCAACCAAGAGGAGCAGTAGATGGATGCGTAGTAGACACTGATTTATGTAAGAAGATGAGTTTTTATAGTAGATGGGGTAGTTCATGTGGTACTGCTTTCAATGTAAAACAGTTTATGAAACAAAATGCTCAATGGAAGCGATATGCGCCATATTTACATGATAGACCCAGCCAACCATGGACGTGTTTTAAGTCATTAGACAAAATGCCGATACTTACTGTAACTAAAAGTACGCGCCCACCTAAGTCGAGTAATAAAAAAACAGTTAAGCATGTTCTCTCTGCTAAAAATAAATAAATATATATGTATATTATAAAAATACATATATGACATCGTATGTTGTAGATTTTGATATGAATAACAATACAATTATTATAAACGGGACATCCTATTTTAATATTACGACGATTAGAAGCATATTGGATGGAATTACTAAACTTGATTATGCGAACATGGTAGTTCAGCAGCAAATATTAAATTATTTAGATAGTATCAAGGATGGCACTAATTCAGTTACTCTACAACAGCTGGATATGTATCCTCTACGCACTCTAGACGGCATAGAACCGTCCTATCCAACTGATTTACACACATATGAAAATAACATAAGAAACGCATATAGTTCGTATATTAGCAATATAACATGGACAAAGGTGAAAAAAAGGTCTCCATTAAATCCGCCTCTACAAATAAATAACATATTTAGAGACTGTGGCATTGGCGCAGATGTATTTATAGCCGAAGGCTTTGAGTTATATAGTAATTTTGCTACGTACATAGACCCTGCCACTAGATCGACTCCAACTACAGTATGGCCTGTGACGGGTCAATCTATAGAGTTTACAAATAATGCGATGACGATTTTTGGATTTGACAATTCTAGTATAAAAAGTATTACGAAAAACAAGGAGTCATTTGATTATAATATAAAAACAAATGGTATTGAATTTAGTTACAAGGGAACCGGTACAGATAATAACCTAAACTATTTTGCTGGGAATACTAACAAAAATAAAATATTGAAGGAATCGTCTGCTTCAATTAACCAAAAAAAAGCGTTGATATCATTAAAAGAATGGGGCGACAAAATGCAGGTAGTCATGTTGTTAATATGGAAATTAGTAAATAAAAATCAGCCATATACGATGATTACTTGCGACAAGGTCGTATATACGTTATGTATGTTATTAGATGTGAAATGTATATTCACTGGAGAGATTATAACTGGAGGAGTAAAACAATACTCTATTGAAATTTTTGAGCCTAGTTTAAACCCGAAGTTAGATACTATTAAACGATACAATAATAAAAAATTAGAGTTAATAAAGTATAATGAATCTATCATCGCATGTATTAATTTGCTACGATTAAATCCAATGCAACCTATTTACGTAGATGGAGTAAGCGACCCATTTATTTTCCGATCTAACTTTTATGAAAATATATATAATGATATGTTATCTATTCAAACTCGATTAACCGCATTACCTTTAAAAAATATGGATACACAATTATCTATATCGGATATTGAATTGGAGATAAAAAATTTAAAGGCAGTTTATATGCTAATACCCTTTATTCGCAAAATACATGGCAAAATTAAAATATTAAGAGGAAACAGATATACAGTAACTGAGTTAAAAAAACCGAGTTTTGATAATACATATAATACAACTTTTGATAAGACCTCCTTTTTTGATATAGCTAAAAAATATTATATGAACACGGTGAATACAACCATTTCAACCAATCGTACACAACCATTGTCGGGAGGGACAAAAGCCACCACACTTACCAATAAAACGAACAAAACAATTAAAACGGCTACACCATCTATAAGTAAATATACTCCCAATATACCATCACGACGAGAGTCGATGCCAGACATTTCAATTGTTATAAATTCAGATGTATTTGATGACAGTGATTTTTATTATGATCCGATATCATATCAATACTACGAAAATGTGCCGGTTGAAGTAGAACAAAACCCAGCAGATCAATTAGTTACACACATAACAACGGATAAACATGCGAATTTAAATGAAGAGTTGTATAGTCAGGTATTAGATATATTGAATACTAAAAATTATTCCAAATATATGGATAGTGTTTATACAATGGTTTTAGTTTGGTCTGAAATATTGTCAGGCGTGCCTTTAAACTTGGATAAAACACAATCCACTGGCTTAAATAATATGATCAATCATATCATAACTATGGATTTAGATTTACCACAGCCTTCATTATATCCTATTCAAGCTACTCCTATACGGGCTGATACATTTAATACGAACCAGTTTATACCAGTCAATGTGGGTGGTAATCGAAAAACTAAGTATAACAAGAATATGAGGCGCAACTCAATACGCACAAGGAAAGCAAAAATACGATCTGCTTGATAAAATAGGAATTATTTTTATCGACTACGATATGGTTATATGACAAATATCGTATTCATATACAGAAACTAATGCCCGCCGCATAGTAAATAATAACCGAGACAATATGATATAACAAATAATTTAAATATATTTTTATATAACAAATAAATGTCGGAAGAGTCTTTGGTTAAAATAGTACACGACTTATACAGTGTGTATGAAAATAATCCAATCATGATTAATAAACTTACTCATTATATAGAACACTTACCTGAATACTTGGAAAATACAAACAACACCATTATTGAACGAGAGAAAAGAAAGTTCCATCTCGAATCAGAGTCGGATACGTTTATTCAGAAATTTTTACATAACAATAAATACTATTATCACGTGTCTTCTGAATTATTCTTTGAATATAAAAATGACAACAAATATTATATCGTAAAAGAAGACGACATTCAACATATTATATTATCTACAATTAGTGCTCACAAAACGCTTATGGATTGGAAACAAAAATTAAAAATTAGTATTTTAAGAAAAATCAAAGATCGTGATATTTTTTCATGTATTCCTGAATCTGAAACGATACAGACGGTGATCAATACATTATATCCGACTATATGTGATACACGCGACAAGGCAAAGTATTTTTTAACCATTCTAGGAGATATTCTACTAAAAAAATGCGGCCTGATATATTTTGTTAATTCTAAGGCGAAACCATTTTTAAAGGAACTAAACAGATTATCATGTATGTTATTTGGAACTACCAACTTGTTTAATTTTTTCAAGGTAAAATATTATGATCACAAATATAGTGAATGTAGAGTTGTAGATCTCCAAGAGCATATTATATTAGAAAATTGGATGGGGTATTTCAAACAGGAGAACGCAATCAACTTATTTTGTGTAGCTGCGCATTATTCTAGTCGTTTTGGTCATGCCGACGCATATTTACAAGAACAATGTAAAGATGAATGTTTAAAAGAATACGCATTATACTTGAAGAATAACAACGAATCGCAGATTATAGATAACTTTTATCAGAAAAATATTGAACATAGTGCCGACTGTTCCATTTCATGGAAAAACATGCAATATCTATGGAAACAGTTTATTGAAACCGAAAAATTGCCAAACGTATTTTTTACTATGACGCTGAAAACAAAACTTATCGAAAAATTCAAATATGACGAGCAATTAGATCTTTTTTTAGACTGTACAAGTAAATTATTACCCGTTGTTGGTAAATTTATACAGTTTTGGAATGAACATATCGAAACAAATTATGAATTGAATGATGAAAATAACGAAGAGTTAGAAGTAGACGAATTATGCTCATTATTTACGTATTATAATAAAAGCGCTATCAACGAAAAAAACGTTTTGGATTTAATCCGTCATTATTTTCAAGAGGTTTGTATTGAAGACGATAAGTATATATTACATACAAAGTGTAAGTTGTGGGATAAAAAAAATGATATTACTGAATCTATTAAAAAATATAGGATCATTACTCCCGAGATAGAATTTCAATCTGAAGAAATACCGATTGACGTGTTATATCAATTTTATCTTGGATGTAAGAACCGGTTTAATGTTAGTAAACGATACTTTGAACAATTTATTAAAAATGAAACCCAGTTATATGTGGTAGAGGAGAATTTTATTAAAGTAGATTCATTTGGTAATATCTAATATAACATCATAATAAAGCATTGACGATACATATTTTATTTGCTGATTCGTACAGCAAATAAAATGAAGTAGACAATATCGTCTGCCTAGATAATTCGTATAGTTAGCATTATCCTAAAGATAATACATTGAATTTCGTGTATATCAATCGGTAGGTCGATCGTGTATATCCCGTTTATTTCTTGTGAGTGGATTTTCTCTTGTGAGTACCATGCTTACTTTTGGTCTTAACTATTGAACCAAACACGCCACTTCCCTTGGGTTGAAGGTGACCATGAAGATGCTTTTGGGTTTTTGCTAATTCACTCTTCTTTTTAGATACAATTCTGCCGCGATGCATTTTCAAATCATGCTTCTTTAATCCACCAGCGGTAGCATGCGCAGTACCATGCCACACTTGGGCACGTGATCCCTCTAACATCTCGTATTTCATGTTACCAATGTGGTATTTACCATCTTCTGCCTTGTCGTGTCTCTTAACCATTATACATGAAAGAGAGAAAAAAATAAAAATCCTATAAATAAATTACACTGCGTGAATACGACGTTCTCTAAATCATTTATCAAATAAGTATAATCCATTTTTATTGTCACTAAAACAAAGGCCTAAAATGTGTTTTTTATCGGTTGTCCGTATCCATTTGGACCACCTGGACGTTGACCATACGCATTTAGAGGTACATATTTTTCATTCCACTGTGCGTTGCGTAAAGTGGATTGATAATTAATTAATCGTGTAATACGCATTGGTAAGGTCAAATCCGTTTTAACTAAATTTCCACTAGACCCCGGTAAGTTTTTTGAATATTTATTACAATTTTTAAATCGGGAAATACATGATTGAATGGGCCCTTTCCGATATGTATGTGTGCTATCAAACGTACGATGTTCATTTATTGACATTATAGTGATTACTATAATTGATACAGATTATAATATAGAATACAAAAAATATTATATATTATTTTACAACTTTGGTAAGTATGTACGACTATATTGTCGTCAGACGGTCGAACGGATCTGTTATATGTACCTATTTAGTTGATCTTAAGACACTGAAGGAGCGAATGACATCTTCAACCGCCGTATGGTTGACATATAGGATGTTAAAAATGTTTTAGTTTTTGCTAATAGTTATAGTTCCGGCAGTTAAACAATTAATAAAATAACCTTGTCCAGCTACAACTTGCCTATTAGTAATCTCCGTATATACACGGTTGGAATTGTAAGAATAGATGGGTCCAGTGAAGATGGTATTATTTTGTACAATAGTGCCAGTTATACCAGCGCCAATGAGATTCCATCCTTGTACAACAGTAATATCCATGCTAGAAGCGGAGGTAGAAACAACCTGGGCGGTTAAACTTCCTACCATATAATCTATTCCATCTACATTGCCGCTATAGCCATTACTTACGGTCGATGTACTAATTTGAGTAGTATTATCCGATTTAAGATGTGTGATGGTAAAATTAGTGGCATTCTTTACTAGTTTAACAATGGTACTATATTGACCATTTTGTATTGAAATTGTATCACCTGTTGCGCTCATTAATGTGTACAATGCCTGATTTGTGGGTAATGTACTGAGATCAAATACACTTGTTTGCTTTTTATAGGTTGTAACACTATTGGTAGCATTTAATAATCTTACTGTGCTTACAGAGGATGTTAATGAGCTATTATCAAAACCCATGAGACGATCCACCACAATTGGTACCGTATCATTTGATCCGTCACCCATTTTATTGAATATGGATGATACTACAGATGCACGGGTTGCTGATTTTTCGGCGACAGTTCCATTAGTAGGATTTAATACAGCTATTTGACTGGCAGTTAGCGTTCCACTAGTAATTGTTTTTTGTCCGGATTGTACGGCTGGTTTACTGACAGTAGCAATTACTTCTGTTACAGTTGGTGCGGGTGCTGGGGCAGGGGCCGGAGCAGGAGCCGGAGCAGGGGCCGGAGCAGGAGCCGGAGCAGGTGCTGGGGCAGGAGCTGGTGCTGGGGCGGGTGCTGGTGCTGGTGCTGG
>Ga0078894_10001152_pt1 | contig 19419 bp, 4 predicted proteins | sample LauGreSu1BDMLBSD_2_FD_67506 | JGI IMG/M metagenome (GOLD analysis project Ga0078894, IMG submission 67506) | Freshwater lake microbial communities from Lake Michigan, USA - Su13.BD.MLB.SD (version 4) (version 4) | ecosystem: Environmental > Aquatic > Freshwater > Lake | place: Lake Michigan, USA... | reverse complement strand
CTTCCTTATACAATGATTGGGTGTATTCATCTTACTGATGATACTTGGGCCATTTTTACAACAGATGATGTAAACTCTGAGATAGGTATTTTTGATGAAAGTGATTGTACGTATACAAAGAAGATAAACGCTTCTTGTTTAAATTTTAAAAGATCTAATCTTATTACTGGTGCAAGTCGTGGAAGATATGATTGTGACAGACTTGTTTATTGGTCTGATGGATTAAATCCAGATAGATTTGTTGATCTAGAAAATCCTCCTTTTAAATATACTGAGTCAGTTAATAATGGTTGTGTAATTAAAACTTATACAGATGAGTTAGATTGTGAAGAGATCCGAATGGCATCTTTTATAAAACATCCATGCATTGTTTTAGAAAAAGGTAAAGCAAGCGGTACTCTTCCAAACGGATCATATCAAGTAGCTATTGCCTATACAATTAATAAAGTAAAAGTTACAGACTATCTCGGCCTATCAGAGGTTCAATCTTTATTTGTTCACAGAAATGTTAGTTGTTCTTTAGAGGTAAAGATTACTGAAATTGATAAAGACTTTGAAGAGTTTGAGCTTGTATTAATTGCACAGATTAATGCACAAACTATTGCTAGAAGGGTAGGCTATTATTCTACAAACCAAGGCACTATTTATTTAGATGCATTAAGTAATGACTTTGTAACTATTCCTTTGACACAAATTGTCGTAAGGACTGAACCTGTTGAAAAGTCTGATGCAATCTACACTGTAAACAATTACATGCTTCGTGTAGGTGTATACAGTAAAACTAAATTTAACTATCAACCTCAAGCCAATAATATTGAAGCTAAATGGGTTGCTGTAGAATATCCTGCTAACTATTATGTAAAGGGTGGTAATAACACGGGTTACATGAGAGATGAGCAATACGCATTTTTTATTAGATGGATATATAATACAGGTGAAAGATCAGAGTCATACCATATTCCTGGAAGAGCTCCTGTATCTTCAGATACAGCACTAGCTGTAGGTACTGATGCATTTGAGATAGCAGATGGTATTCAAATAAAAGAGTGGCAAGTAGCTAATACAGCTACTGTAGAAAACACTACTGAATATTTATTACCAGATGGTGGACGTGTAGTTGCCAAAGGTAAAATGGGATATTGGGAATCTACAGAATTATATCCTTCTAATAGAATAGATATATGGGGCAACTTATGTGGTCAACCTATTAGACATCATAAGTTTCCAGATGTTACAATTGAAGGTGGTAGTGTAGTTAATCATTTTTCTAATAATGGAAATACTATTACTATTCTTGGCGTAGAGTTTCAAAATATAACAAGACCATCAGATCTTAATGGAAAAGCCATTACATCTATTGTTGGTTATGAAATCCTTCGTGGTTCAAGAGAGGGTCATAAGACTATTATAAGCAAGGGTTTGCTTAATAATATGAGAGAGTATTCTTTACCTAATCAAACTAACATTACTGGACTATACCAAAATTATCCTTTTAATGATTTAAGACCTGATAGTTATTTAACTCCTCAAGAGCAACTAGGAGATAATGGTGGCCCAGATCCTAAGTCAAGTAAACTATCTCAATACAAGAAAGATGTATTGTCTTTTCATGGTCCTGATGTAACCTTTAGCACACCTTTTTTAAATACTAATGAATTAAAGATTTATCAGGAAATTTATGGAGAAGCTAATGGTAGATTTGAGACTCCATACAAGCATCCTAAGTTTAAACTTCCTACTAACTTTTCTGATGTTTTAACTAATGTATTAGCTGCAATTACTCAAATTGCTAAAGTTGTAGGTGTAGTAGCAGGAGCTGATGTTAAAATGGAACTTCCTGCTAATGATGAAATTCCATTTACTCAAAGTTTGCTTGCCCCCCATAGAGCTGAAATGTTTGCAGGTAGTATTGTTGGTTTGGCTAATGGATCTTTTAATAACTTTGGTGTTCCTGGTCTTGGTGCTGTTGCTGCAAGTAAAAGACAATTTGCAAACAGTTTAATTACTGGAGCAAATATTGTTGTGTTAGGTGCAATAACTGTTATTCAAACAGATATTACATCAGAGCAATTTATGAAGCTTATACTAGCTATTATTCCTTATAGACAATATGCAGCTCAATATGTATCACATGGTTATTATAATAAATCTATAACAAAACCTGAAGGAGATAGAAGAAGAAAAATTCTTGAAGCAAGTTACGTAGGTAATGATGTTCAGTCATTTACAGTTAATCAAGAAAACTATCAAGTTAATAATTCTAACAGATCAGAATTTGTAATACTTAAAACTCATACGGATATAAACAATCCTATTACAGTTGACGATAGTAGATTTTTGATTAGTGAAAGAAACGGTAAGTTATATTCAACATACCAGAGTAAAGTATCTGGTCATTATGGCGCACTTAAAATTGCTTTACCTTCTCAATATGGTCAGCTAGATAGTTTAAAACAGCTACCTATTTCTTCCTGTATAGAAAATCTACCAACTACTTCAGTTACAAAGTTTACATCAAAAGTTCACTTTGGCGGAGATGTATACATCAATAGATTTACTGAAAAGAACAACATGTTGTTTTTTAATACATGGTTGTATGGAGAACCAAATGGTACTGAGCTTGACTATAGTTTATACTTTAGTATGCCTTATCCAAGATTTTGGATAAATAATACTAATTTATCTGGTGGCTTATTTAAGTTAGCTAGTCAGTTTAGAGTTTTAGATCATAGAAAATCTAGTACATTTCATATTAGTAGAGGATATTTTTATTTATTTAACTCTGGTGTCCGTGACTTTTTTGTTGAGTCTGAAGTAAACGTAGCATATAGAGACTGGGAAGATACTCCTGAAAAGCGTCATTATGATTATAATGGATTAACCGATCTAAGTACTTTGTTTAGATCAGACTTAATTAAAGAGCCTAACTATTATAAGTATGACTATTCACTAAGTGTATCTAAGTTATTTAATGCTCAGATTACTTGGGGTAATATGCTTGATAGAGACTTTGATCCAGCTAAAGCAGAAACTTGTTTTAGTTATTATCCTAATAGGGTAATATACTCTCTTCCTCAACAGGATGAAAGTAAGAAAGATAGTTGGAGAGTTTATCTGGCAAACAATTACAAAACCTTTGGTGGTAGAGTAACTGCAATTAAGCCTGTAAATAAGACAGGTGCATTGTTTATGATGGACTACCAAAGTCCACTACAGTTTATGGGTGTGGAGGAACTTAAAATGGATGCTACTGGTGCTAAAATTACTATTGGTGATGGAGCATTATTTAGCGGACCTCAGCAACTTCAAGCATTGGTAAACGCAGACGAGTCTTATGAGTATGGATCTTGCCAAAGCAAATATGCAAGCTTAGGTTGTCCTTATGGTGTATTTTGGGTTTCTCAAAATCAAGGAAAAATATTTCAGTACGGAGGACAGCTTAAAGAAATTTCTAAAGAAGGAATGAAGTGGTGGTTTGCCAAATATCTTCCTTCCGCGTTACTTACTAAGTATCCACAGTATCCTCATTATGATAACCCTATAAAAGGTGTAGGGGTACAAATGATTTATGATAATACAAATGAGATAATCTATATTAGTAAGAAGGACTATAAGCCTCTACTTAGTAACATGCTTCATGATACTGATGGTAGATTTTATACTAAAACTAATGGTCAAACTACTTATTATGATTTTAATAATCCAGTAGCATTTGAAGATGCTTCTTGGACTATTAGTTATGATCCTAAAAGTGAAACCTGGATTTCTTTTCATGATTGGAAACCTACGTTTACAATTCCTGGGAAAAATCATTTTATGAGTGTAGATACAAACTCTATATGGAAGCACAATGTAAGATGTGATTCTTATGCAAACTTCTATGGTAAAGATTACCCTTTTGAAGTAGAGTTTATTTCAGCAACAGGTCAGCAAGTTAACTCTATTAGAAATATTGAGTATTTGCTAGAAGTTTACAAAACACACAACAACTGTGCTGACAAGTTTCATGTACTAGATCAAAATTTTGATCAGGCAATTATTTCTAACTCTGAGCAAGTATCTGGATTGTTAGAACTTACTATTAAGCCTAAGAACAATCCTGTATCTGCATTAGCTTTTCCTCAGATACTTGCTAACTCTATTAAGATTTTATTCTCTAAAGAGGAAAACAAATATAGATTTAATCAATTCTGGGACATTACAAAAGACCGTGGAGAGTTTAACACTCAGGTGAACGATCCAATGTTTATTACAAAAGCCAACGGTTATCAGTATGAGATTAATCCTAAATATGTAAATTATAATAAGGCTGCATTAGAGCGTAAGAAGTTCAGACATAATGTAAATAAAGTGTTGTTAAGAAAGGTGAAGAGTGGAGATTTAAAAATGTTATTTAAAATTTCTAATCAAAAAGTAACACAGTCCCATAGATAATGAGCAAGCTACTTCAATATTTAGTTAACAAACCTAGTGTGCATCACAAGGTGCTTCCTAATTTGCGGAAGATGCAAATGGCCGGAACTGTTTTGCCTAAAATGCAAAAGGCTGGTCAATATCCAGTTGAAAGAGATGCTACCTCCATGAATACACCTGCACTATCTAAGATGTTTGGTGCACAACGTGAGATTGATGTTAATAGATTTAGTGAAGATGCTTTTAAGCAAAAGTATAAGATGACACCTCATCAGTACAAGATGAGAACTGATACTGATTACGCTCAAGCTTTTGAAAGACAGATGGATCAGAGAAGACAAAATGATCCAAATTATTCTGAAATTAACTTACCAGCTACAGATGTAAGATCTAAATTATATAGAGGCAATCCTAATCTTGCTCTTATACCTAAAGGTGCAACTGGTCCAGCTAGGGCACAACAGGAACAGTTGTTTGCTGACATGACATCACTATCAGCTCCTTTGTTACCAGTTAAAAGTTTAGTAAGGGGTTTGCAAGTAGGAAAAGCTGCATCGACTGCTCCTAAAATAATTGATAAATTAATCAATACTTCTTCTCCAATAAAAACTGCAGTAACACAGCCTGTTGATAATTCTGGTTTAATTATAAATGACGAGGTATTAAAGCAATGGGTTAATGCTAGAAATGCTAGAAGAACTAATAGTTCTTTTAGTGATTTTGCTCAATCTTCTTCAGAAACTAGACCAGCTAATATTCCTTCATATATGGAGAACTGGGGCACTGGTAACTGGAATGCTTCTGTTAGAGAACCTGTTCAAAATATAGAGCCTTACAGAGCTGCATGGGAAGGTATTGAAAGAAGAGGACCTGAATGGATTACTCAAGCTGTAAGAGATTGGCCTACATCAAATATGAGTTTTTCTAATACACCTTCCCTTCTTAGCAATGTAACAAGAGGTATAGATCAAAAACTAGGTCGATTTTTTTCTAAAGGAAATAACGCACCTGCTTTTGATGCAGATGAAGTTACAAGATTAATTAACGAAAATCTTTCTAAAGGTGTAGGAGTTAAAAAAGAAAACCTTCCTTTGCAGGTTAAACTTGTTCCAACTGGATATAGTCCTGATGATTTTAGAATAGAAACTTTAATTGATAATAATAAAGTTGGTTCTATTTTCTTTCAAAGAAATATGAACCCTTATAAACCTAAAACTTTTTCTCAACAATTTTTAAATAAAGCACAATCACCATTTGAGAAATGGCAGAGTACACCAGGATTTAGAAAGAAAGGTGACTATCCTTTTTCGGATTATGATTCATTTAATCCAGTAAAAGATCCTACTGGAAAAACTTTTAATACGGTTAATGATCTATACAATACTGGCATAAGTGGAGAATTTAATAAAGCTATTAATGAAGCATTTAAAGCAAAAGGTTTAGGTAATGTTCTTAGTGGAGGAACTGGTCATAGTAAAATGGGGGAAGCTAGATGGCAAAACTTAGTAAAAAAAGGATTAGCAGAAGATCTTGGAGCAGGTTACTTTAAACTTAAAAAGCAAGGCGGTCCAGTTCAGTTACCAAAGATGCAGAAAGCTGGACAGTATAATACTCTTCCGTTAAGAATATCTATAGAAGATCCTCGTTATCCAGAATTATATAAGAATAGACAAGTAGCTTCATTTTATAATAATGCTTTTACTTTACCTGATTTACCTGAAGTAGTTGTATCAGGAAAAGATGAACGTCTTAAAGAAGCAATGTCTCAGGGAATGGCAAACTTTCAAGGACATGTTGCTGAGTTAATGGGTGCTCCTCAAGCTGAAACAATGAAGTTTTTAACTGGGAAAAAACAAACACCTGCAGATGCTTGGGGATTTAATACAGATGGGCTTTCTTGGTATAATCCAAAAACAGTATTTAATTTTGGAATGAACATGGCTCTTGATCCTTTAAATCTTGTTGGTGTTGGTATATATGATGATATAGCAAAAGGTGCTTTAAGAGCTTCTGCTCAAAATGCTGTATCAAAAACACTTCAGCGTGGTATATCTCCTTTTGGATATGAATTTGAAAACATAGTGAGAATACCTCAAAATTTAATAAGAAACGCACAAGGAAAATCTAAAAAGTTTTCTTCTGCTGTTCAAAAAACTATAGATGAAGGAAGAGGACAATTCATAAAACAAGGTTTAAAAAATAGAGAAGATGCTTGGTCTACTTATTTAGGATTAGATCGTGATTTTAATACAATGAGGTTAGTTGGATCAGATGATGCAACAGGTTTAAGTAGATATGAATATACAAATCCTATAGTTTTTGAAAAATCTTCTCCAAGACCTAACCCTAAAGCTAGTGCACAAAAACAACGCATAGCAAAAGGTCTTTATAACACTAGTGAAGGCAGACTGTATAATAAAGGAATTCTTAATAGTGATTATATGGTAGATGCAGATGGAAATGTTATTAAATTAGATCTTGATGTACCTGGTTCATCTACAGTAGGTAATGATCAGCTTTTTGGTACAATGGCAGGATTTCAAAAATATGTTTCTCCTGATGGTAAACATCTAATGTATCGTGATATATGGGACTTACAACCATTTAGTAGGCTTACATCAAGTCAGTTACCAAAAGATTTACTAGGTAATGCCATAAGAAGATTTGAAGTAAGTTCCCTTATTCCTGGAGCAAAACCTTTTGTAGCACAAGGAAAGCTTGGTGACATAAAGACTAAGTTTTTACCAGCACAACCTTATGAGAATATTGTAACAAGATATAATAAAGCTAAAAGTATAATTCAAGATATTAGTGCTCCTGATATATCTCCTGAAGATTTGGCTTCCTTTCCTAAAGCTGAAGCTGATAAAATAGTAAATGACTATATTAAATTTGTAAATAGTAGAGCTAAAAAAGATGTAATGGATCAAATTAAAAATGATAATACATTTTTAAATCCTGTTCCTTTACGGCAATCTATTAAATATGTTGATACAAATCCATATACAAGATTTGGTAGTAGTGAACCTGATCTTACTGGATTTGATTTTGATCCAACAGGATTTGAAAAACTATTAATGAAAATTCAAAATACTGCAAATAGACCTATTTCAGATTTTAAAAATGGTGGACTCATTGTAGATCCTCGTGGTCAGTGGGCTCATCCAGGAAAGCGTACTTTAGTACCAACTCCTACAGGACAGATTACAATGAAAGGTGTTCCTTATCCTGTATATGGAAAGGACGAAACTGGATTTGGTCAAATGATGTATCCCGGTGGTGAGTATAAGTTTCCTGGTCAAATGGTAGATGAAATACCAATGATGCAGTTTGGTGGCATTAGTTTACTAGGTCCTCTTTCATTAATAAATGCTGTTCCAAAAGTTGCTAAAACAGTTGGTAGTTGGTTTAGTGGATCAACACCTGCAACTTCTCCTAAAGTAAATATTGTTGCGGATAATCCTAATGATCCTGAAAAAATATATGGAAAGTTATGGAATGAGTATACTCCAATGTCGGATGCATTTGAACAACAAAGAGCAAAAAATGATATGATTGTTGTTAATGATCCAAAAAGTATTGCTTTAACTTCTGGTAGATTTAAAGGAGCAAAAGTTTCTCCTGTTTTAATAAATGAAGCAGTAAGTGCAGCTAAGTCTCAAGGGATTGATCCATGGTTAATGTTATCTGTAATAGGTAGAGAATCTGCGTTTGGTAGTGGGGCAGATGACAATGTTATAAGGGCTGGTGATAAAGGGATGTTGGTTTCAGGTTGGAATGTAGCTGAAAATTATCAACCATATGACCCTATGAGATTTCTTGCTGATAATAAAGTTCCTGGTGTAATTACTAGTAAGGACGCTCATGGTTGGTCTTATGAAATGGAAGATGGTGATGCAGTTGCTAAATACTTAACACAGCATCCAGAATTGTTTACAAAATATAAACAAAAAATATCTACAACACCACAACTTGGCAACATGGATAGCTTTGATTTAGCTGCTAAGTTTCTTAAAGAAAAAGGTATATCTCGTTATAATCCAGGAGATACTAAGTATCCATCTATGGTAAATGCAGATATGAATCTTTTAAAAAATGATGCTGCATTAAGAGCATATATGAAAACTTTAGGATATAAAAATGGCGGTCAGTATGGTGGATTGGATAGATGGTTTGCAGAGAAGTGGGTAGATGTAAAGACAGGTAAAGCATGTGGTAGACAAGAAGGAGAAAGTAGAGCGGGTTACCCAGCATGTCGCCCATCTAAAAGAGTATCAAGTGAAACACCAAAAACTTCTTCAGAAATGAGTTCGGCTGAGAAGGCTAAGTTTAAAAGAACTAAAACTAGTAGTGAAAGAATCCCATATAATCATAAAAAATAAGTATATTAATCATGGCAAATAAACCTAATAATCCGTCTTTGTGGTCCAGAGCTAAGTCTATGGCTAAACAAAAATTTGATGTCTATCCTAGTGCATATGCAAACGGCTGGGCTGCTAAGTGGTATAAATCTAAAGGTGGTACTTGGCGTAAAGCTGAGTATGGTATGGAAGTAATGGGAGATGGTGGTACACCAGATAACCCAGGCTTCAATGCTCTTCCCCCTTCTGTACAACAAAAAATAATTAATAATATGGCTAAAGGTGGGGAAAAGATGCCTGAAGAAATTGCACGTGCTCGTTTTGCAGCTGCAGGTAACTTAGATAAAATGTCTGATTATGGATATGCTTATGGAGGATATATTCCTGAAATGATGTATGGGGGAAAACAATACATGCAACAAGGCGGTGAACAAGAGCAAGTAATGCAAATTATTCAGATGTTTGCTCAGATGAATCAGATGGACCCAAATGAGCTTATGCAAAAGTTGCAACAATTGCAACCTGAAGAACAGCAGCAAGCTATTATAGAAATGGCTCAAGTTTTACAGCAAACTACTTCACAACAACCTGATATGACCCAAGCAGCCATGGCTTACGGTGGATATACAACAGGTATTTTTGCTGAAGGTGGTGAACCTAATGGTGGAATGGCATTAGGACAGATGGCTGCTGTAGCTGATAAGATGAGTAAGTTGCGACAATTTGTGTCACCAGAACAAAACTTAGATCCTTGGATTGCTTCTAAGTTAGCAATCATGGATGATTCTGCAGCTGCCATTTCTGATTACATGATGTACAATCCTGAAGCTCAAGAGGGTATGATGGAAGAAGATTATGATGAAGATGAAATGATGATGGAGGAGATGGCTAATGGTGGGTACACTGTTACAAGAAGTAATGATCGTAAAGGAAAGACTCATAAAGTAACTGGACCTGATGGCACTGTTAAATACTTTGGTGATTCTAAACTAGGTCAACATCCTAAAGATCCAGAAAGAAAAGCTGCATTCTATGCAAGACATAAAAAAAATCTAGATGGTAATCCTTACTTTAGAGCATTTGCTAGAGAGACATGGAAAGAAGGTGGATCTACATTTAGCGGTAATGCTTGGTATAGAGATGGAGGAGAGCCTGTACAAGAAGACTATCCTGATTTTGAATCATTTAGAACTGCTCTTTATAGATACAATGCTGCTAAACAAAATGCAGGAAGAATGGCTCCAATGGGTATGGACCCGTCAAGTGCTATTATTCAAGCAGCTGCTAATATTTACCAGAATCCACCAGAAGCAATGCAGATGGCTCAAGCCGCACAACCTGCAGCTCAAGCTTCTTCAGCACCAAGTATTGAGTATTCAGGTGTGAGTATTGTAGATCTTTTAAAATCCGCAGGAAAAGCTTCTGACTATAATTCTCGTAAGGAACTTGCATCTAAATTAGGTATAGAAGGATACTACGGTAGTGCTAAGCAAAACTTAGATTTAATTAAAAAAATTACAAAGAATCCTGCTGTTCTAAATGATTATACACCTGCAAGATCATCCTCATCTAGATCTGGTTCTACTACAAGATCTAAATTGAATAGTGATGGTACTATTACTACTACTACAAAAAATGCAGATGGAACAACTACTACTAAACAAGAGTTAGATCCAGTTGCAGAAAGTATGAGAAAACTTGAAGAAAATAATTCTTCTACACCATCTAGTCGTATTAATGCATTAACTAAAGCTGCATACTTAAGAGATAATCCTGGAATAAGTGGAGAACAGTATGATGCTATGATGGCTGCTAATAGAGGACGTCAGCCAATGATTGGTGCAACAGATAGAATGTATGATGAGTCTAATCCGTTTTCAGGAAGCACACCATATGATGATAGTTACATGCTTGAGAAAATAGATAAAGATCCAAGTAGTGCAGCAAACATTCGTAAAAGAATGCAAGCACAGTTTGCAGAAAATATGCTAATGGCTGTTGGTACTGCGTTTGGTCCTGGTATGGTTAGTTCTGCTTTTAATACTTTTAAAACTATACCTGCATTGTATAGAGCATACAAAGCAGCTAATACAGCTTCAAAAGTTTCTAAAGCACCAGTTAAAGGTCTTTTACAAAGCCCTGCTCCAACCAATTGGACAAGTGGTAGTGGTATGTATTTTCAAATGGGTGGGGAATTTCCTATGGAAGAATATAAGAAGGGTGGTATTAACTTAGATCCTGCTAAGAAGGGTACATTTAAAGCTCAGGCTACTCGTATGGGAATGGGTGTACAAGAAGCTGCCTCAGCAATACTTAATGCACCAGAAGGAAAGTATACTCCTAAAATGAGAAAGAAAGCTAACTTTGCTAAGAACTTTGGTAAGCAGATGGGTGGTCCGGTAGAAGGAGAGGTATTGGATGTAACACCTGAGCAATTAGAACTTCTTCGTCAACAAGGTTATGAATTTGAAATAATGTAATTATGAAAATACGTATTGTAAAAAAGGATCTGCCTAAAGCTCAAATTGTTGGAGAAATAAAAGCTCCAAATCATGTAGTTGTTAATGGTACTATGTACTTTGAAGGACAGCCTGGTTACGAAGAAGCCAAGAAAGAAGTTGATCTTATGAAATCTCAGATGTTCAATCTAAGAGGTGTAAATAATACTATACAAGATCTTAAAAACTTTGTTCCTAAAATTAACCCGGCTGTAGGTAACGCTATGAATACTGCTGTTACAGAAGCTAAAGAGTTTTTACCAAAAGTAAGACCTGCTGTAAGTAATGCTTTTCAGAGTGTTAGACAGTTTGCTTCTAATACTTTTCCAAAAATAAACCTTGGTAATTCTGCCCAGTCTCAACCACAAGGATCACAACAACCTGCAACACAAGAACCTGCTCAATCATCTACGTCATCCACACCTCCTATGAATCCTTGGGCATTTCTTAATCCAATGGGTGTTCAAAATTATTTTGGTGATATAATGGGTGGTAAAACAAACTACATATCTGATACTCAAAATGTAGCTGATGCCAAACTTCAACAGAAATACCCAACATTAGGTGCTACACCAAGAGAACAAGAAATTCAAAAGATTGGTATGGCTACACCTTTATCAAATTTAACAGTAGAACCTGAGCCTTTTGATATTGGTAAAGCTGCTAGAACTGTTTCTGCTATTGGAGATGGTTTACAAATAGCTGGTGCAGCTGTCGATTATTTTGATCAGAATAGAAAAAGAAAAGAGTTTGATAGAAACTTTAGAAGAAACCAGTTTGATGTTCAAGCTACTAGTCCTATGTTTAGAGGTAACTGGAATATTAACACAGGAAGATTTCGTGATGATGTAACAAAGCAGCCTAATGAAGGAATGTTTCAAATGGGTGGTGAAGAAAACTTTATTAATGTAGAAGATACAATGAAAATTAGAATAACAGGTAGACCTCAGAATCTAGAGTTTGAATACGGTGGTCAAAGTGGTTTTGGTCTTGATCTTGGTCAACGTAGGGTTCAAACTGAAATGCCTCAGTCTAAAGCTGATTCTGTAAGAACAACTATTCAAGAAGTTCCTAGAGAAGAAGCTAATATAGAAGCAGAAGATGGTGAGACCCTTTATGGTGATTTAGATGGTGATGGTTTTTTAGAACATATGAAGATTGGTGGTGAACGTCATTATAATGGAGGCACACCACTTAATGTACCTGAAGGTACTTTTGTATTTTCTGATACAGCTAAGATGAAAATCAAAGATCCAGAAGTATTAAAATTCTTTGGCCTACCTGCTAAGAAAGGAGGATATACTCCTGCGGAAATTGCTAAGCGTTATGATGTTAATAAGTATAAGGCTATTATTGAAGATGAGAATGCTGATGAAACGGATAAGACCACAGCTTCTTTAATGGTAAAGAACCTTCAAGCTAAGCTTTCAAAATTAGCTATGGTTCAAGAATCTATGAAAGGATTCCCTCAAGGTATTCCAGCTGTTGCTCAGGAATCTAAGAATGAAATGGCAATGGCTAAATATGGTGGGTCTCTTCCTAAATTTCAAGGTGCTACATCTGGAAGTACAGTTGATAGAGTTTCTGTATGGGATGAGGCAGAGCAAAAAACTCTTCAAGACTATATTAAAAAGAATTATAATGTAGAGATACCTATTAATGCTAGAGACACAGATCCTAATAGTCAAAGGTTTACATTACCAATTGTACAACCAATGCGTGGAGATAGACGTGTGTATGGTGATGAAGATTGGACTTCTGCCGAAAATATGGCTGACTTTGCAAAAAGACAGAAAAACTTTATGGCACAAAATCTTAATTGGGACCCAACTGCAGTTGGATCTACTGAAAAGTTCCAAAGATGGTATGACGAAGAAAGAGCAAAGAAAGGCTTGGACCCTTACTTTAACAGAGGTCAAAGATTTCAAACTTATGATGATAAATTTGGTGAATATACATTTAGTGCACCTGATTTAGAACCACCTCTACCACCACCTACAACTGTTCCTGAAGGGTTTCCTGGATTTATTTGTTCAGGATTAAAAGATGATGGTACTCCTAACATTAATAAATCTAATTATCCATCCGAGGAAGCAAGAAGAGCAGCTGGTGCTTATGCTTCTTCTACAGAAGCAGCTATGCATTGTCCTGGAGGATCTATTCCTGGAAAAATTCGTGAGGGGGAAATACCTAAAGAACAAAAACCTGGTTTTTTAACTCCTGATAAACTAGCATTATTAAATGCTGGATTAAATCCTCCTAAAGCATATTTTCCATTTGCATCTCCTCTTAACTTTAGAAAAGGTACATTGACTTTGGATGATTGGTTGGCTAGAGCTCAGCAAAGAGGATCAATGATGAACACTGCTGCTTCAACATTAGGACAGTATCAGCCAGGTACAGCATTAGCTTCTAATCTTTCTTTCTTAGCTGGACAGACTGGAGAAGGAGTATCACAAGATATTGCTGATGTAAACTCTCGTAACGTAGATAGAGCTAATCAATTTATGTCACTAGAGTTGCAAAGACAATCAGCTAATGATGCGTTTAACTCTCAAAGAATGCAAGACTTGTTTGATAAGGGTACAATTACTAAGCAAAACTTGGATAACGCTCGTAGAAAATATACAACAGGTATTACTAGTGCAGCTAACAATGCATGGGCTAATAGAATGTATTTAGATATGATTAATAAAGTTAATCCTATATTTAATGTCGATCCTAGATCTGGTTTATCATATTTTAAACAAGGATATGGTACAGACATGTTTGGAAGAACAGGATCTAATCCTGGTTTTACTATGGCAGATTTTTCTAAGTTAAAAAATCAAAACCTGCAATATGGTATGAGTGAAGCTAACGCTGAAGCAGAAGCTCTTAAAAGAATCAGAGGAGGTAATACAAGTTACTCAGATACTAATGTTGATGGACTTCCTGATTCTGTAAGAACTACAGTTCCTGGTGGCGGAGTTGGTTTAGCTAATGCATACATGAGTGCTTTTGGGAATTTTAAACCTCCTTTTTCAATGTATGGTGGACAAATAGGTCCTTGGGTTAATAAGAAGAAGAAGAAATGATTATTTGTAAACCTGTGAAGTTTAATGATAAACTTTAAAGATTTTTTTGTATATTTATAATGTAGTATATGGCAACTTACCTACCTAACGTAACCGATGTAATACCAGAGCCAGCTCTGTTTACACCTAACTTCTCCTTCATAGATACTATGCTAAGAAGGAGACAAGGACTATATGAGCAAGGTTTTGCTCAAGTTAATAGTGCCTATAACTTTGTAAATAGAAATGTTACTAATCCCTATAGTAGTAAAGTTAGAGATGAGTTTTTAAGACAAGCTAATCAAAATCTTAAGAACTTATCTTCATTAGATTTATCCCAGCAGCAAAATGTAAAAATGGCTGCTGGGGTATTTGAACCTTTTATAAAAAACCGTGCTGTATTAGGTGACATGGCTGTTACTGCTCACTGGGATCAACAACTTAATATTGCAGATACTTTTAGATTAAAAGATGGCGGTAAAGAATATAGTGAAGATAATGTAAATTATATTCGTCAGCAGATGCAAGCTTTTGCTAATGATGATATATCAAGCGTTGGTCAATACTATGCTAACAGAAGATCTTACACTCCTTACTACGATTATTACAAGGAGGTTAAAGATGCAATGAAAGATTTTAAACCTAGCACTTATAAGATTGATCGTATTAATGGTTTGTATAAGATAACCAAAGATGATAAGTCTTGGAGAGAAGCTGAGGTTGCAGAATACTTAAGTGGTGTTTTGTCAGATAAAGCTAAACAGCAGATGCGTATTGAGTCTCAAGTTAGACTAAACACTAGTCCTGAAGCTTTATCTGTTGCTTATAAGCAAGTTGCAGAACAACAACTTGAAATGAATAAGTATAATGCTGATCTTATAGATAAGCAACTTGCTACAACTGTAGATAAAAATACCATCCAAGCATTACAGACTAAAAAGCAAAGACTAGAAGATGATAATAGAAATATAAACACTAATCTAGAAAACATTGCTGGTGGAGATTTTTCTTTTATTAAGAACAATTCTGAAAACCTCTCTTCTTCTATTTACTTTAATAGCAAACTTTCAAGCTTTGTTAAGTCTTTTGCTCGTGAAGATATTTCAATTAGTATTGATGGAGATCAAGTAGGTCTTGCACTAATGAGAGAAAACAGAGCAGATGCTAGACAACAAAGAGCTTTTGATAATGCTAGAGAAATGAAAGAACTAGAGCTTGGTTCAGCTGGTAACTTTCAGATTAATGAATTGCCTTTGGGTGAGGGGGCTGATCAACTTGATATTAGTGTTACTAATATTCAAAAAAATATTGATGAAAAGCAGCAACAGGTAAACGATATTGTAAGAACTAATAAACAACATATTCTTACTAAAGTAAAAGAACGAAATCCTGATACTAAGCTTACAATAGATCAAATTGATGATGCTTTTATTTTAAACTGGCTAAAGACTGGTGGAACAGGAGGAAAAGAAGTTTCTAAAGATGATATCTATTATAGAAATTTAGGAGCTATTGAAACAATAAAAGGACAAATGGAAGTAGATGTAAATACTCTTAACTCCATTGAAAATGCGGCAACTCAAGGAATGAATTCTGAAGAAAAAAGAAAGATTAATAATTTAAATAAAGAAATTAACAATATTGGTTCAGTTACTCTTGATGATGGTTCAAAGATTACAGGAAAAGAATTAGCTACAGGAATTAAGAACGGAACTATTTCAGCTACTACTTTTAATAACATGGGTGCTATTAAGATTAATGGAAAAACTCATTATGTAGCAAATACTCCTATTGTTTGGGGAGGTATGGGTTATCCTTTAACAAAAAATACTCAACTACTTTCTGCATACAATAAAATTGAGAATTTACAGTCTAGTATTGGAGATACCTATGATAAATATATGTCTAATAGACAAACATATGTAGAACAAAATTATCCTAATCTTACTCTTGGAAATAAAATCTTAACTCTTGATGAGGGAGGTAAACCTGCTAAATCATTGGAAGCTACTGTTGGTAGTTACTTACCACCTGGTTTTGAAATTAAGCATGTGGGGATTGGAACTGATCCAGCAAATCAAGGAAATGCTTATTATTATATTAGTCCTAAAGGAGATGATGAAGTTTCCTCTGAGGATATTGTTGATCAATTAACAGCAAGAGGTGCTAAAGTAAAAGTAATTAAGACTGAAAAAGGTGCTCCTATTTATGAATTTCAAGGACTTAATAATAATGTTGTTAATCAGTATAGACAATACAGTCCAGTTGAAATTGCTGTACTTAGTGGAATAACAAAACATCAAGGGTTTGATGAATATCAAAGTACTTCTTTTACTACACCTTACGGTAATACAAGGTTTGTTATTAAAAAATCTAATAATTTATATTATCTTCATATTAATGGTTTAGGTGAGTCTTACCCTGATGCTTTTAGTTCTCCTGCTGAAGCAATTGCTATGGCTAGATTACTAAGTGCAAATGGTGGTGCTGGAGCTGCTAGTTTCCAAAATGAAGTTGGCTCTTCTGGCCAAATGTTTAATGAAAGTGGTGTAGATTATAACTACAACTACGAATACTAAAATAAGATAATAATAGTTTGTACTTATGGCTGAAAACCTATTTGATCAACCTGTTGATGGTTTGAACACTAATCAAACTTTTGAAAATGAACTACCAATGGAAACTGAAGTTGTTAATCAACAACAAGATCCTTCTGTTGGTAACCTATATCTTCCATCTAATTATCTTACACAGTCTTCTCTTTATAATGATGGAAAAGGTAAACCTTTGGATAGTAATCCAAAAGCTCGTGCTGCTGCAGCCAATCATCTTATACAAGACAAACTTCCTCAACCAAGTAATTTTCAAGAACTTGTAAGAAGAAACAGAGCTATTCTTGATAGTGATCCTTTACTTCAGGCTGGTGCTTATGATCAACCTGCTTATAGAACAGATGTTGTAAGAAGGTATGATGATGAGGATTATGGATATATTCCAGGAATTGATAATGATAATTTTTATGGTCAAAAAGAAGCCTGGTATGAAACACTAGGTAAAGGTGCACTTAGGTTACCTGTTTACACTATTACAAAGGCATTTCAAGGTGCAGGATTTTTAGGTGGTTTAGTTAGTCCTTGGAATTGGGGAACTGAAGAAGGTGTAATAGCTAAAGCAGCAGATAACACTTTATATAAGTGGATGGAAAGTCTTGATGACTATACCAAGAATGAGTGGATGCCAACTTTTCAAGAAGCTGCTGATAAAGAAAAAGGGTTTTGGCATAGAGCTGCAACTGATGGTGATTTTTGGACTGAAGATTTTGTAGATGGTGCAGCTTTTATGGTTTCAGCTTTTGTACCAGGAATGTTGTTAAGTAAAGTAGGACTTGGAGCCGCAGCAATGAGAGGTCTTGGTGCTGTAAGTAGAGTTGGTGCATCAAGTTTAGGAGCTACTGTAGAAGGTGCAGAAGCAATTGCTAATTATTTTACTCAAGCTCAAAGAGCAGCAAAAGGTATTGATCAGTTTTCAACTTGGGCACTTGCTACTGCTTCAGAATCTATGTTTGAAGCTAAAGAAGTTAGAGACAATGTTCGTAACGCTTTAAGACAAAAGCGTAAGGCTGATGGAACACCTTATACTGATGAGGAAATAAATAAAATTGTTGGTTCCGCAACACAAAGTTCTTTTTTAATGAATGCTGCTTTGCTTGGAGGAACTAACTTATTTCAAATGAAATACTTTGCCAAGGTTTTTGGCATGGCTGATAACTCTCCAATAAAGTCTGTTATACTTGGCGGAGGGGGACTAGGAAGTCAAGCAGCACTTTCTCCAATAGAAAGTTCGCTTAAGTATTATGGAAAAATACTAGGCGGAGGTATTGCAAGAGAAGGCTTTGTTGAAGAAAACTTACAACTTGCTATTCAAAGAGTTAATGAACGTTACGGTACAGAAGGAAAGATTTCTTCTCTTCTTGACTTTAATACATATGCAGATCTTCTTACTCAATACTCTGCACAAACAATTGGTGCTGTTGGTGGGGTAGATCAAGAAGCAGCTTTAAGTATTGGTCTTGGTGCATTACTAGGTGGTGGATCAAACGTATTAATTACTAAGTTAACTGGAGAACGAGACAAACAAAGATTGTCAGCTGAGCAAGCACTAGCTGGCTATAACACAGCTCAAGAAAACTGGCTTAAGTTTGGTAATATATATCAGACAGAAGAAGTTAAGACGAAAGACGTTAATGGGATTGAGATTGTTACTAATAGAATTATACTAGATAATAACAATCAACCTATCATTGATCAGTCTAAATTACATGCAGCTGTTACAGGTTTGCAATTGTCATCAGACATGTTAACTGATTCTCAGAATACAAAAAATAAACATGTAAAAGACTATTTACGTTTTAGTGCATTTTCTGAGTTTGTCCAAGCCCATATTAATGCTGGTATAGAATCGACTTTATTTAATAAGTTAGATGCTCTTAAAACAGCTAAGCCAGAAGATCTAGCTAAGCTTGGTTTTGTTGCTGATGAAAACTTTGCATCAGAGATTGATAAACATAAGAGTCTTGCTAATACTATAATTAATCAAAATAAAATACTTAATAGCAGTATTTTATTTGATAACACAGCAGAAGATAGAGCTCGTAAATCTACATTAACTAATCTTGCGGCTAAGCAAGCTCTTGCAAAGTTTGAAATTTTAGATGTCGAAAGAGAAAATAACGAAGTAAAGAATGAGTTTTTAACTTCTGACATTACTTCTTTATCAGATGGTATTGTTGATCAGTTGAACCAGTTGCTATTTAGAATTGAATCTAATAAAGAAGTTATTAATTATCTTAGAGAGACTGGTAAAGATAAAACTACGCCAATGAGCGTATATGAAAAATTAGCAGAAGAGCTTGAGAAGAATCTAAAAGACTTGATTAAAAATAATGAGACCACTGTTAGTTCATTAGAAAAAAATGAGAAAGGATTTTACAATTATGAAAAAGCAGACCGTAATGACTTTATAGTTCGTGATTTCTTAGATCCATACTTAAAAGTAAAAGGTGAGCTACTTAATGAAGTAAAAACTGGAGGT
>Ga0078894_10001150_pt1 | contig 19432 bp, 16 predicted proteins | sample LauGreSu1BDMLBSD_2_FD_67506 | JGI IMG/M metagenome (GOLD analysis project Ga0078894, IMG submission 67506) | Freshwater lake microbial communities from Lake Michigan, USA - Su13.BD.MLB.SD (version 4) (version 4) | ecosystem: Environmental > Aquatic > Freshwater > Lake | place: Lake Michigan... | reverse complement strand
CCCCCCATGATCAGAGCAACTCTTTCCAATGCATCGCGTCTATTCATATACAGGTTTTATTCATAAATGTACAAAAGTTATGAACCAAACAGAAATCAATGGCTCAAAAAATTTTGCTTCATAACTTCAATTTTTGTTCATTACCAAGGTATGTTTTTCAAATTTGAATGAATGCTGTACCTTGCATCCCATGGCATTATTAGATATCAGACTGCCAAAATCGATTGCAAGAGCCCTGAGTATTCCCCCAAATTCACCCAAACGACAGCAAATCAGGGTACTAAAAAAGCTTTTGAAAAAAGCCAAAGAAACCCGTTTTGGCCAACACCACGGATTCAAACAAATTTTAGAGGATAAAAATCCAATAAGCAGATTCCAACACAGCATAAAAGCATACGACTATAGCAGTCTTCATGCAGAATGGTGGAACCTGACCCTTGCAGGTGAATCAGATGTTTGCTGGCCAGGTAAAATAAAATATTTTGCCCTAAGCTCAGGGACCTCTGAAGCAGCCAGTAAATATATCCCCGTAACGAAAGATCTAATGAAGGGAAATAGGATCTGCATGATAAAACAGCTTCTATCCTTGAGGAAATACGAAAATATTCCCTGGAAGTCAGTTGGAAAAGGCTACTTGATGCTTGGTGGAAGCACAGACCTTCAACAAGGACCTGGTTATTTTGCCGGCGACCTAAGTGGCATCACCGCTAAAAAGGCTCCTTTCTGGTTTTCACCATTTTACAAACCAGGGAAAAAAATTGCAAAAACCAAAGATTGGAATAAGAAACTAGAGGCCATTGTTGAAGAAGCCCCAAATTGGGACATTGGATTCCTAGTGGGTATCCCTGCCTGGATTCAAATGTGTGTTGAAATGGTTATCAAGCGATATAACCTAAAACATATTCATGAAATTTGGCCCAATCTCGCCTTTTTCTGTCATGGTGGTGTTGCCTTTGAACCCTATAAAAAGGGATTTGAAAAATTGCTTGGCAAGCCGCTCACTTACCTGGAAACATACCTTGCTTCAGAGGGTTTCATTGCATACCACGATAGGCAATATCATGATGGCATGAAATTGGTTCTTGATGAACACATCTTTTTTGAATTCGTTCCTTTTGATGAAAATAACTTTGACTCCGATGGAAATATTAAACCCAATCCTGAGGCATTGCTTATAGATCAAGTTGAAACTGACAAGGATTACGCTTTACTCATGAGTACCTCAGCAGGGGCATGGAGATATCTGATCGGAGACACCATCCGCTTTGTAAATCTTGAAAGAAATGAAATAATCATTACAGGAAGAACAAAACACTTCCTGAGCCTGACAGGTGAGCACCTGAGTGTTGACAACATGAATAGGGCTATTCAACACGTTAGTGAAACACTTAATATCAATGTTTCAGAATTTACTGTAACAGGTATTCCGTCTGAACTATTTTTTTCACACCATTGGTATATAGGAACAGATGATGTTGTTGATCCTGCAGTTTTTAGAGAAATGCTGGATGAAACACTCAAAGAATTAAATGATGACTATGCTACCGAAAGAGTAAGCGTATTGAAAGAAATAATTGTTGACATCTTACCTGAAAAAAAATTCATGGACTTCATGATAAAAAAAGGAAAAGTTGGAGGGCAACATAAATTCCCAAGGGTGTTAAAAGGAGATATACATCATGAGTGGGTTGAATTTCTTAAAAGCGAACGTTAAAATTCAATCTTGTTTGTAAGATTGCTTTTATCAACACATCTAATTACATAACTTCATTGCTGAAAATCGTTCAAATTGATTGAATCAATCATAAAGGGTATTGGACTGGGTCTATTTTTAGCACTATCAGTAGGGCCAGTGATCATGACAGTGGTTAAGCATAGTATAAATAATGGTCATGCTGGTGGAATGAGTTTTGTTGGTGGCGTTTGGGTCAGTGATTTGTTATTAGTACTGGTTTCAAATTTATTCTCCGGATTGGTGGTAAAGGCCTTGTTATTTAAATCTGCTATTGGATATGTAGGCTCTAGCTTTATTATCTCACTTGGCATATATTATATTTTTTTCAAAAAAGTTTCGCTGAGGGAATCAGATCCTGATGTACAAACCATCTTTAGCAAAAGAGACATGTCGAAGGTATTCATATCAGGTTTTCTCATAAATACATTAAACCCAAGCGTGCTATTGTTTTGGCTACTCAATGCAACTGCACTTGCCTCTGTTCATACAGTGGCTGAAAGAACAGTAATTTTTGGGATCAGCCTACTGATCAATATGGTTGCAGATACTGCTAAAGTTATGCTTGCTGCACGGTACAGAAACAACCTTAATATAAAAACGATCACTGCCATAAACAGAATATCTGGCACCGTACTCATTGGCTTTGGACTTGTTATAATTTATAAATATGTTTTTTTATAATTTATAATGTCAAACAATATACACGGATTCCTTTTTGCAATGCTAATGCTGATCTTGTCAGATGTCTACTCTCAAGGATCTGATATCATTGTATTAAAAAAAAGAAATACGATCACAAAAAAGACTTTTTTTACAGGTAGTAAAATTCAGTTCATAGATAATGCGGGCTCAGAGGTAGATGGTGTTATAAAAAATATTGCCAACGATAGTCTTTATATCAATGTGTTCGACTCAAGAAGGCAGTATACCATCTGGGGAACCAGCTTTTTGGACACCATTGCTGTTTTTACAAGCAAATATCATTATAAAGAAATTCGTGAGATCATAAAACCAGCAAAGGGATTTGGATTCGTTAAAAATGGACTGATATTCATTATTGGTGGTGTTGGCTATAGCTTTTTACATACTTTCAACGCGATCTACTTAAAAGAAAAGTTAGATGGAAAAACAATGGCCATTTCGGGTGCGGCTGTCCTTACTGGCATGCTATTGAAAAAAACGCATCATAACTCAATAAGACTTGGAAAACAATATTATCTTCAATACATCCCTTTAAAATAAAATAGCTTGGTTCGCATCATAAAAAAAACAATACTGGTTTTATTTTTATTGCAACTCGCATATATCATCCTGCTGCGATTTACTGGACCAGCTATAACAATTACGCAAGTGGCAGGAATCTTCAAAGGAAATGGATTCATCAGAGAACATGTTTCAATGAATGAGATCTCAAGAGATGCAAAACTGGCAGTGATGGCATCTGAAGACCAGCTATTCCCTGATCACAATGGCTTTGATTTCAAAAGCATTCAAAAGGCCCTTGCATACAATAAAAAAAAGCCAGGTAGGGTAAGAGGTGCATCAACCATCAGTCAACAAGTTGCGAAAAATGTTTTTCTCTGGCAGGGAAGAAGCTGGATAAGAAAAGGCTTGGAAGTGTATTTCACTTTTATGATAGAATTAATTTGGGGAAAGAAAAGAATTTTAGAGGTATACCTCAACGAAGCTGAAATGGGAAAAGGTATTTATGGAATTGAGGCCGCATCAAAAAAATATTTCAAACATTCTGCAAAAAAACTAAGTCGCGCTGAAGCTGCAATGATCGCAGCATGTCTTCCAAATCCAGTAAGATTTACAGTTAAACCTACATCTTCCTTTGTTGCAAAAAAATATCCTTGGGTGATCAGACAAATGAATAATCTGCAATCAGATCCTGACATAAAAAAAATCATCGACTAACATTCAAATTGATCAATTTATAAGCACGGCTATTTATTGTAGGCTCCGTAAAAGAATTGCTGATACCCCATCGAACAATGTAATTAGAATAATCCAATTGGGGTAATTTTAATACACCTCTAAATTCTTGACGACTACCATCAATGACCAAATCTGTATTGACCAACACAGGTGTAGACTTATCTGTTGGATATAATACCAAAATGATTTTTGTGTTTTTACTATAAGTCCATTCACTATCAGCAGATGTATAATTTATTTTTAAATTAAAGTTCACTAGATTATTGTTCACAACAAGAGGCAACAATGAAGTGATATTTAGTTGAGAATAAGATTGAAATGAATCAATTTTTATAAAAGCATGGCCAACTCTTGGCGTCTCGATGTAGCCAGGCATGTTATCTGAATGTTCACTACCAATAAGCATTACATTTTTATGTTGAAACTGTTTTTCTAATGGCCAAAAATTATACCCGCTTCTTCTGTATTTATAAGTATTGAGTGAAAAAGATGTATCACCACTATAAAACCAATATTTTGATGCACGCTGATATGAATTGGTAAAGATCACAGGTGAACCATTAGCTTTCTTTTTGATTTCAGCTGCCCAAGATTTATTTTGATGAAACTCATCCTTTGGGATATATTTCAACAATGATATATCCATCACCATAAAAATCCTGATAGAGATCATAATGATCAGTGAAAATGGCAATAATCGATATACCCATGCTGATTTTTTCTGGTCATTTTTTAAATAATTATAAGAAAGATAAACCAGTGGTACAATAATTGGTATTGTCCAATTCAACTCAGTCCTAGTGAAAAATGAACTGATAAAAAATAATACATAAAACCCAATGATTGAATACAACATCGACTTTTCAAAAGTTGTATCAGCTTTATATTTGAATGCTGCCCATATAAGCAACCATCCAATTATTGGTCCTGCCACCAAAAGCTGCCCAACAACAAAATCAGAAATAAAGCTTAACCTAAAAGGTGGTGAAACCCTTTCAAAAAGCTGATATTGGATGGATGGATAGCCATTATTTATCTGCCAAATAATATGAGGAGCCAATAGAATCAATGAAAATACGGCAACAGCATAGAAGGCGGGTTTCGTGAATAGCTTCGTATTTGAAACAAGAGTAAAAAGTACAATGAGCACTCCATGGTACTTGCTATAGATCAGTAAGGCAATAAAGACTGACAATAACACAATTTGAATCAATCCTGCATCTGATATAAAATTTTTATACGTAATAAAGAAAAGGACTGTAAAAAAGAAAAGTGGAATATCAGGAGCGGCAAGTATACCACCAAGCTGAAGCATCAATATATTAAGTATGATGGCATAAAAAAGAATTTGCTTTTCAGGCTTTATCAATTTTTCCATCAGGTAAATTGATAAAGTACTTAGTATGACACTGAAAAATCTTACACCAAGTTCAGAAGGAAAAATATACGACCCTAGTCGAATCAACAATGCAATCATGGGTGGATGATCAAAATAACCCCAATCAAGAAATGCTGAACAAACCCAATAATAAGCCTCATCATCAAATAATTCAGTTTGCCAAGCCTGAATTAGATTTACAACAAATAGTGATGAATAAAATAGGATGCGATAATTACGATTGCCAAAAACTTTATACTCCGATTTATTAGATACTCCTGGGTGTTGGATAAACATTAAAATAACTTAGGTAGTATGAATCAAATTATTAACCCAATCAATTGCACCTTGTGTTCTATTAGGATCAGATCCACTTACTTCATACCATGGTACCGTTTGATTAATTAAAAGATCTTTATAATGGTGATATAATTTATCACGGGTTTCAACATCCGGATATTCTCTTAACTCATCCTTAACCCATGTTAGATCTGGCTTGCATAACAGATAACCATCATACTTTCTCTCAATGATCTGATTGAGTATCCAGGGATTGCAGGTGCCAAAAACAAATTCTGACCAAACTTTCATTACATACATGTCAGTATCAATAAATAACACTGGATGATTGCTTGATGTATTTTTTTCTACAGCATCTAGAATAGTACTTAGCGCATTTTCTTCCAACTGAATTTGACCTTTTGCAATTGCTAGAAGATCCTCAGAAGTATAGTCCGTACCGTGTGCTAGTAGATACTCTCTAGCATACTCTCTACACCATATTGTAGAGTATTTAGCAGCAAGGCTTTCACAGAGGGTACTTTTACCCGTTGATTCAGGTCCGACGATGACAAATTTTTTAATTTTTTTTGAGCTACTTGTATTCATTGGCTTTTTTTCTCCATTCAAGTAAACCTGATACAGCAAGAACAAGTAAGATCAGATAGTAAATGGAAGTTTTTTCATACCCCTTTACATAATATAAAGGTATTGAAGCTATGTTGGTAATGATCCACCAAATCCAGCTATTTACTTTTTTTCTTGCCATGAGCCACATCCCTGTAAAGGCAGAAGCGGATGCCAAGGCATCTGCCCAGGGGATTGCACCAGGTGCAAATGCATTTTTTATGTAAACAAGGCTAAAGAAAATAACCGCATATAGCAAGACAAAAAATGAAATTTCAAGTAGCCACTCTGATGCAGTTGAATTGGTGATTTGAAGTACCTTTTCGTTTTTATCATCCCGCTTCAACCAGCTATACCACCCATACAAGCTCATTCCCGTGTAATAAAGATTTACAACTGCTTCACCATATAGATCCCCTTGTATACTTAAATAAATATAGAACGTGGTATTGATCAATCCGGATGGGAAGACCCAAATATTTTCTTTTTTTGAAAACCACACTGAGATGATTCCAAATACAATCGCAATCTCCTCTATGATATCAATTGGGTTCATTTAACAAAGAAATACTGAACGATTTATGAAAAAATTAAATTAACATCATCATAGCGTTAAGCTATTGATTGATGTTAGGTAAATGATTGCTAAATTACGACTGAATATACACTAATACCAAAAAGTTATCAGCAAGATTGCGCAATCCACCATCCTCATCACCGGTGGAGCCTCTGGAATTGGAAGGCTCTTGGTAATTGAATGCGCCAAAAAACAAGCATCTCAGATCATTATTTTAGACATTAACGAGGTTGGAAGTCTTTCAGTTGTTGAAGAAATAAAACAACTTGGAACAAACGCGATTTTTTTTCAAGTAGATCTTTCTTCACTTGAATCAATCAAAAAAGTTTTCTTAGAAATAAATGATGTTGTTGAAAAGGTTGATATCTTAATTAATAATGCAGGAATCGTAATCGGAAAATTATTTCAAGATCATAGTGAAGAAGAAATCATTAAAACTATCAATATCAACTTAAATGCTGCAATGTTCCTGACCAAAATGATCCTACCAGGAATGTTACAAAAGGGAAAAGGACATATTGTTAACGTTGCGTCTTCAGCTGGAATGGCAGCTTTTCCAAAATTATCAGTTTATGCATCAAGCAAATGGGGCATGATAGGATGGAGTGAGAGTTTGCGATTGGAACTGGAAGCAAATTCAAGCAATATTAAGGTAACATCCGTTACACCTTATTTAATAGATACCGGCATGTTCAATGGGGTTCAATCAACTATTATCCCTCTGCTGAAACCAGAAAGGGTTGCAAAAGATATCATCAAGTCAATTGAGAAAAACAAGATCTTTTCCAGGATGCCATGGCTTGTTTATGCTATCCCCTTTTTCAAAGGCATTTTGCCACAACGAACATTTGACTTTATTGTTGGGAAATTATTTGGCGTATACAAATCAATGGATACATTTAAAGGCAGGCAGTAAAGGAAAAACATACAGGATATTATTCAGCTTCCGCAACCACTTCAGTCACCTCTGGTATCATTCTTTTCATCATACCTTCAATACCAGACTTCAATGTTATCATAGAAGATGGGCAACCACTACAGCTACCTTGAAGCATTAGGGTTACTACTCCCTCTTCAAATTTTTTGAATTGGATTGCACCACCATCCATTTCAACTGCAGGCTTCACGTAGTTTTCAAGCAATTCCTTGATACGTTTAACTACATCACCGTCTTCAGATAAAACAATGTTACCATCGGTATTTTGTGAAGCAGGCACCTCATCTTCATTGATCACCACTTTACTGTCTTCTAGGTAGTCTTTTAAAAACTGACGCATAGAAGGCTTGATGTCTTCCCAATCAGCTTCAACTGTTTTGGTCAACGTAACAAAATTGCTTGCGATAAACACACTTTTTACGAAAGGAAAGCTGAATAATTCAAGCGCTAATGGTGATGGCTTGGCTGATTCAATATCTTGAAAATCAATACTTTTCCCTGGATAAAGCAACTTATTTGCCACAAACTTCATTGTCTCCGGATTTGGAGTCATTTCTGTATAAATGCTTACTGTGATATTTCCAGTCTTGATCATATGCTAAAATTATAATGTAAAATTAGCAAGAAGTTGCCGGTTTTCTTTATTTCAATTTGAGTTGGAGCCTTTATTAGGGTTAAATTTTAAACAAATTTCCAAAATCGAAAAGTCGTAGCCCCCTATGATTACTGAGTAAGGTTAAAAAACATGAATGAATTGGATATACATAAGAATCTAATCTTGAGGAGGATGATAAATAAATTAGTGGATTTGCATATCTACTCAAAATGAATCTATTCCATGATCATAATAGCAGCCAGTTGGGCAATTGAATCCCATAAATTCTGCAACCGCACATTTTCATTTTCTGAATGCTGGTTATTGTCATGATTAACCAAACATAAGTTAATCACCTTGGCATTAAGATACTTTTCAAAAAGATACAGAGGAAGACTACCTCCTGACGTTGGCTCTAATATTAGTTGCTCAGTAGTAGCTGATCTCACTGCCTTGATAACTTGCTGTGAAATAGGTAGATCCAATGGTGTTCGCTGTGCATTGTATCCTCCTTTTACAATTTTTAATTTTGCAATCTTTGGATGCATCAAACGCTCTTCATTAGTTGGGTCACGATCTAATAATAGAAATCCCTGATCAATTACATGCTGTCTCACCATCTCAACCTGCTTTAAATAGTCGGTACCAAGCACTTGACGTAAATCAAGTGTAGCCTTCGACTCTGTGGTGATCACGTTGCTAGCATGATCTTCAACATCTGCACATTTAATTCCATTGATATTTAACGAAGGCCACTCAAAAGTTTCAAAAAGTGTCTTGCCTCCTCCCTCAGGTTTGTTAATACCCAATTCCTTTTTCATTTGCATATCAACAGAAGGAATTGCATTAAATGCATTTTTCTCAGATTCTGTAAATGGTATAACATCATCGTAATATCCTTTTATAATTACTTTGCCATCATCATCTTTCATGCTGGCAAGCAACTTGGACATCAACAGACAAGGATTAGGTGCCCAATTGCCATAATGACCACTGTGCAATGGACGCTTGGGCCCATATACTGTTAGATCAACATTTACATCTCCTCTTACACCAAAATCGATCATAGGCAATCCTGATTGATGCACTGGACCATCACCGATCAACCACAAATCTGCCTTTAGCAAATTCTTGTGCTTCTCAAGAATTTCTCCAAGATGCAATGAACCAATTTCCTCCTCACCTTCGAAGAAAAACTTGATATTGTTGTTCAGTTTTATTCCACTCCTGATCAAAGCATCATATGCATTGATGATGGTCATCACCCCTGCCTTATCATCTGAGCTACTCCTACAAGAGATTCTCCATTCTGGATCAAAGGGTTTTCCAATTGCAGGAAATGCAATAGGCTTACCAGACTGCTCAATGGACTTGTCTAATAAAACAGGCTGATATGGTTTTATTGAAGGGTGCCACTTTTCTGGACTAACTGGCTGTCCATCATAATGAGCATAGAATATGATTGTTTGTGAAGCCCCTGGCACTATTACTTCACCATATACTGCCTTAGGAGACCCCTTGGTATTTGATTCAAGCAAGCGTGTTTGAATCCCTCGCTTTTTCAACATGGATTCTATGAAAACAGCATTCTTGTCAATATTTACTTTATCCAATGCATGGTTTGGTAACGACAACAAACTAAAATATTCTTTGAGCATATCGTGCTCATGCAATGAACAGTATTTTCTGACCTTTTCAATTGATGTTTGTGCAACAAGAATTTGGTAAGAAAAGAGAATAATTACAACAAGAAAATGCTTCATTGGATTTTTTATTTGGAATAACTCTACAAAATAAAGGCTTACGATTTAGTCTCTAGTTCTTTAAGCTTATTTTGAAAATAGGAAGATCCTGGATAGTATTTCAATGCCATTTTCAATACTTTTCTTGCTTTTACTGGATCAGGGTATCTGTTAGGGGAAGTGAGATAATGAACTAGTATTTCGAAAATGTCTTGTGGAGGATTCATCTTTAAACCAATTTTCGATTCAATGTCTTTAAAATGAGACTCAATTAAATCTGGATCTTTCATGTATTCGTAATGACTTTTATGATATCCATCAAAAACAAAAAGAAGACCATTATACCAACTCAACAGAGGTATAGATGAATGATCAGTATTGGGAATATAGTCGACCTTGTATTTCAAATTTTTTAAAGATGCGTTCTCCATTGCTTTACCAATATTGAAGATTGCATTGGTATGAAATTGAAGGCTGCCTCCATAATTACTAGAATCAATAACACTTACATAATATTTTTTCATTTTGTCATTCGGCATTTCTCTTAATGACTCAGGTGCTTCATTAACATATTTTGCCCCGTCCCACCATAAACTGGGATCTATTGAAATTGCTGCATTGAATAAGCCGGGATGTTTTAAAAAAGTATAAGTTGCTGTTAAGCCTCCTAATGAATGACCAACATATATACGATATGGATTTGTTCTGTAATTTTTTTCAACATAACTAAATACTTCTTCCTGCAAGAATTTCAAGAATTTTTGACCACCTCCACTTTCCTGCATCATTAGTTTTTGTTCAGGTGTTTTTGCTTCTTCCCCATTAGGTTGCTTTGTAGATGCATTGGGAGTAAGGTCACGAAACCGCTTTTCAGTATCCACTCCTACAATTATCATTTCCGGGATCTGATAATTTACATGGTCTTTCTCGCTCATAAAACTGACTACTCCAGTAATAGGGGGAAAAGCCGTTTTACCATCCAATACATACATTACAGGGTATGATTGGATTGCGCCAGTTTGTTCATTGTAGGAAGCGGGTACCTTTATCCAGATCGTTCTATCCTCAGCCATGATACGTGAATGAAAATCTATACGAATGCCATTTTCTACTGGTGATGATTTGAACTGTTGTGCTACCGACATCAATGGTAACAGCATTAAAATGAAAATTACTTTTTGCATATTAGCTTATATTTTAAAAAGAAGTAAAAATAGGTTTATCCCATTAATTTATAGATTCAGAAAATATCAATTTAATTACTCAACTTATCAATTTCTTTTTCGAACTCTTGTTGTAGTTTCCAAGCGGGCATGCCAGCTGTCCCGTTACTCAACGAAATCAACGTATAACCTTTTTGCAAATCACGTACCATATTATTTTTAAAGCCATTCCAACTACCAGAATGGGAAACTTTTTTTCCAGGTTCATTAATGATCCAACCAAATCCATAAGCCATCTTTGGTTTTCCTTGAACAACAACAGGTGTATACGCCTCTTGTAAAGTTGCTGGTTTGAGCACTTTGCCATTACTTAATGCCTGATCCCACTGTAGAAGATCGCCCACCGTTGAATAAATATTTCCGTCCCCAACAACTTCATCGAGCGAAGTAAGATCAAATGAATTCCATTTACCATGTTGGTATTTCATACCATAAACCCTGCTCTTGGGAGATATTGACATGTTCACAGTTTGGACATAAGTATTTTTAAGACCCAATGGCTTGGTTATTTTATTCTTCAACAATTCCGAATACGTCATACCACTGATGGACTCCAATACAACTGCCAGAACAGCATAACCGGTATTACAATAGCTGAATTTTTCACCTGGCACTGAAATCAAGGCTGGTTTATGCTGAGCAAGGAGAGCTAATAATTTATGATTCCCTATGGTATCATTTATGTTGAGGGTGTCTTTTACCCAATCAAAATATTCAATCATTCCATGAGTATGATTAAGCAGGTGTCTAATCGTTATATCCTTATAAGGAAAGTCGGTAATATACTTTCGAACATGATCATCAATTTTCAAACGACCTTCTTGCACGAAAATCAATACCATTGACGAGGTGAATGTTTTTGAAATTGAAGCAAGATTGAATGCGGATGCAGGTGTAAGTTTATTGCTAGTAGTGCTGTCGGTGAATCCAATACTCTTTTCATAAATCTTCACACCATTTTTTGCTATGAGAATATTTCCATTGAATTCATGTATTTCATGAAGACTATCTATTGATTTATCAAATTTTGTTATAAGCTCTTGCATAGTTTGTGCTTGCAGGAATAAGGATAAAAAAATCGAACCAACAATAAACAAGAATGATTTAACCATTATGATTTAATTTTTTAATAAATACAGTTGGTTCAATTTAATCAAAAATAATCTCAAAAACGAATCTTTGAAACTTTTGATTTCAATTGTATTTAAAAAAATGATAACTTGATCATACAATGAATTATATGAATAAGATCATTTTTTTATTCTTGCTCTTACTATCAAAAGAAGCGTGGTCACAATATCAATACCCTGAATTTTCCATTCTAATAAACAAAGAGTTGTTCAATGCAAATAAGAATACTGATACGGTAAACAAAAAGCTGTTTTATTCCATTCAGAAAAATGGCAACCCCTTTGATTTAATAGAACTGAAAAACATATCAGCTGATACTGTTGAGTTATCTAATCTCCTTCCATATGGAATGCAAAACGATCATGTGTTCATCACCGGCTTGGGAAACCATCCACTATCTAGAACACATCTTTTTATTCCAGGGAAAAATCCAATCAATGTCGTTTGTCCTGATAATGCGTGGGAACTTGGTTTCGCCTGCATTGAACAAGAAGGAAAACAAATTGCTTCCCTCACAAGAAGACTACCTGAATCAATAACAAAAGGAATTCGTAAAAGATTTGTAAGCATACTCTATCCTGGCGGTAGTGTGAAATATAAAAGATGGAATCTTGAATACAAAGGCGATTGGCAAGAAGGACTGCGACTTGTCTTTCAACAACAGAAGCTATTCGACTTGGATAATTTTGATAACTCATTGTTTGAACGTAAGGACCTTCAATGGATCAGGCATACTTATGTAATGCATTTGCTTCAGGCATGGGACCATAAATTATATGACTATAAATCGAATACATATCAGTTAAATAAATTCATTGAAAAAGGAAAGCAATTATATGGAGGTGATGATGTGATTGGTATTTGGCCTACTTGGCCTTCACTCGGGCTTGATCAGCGTAATCAATTTGATCTATTTCGTGACCTGCCCGGAGGGCTTCCAAGAATAAAAAAATTGGCCAATGAAACAAGAAAGTTGGGAACTAAATTTTTCATTTGCTACAACCCCTGGGATGAAAGTACCAGGAGTGAAGGACACCTTGCAGGATTGAGTGAACTGATCAAAGAAACCTCAGCTGACGGCGTAGTACTTGATACAAGAGGTGCGTCAAGCAAGGAGTTGCAAGAAGCTGCTGATAAAGTGAGAACAGGCGTGGTTATGTATAGTGAGGGTATGGCGATCCCGAAAGATATGCCTTCGATTGTGAGTGGACGTGTTCATAACGCACTCTATTATGTCCCTATGCTCAACTTGAATAAATTCATTAAACCTGAATTTGCCATTTACCGCGTTGCAGAATTATTCAAAGAACGGATCCAACGTGAATTTGCAACGTCATTCTTTAATGGCTATGGAACTGAACTGAATATTTTTGCCCCTGGGATGCCTGATTGGGTTGATGAACAATATAAATATCTTGGCAAAACATCTCGGATCTTAAGAGAAAACACCACAAATTTTACGCATGGTGAAATCACACCAATAATTAATACAGAACATGATAGTATTTGGGTGAATCAATGGGATCTAAAAAATAAAACGATCTATACTATTTATAGTATCATTCCGCAGGGATTTAAAAAAGCATTATTTAAAGTAACGCCTAAAGAAAATTTTCATTTTGTAGATCTCTGGCAGCACAAAAATCTTGAGCCTGTTAAATTGAATAATTCATTTCTCATTGAAGCAGAAACAAATTCTTTTCATGAAAAATATCTCGGAACAAATAATGAAGGAGAAGTAGATTGCATTGCCCAACTTCCTCAAATCATTCAAGCAAGCATTGATGGTGATAGTATGTTTTTTTCTGCAACGTCTGGAACAGCAATTAAGTTATGGAGAGGTGAACCTGCATACGACAAGATCACAAAATTATTCAGCACAGGCAAACATCAATTGAGCATCTATCAAAACTTTGGCAACTACGAAGGCAAATTTGTGCTACAGGCTTTTGATAATGATATTTTATTAGACGAATACGTTTTAATTCTTACAGCTGGAAAAGCAAGAAGAATAAGCACCATTGCTAAAAAATCAGCTACATCGAAAAATACAGTGGGTATGAAAATAATACCGGCAGGAAGTTTTACATTTAAAGAAAGTCATGGTGATGAGTTCATTTCATACCCCATGCAGGATGTTGGCAAAACATTCAACATGCCTTCTTTTTTAATGGATGAATTTCCTGTAACAAACAAAGACTATTATCAATTCATGCTCTCAAGTAAATACAAGCCTGTGGATACAGTGAATTTTTTAAAGCACTGGACAAACGGAAGGCCTTCAAAAGGAATTGAAAACAAACCTGTCGTTTATATATCATATGAGGATGCTCGTGCGTATGCTTCATGGGCTGGGAAAAGATTGCCATCAGAGATCGAATGGCAATACGCTGCACAAACAAGTGCATTGAATGAATGGCCCTGGGAACAAAAAAAACCAGTCACCAGAAGAGAAGAAAATGTAAATGAAACATTGACGGTTGTGCACATTGAAGGAATTGATTCAATGCACTCTAACCTGGGTAATGGTATGCTACATGATGTTGGAAGCTATCCAAATGGCAAAAATCCAAATGGATTACAAAACCTTGTTGGAACGGTATGGCAATTAACTAATGATGAATACATTAATGGTAGTTATCGATACATCATCATGAAAGGGGGTTCTTACTTTAAACCCTCAGGAAGTTGGTGGTACGTTCAAAGTGGACCAAGAGAATTGCATCATAGACAATACCTGCTTCGCGTTTCTCCTGGATTTGAAAGAAATGCAACGGTAGGGTTTAGGTGTGTGAGATGAGGTATCAGACGTCAGAAGTCAGACGTCAGGAATCAGACGACAGAAATCAGACGACAGAAATCAGACGTCAGATGACAGAAGTCAGAAATCAGTATTCAGATGTAAGTTTTAAAAATAATTTTCTAATTTGTATGCGGTATCTTTCATATAAAATCTGACGTCTGATTCCTGACGTCTGATTTCTAATTAAAAAAATGAAAACAACAATCAAACTTTCTACTTTACTCTCACTCTTGGTTTTGATCATAAACGGCTGTAAGGAAGTTGAAAAAAATACAACAGATAATTGGGCGATGCTGGATTTTGTAAAAGTTGATAGCATCAACCCCTTCATGAAACCTGATTCAACTCAAGTGTTTGATTGTCCCATTTCCAAAAAACAAGTGCGATGGGAAGAAAGAAATGTGCTCAATCCATCGGCCATCGTTAAAGATGGGAAAGTATTTTTAATATACCGTGCACAAGATTCAGCAGGAACATCAAGAATTGGATTGGCCATCAGCGAAGATGGACTTCACTTCAAAAAAAATCCCAATCCGATTTTATACCCAGATGAGGACAGTTTAAAAAAATACGAATGGCATGGTGGCATTGAAGATCCACGTATTGTTGAAACAGTTGATGGCGAATACCTTCTCACCTATACTTCTTATGATGGAAAAACAGCAAGGCTTTGTTTTGCTTTTTCAAAAGATCTATTGCATTGGGAGAAAATGGGACCTGTTCTTAAATCAGATAAATACATCAACGCTTGGTCAAAGTCAGGCGCCATAATAGTTGAGGAAAAAAACAACAAAATGGTTGCAACTAAAATCAACGGTAAGTACTGGATGTATTTTGGTGATACTGATATTTTTCTTGCCAGTTCTGAAGACCTCAAGCATTGGGAGGCATGTGAAAACGATGAAAGCAAAAAGATCATTTCGGTACTACATCCGAGGATGGGATACCATGACAGCAGGTTGGTTGAACCAGGACCTTTTGCACTCAAACAAAAAGATGGCATATTGCTGATATACAATGGAAGCAATGCTGCAAACTATAATGATACAAGTCTTCCGAAATTTACTTACAGCGCAGGACAGGCTCTATTCCATGCAGACCAGCCGTATAAGATGAAAGCAAGAACAGAAAAAGATTTCATTCACCCAGACAAAGTTTATGAGCAAGAAGGCGAAGTAAATCTTGTTTGCTTCGTTGAAGGCTTAGTTCATTTCAAAGAAAAATGGTTCTTGTATTATGGAACAGCTGATTCTAGGATTGCGGTGGCGGTAAAATAGACGTGAGAATACAGATGTCAGGAGTCAGAATTCAGACATGAGACAAAAGATATAAGACATAAGTGATGAGACTTTAGACGTCAGAAATCAGACGACAGAAATCAGACGTGAGACAACTAATAACAGATAACCGATAACAGACTCAACAGCAAACAATGAAAATAATGAGGTCCCTATTACTAATCGTATCAATCACCATAAGTACAATCGTAACCGCACAGGTAGGCATTGGCGTAAATTATGCTAACGTAGAACCATCCGCCCAGTTGGAGGTGAGTTCCACAAGCAAAGGATTCCTGGTTCCAAGGATGACGTCGTCACAGCGTGTGGCTATCGCTAATCCTGCGTCTGGACTGCTTGTGTACCAAACGGACGCCCCGATTGGTTTTTATTATTTTTCACAAGGCAAGTGGAAGATTTTGGCAGAGCAGGACTTAACGCTAAAATTAAATACCTCTGATACAGCTACGATGTTGTTTGGATATACAAGGATACAAAGGATGTTGGATTCGCTCTCTGCTATTCAATCAAAGTTGAATCAGAAGTTGAGTATTGATGATACCGCTTCTATGTTATCTGGCTACACCAGTATAAGTAGGATGTTGGATTCGCTTTCATCTGTTCAGTTGAAATTGAATTTAAAATTAAATAGTAAAGACACAGCTAGTTTAAGTGTACGGATTGATCAAAAATTGAATTTTGCTGATACATCATTTATGCTTAGTAACCGATTCGCGAGAGATACCGCTTCGCTTTCTTCAAGGATTGATAAGAAGTTGAATATTTCAGACACAGCAACAATGCTAAGTAATCGCTTTGCTAGAGATACTGTGAGTTTGAGTAACAGGATTGATGCATTGGCTACAGAATTAGATACAACATCGCTTTCAAATCGTATTGATGAAAAACTAAATATTGCAGACACAGCCTTAATGCTTGATAATCGTTTTGCAAGGGACACAGCGTCTTTATCAAGTAGGATCGACTTAAAAGTAAATATTGCTGATACATCGAATATGTTGAGTAATCGTTTTGCGAGAGACACAGCGTCTTTATCAAGTAGGATCGACTTAAAAGTAAATATTGCTGATACATCGAATATGTTGAATCCATATTTAAGGAAAGTGGATACTTCAGCCATGCTGAGCAACCGTTTTGCGAGAGACACAGCCTCGTTGTCCGCTCGAATAAACTCTAAGTCTAGTTTGTCAGATACGTCATTACTAAATTTGGAAAGCAGATTTGCAACGAAGCTGAATAAAACAGACACGGCCTCCTTGTCGAATCGCATTAACGCTAAGCTAAGTAAAACGGACACGGCCTCTTTGTCGGATCGCATTAACGCTAAGCTGAATAGTACTGTAATTCCTTATGCACCTATTATTCAAAGGGGACATATCATGTATTGGAATGGATCAATCTGGGTACTTCTATATCCTGGTACTGCCGGTCAAGTTTTAATGATGTCCTCAGGGAATGATCCTGTACCAGTATGGGGAACTGTTGCAACTACTTCTGTTCCAGCTTTCTCCCCCTGCGGAACAACCATTTCTGATATTGATGGTAACTACTACAATACGGTTTTGATTGGTACTCAGTGTTGGACAAAGGAGAATTTAAGAGTGAGAAGATATAATAATGGCACTGCGATTCAATTTGATGCCACTGGTGGTTCTGGTGGTAGTTCCTCCTCATGGCAAAATTTAACCATAGGAGCACATACCATTTATGCACATGATAGTGTGGCAACTCCTTCGAACCTCACCAAATATGGCTATTTATACAATTGGTATGCTGCAAAAGGGATATATACAACTGGAACAATTTTATCTAATGATACTTTAAACATCTGCCCTTCAGGCTGGCATGTTCCTACTGATGCAGAGTGGACAACTTTGACTGATGAACTAGGTGGGGAAAGCGTAGCAGGCGGTATGATGAAATCCAGAGGCACTTCCTATTGGAATAGTCCAAATACTGGGGCAACGAATGAAAGTGGTTTTTCTGCTCTCCCAGGTGGTTTTCGTATTGACACTGGTGATTTCAACAATGTTAAACTCCACGCTTACTTCTGGAGTTCCTCCGAGGCTGGCAGCAACGACGCTTGGTCCCGCTACCTGAGCTCCAACGATGGCAGTGTCAACAGGATCCTCATCGATAAGTCAGTCGGGGTATCCGTTCGTTGCATCAGGGATTGACTGTTTGTCTATTGCTTTATTTTGTGGTTTGGAAAATGCGAGAGGCAGGAAAAACTTAAGAGTAAAATTAATAAGTGTTTAAATAGGTTAGGGAAGTGGTTGAAATTATCAATATCATTAGATATTTCTTTGGCAAGGAATGCTCACGTAAATACACATAAAAGGGCTGAAACAAACCCTTTAAAAATGAGTGAAAACATGAATCAGTTCGGACTTAAACAAAAGAAAAACTAATATTCCTCACCCAGAAAAAACAAAGGACCCACGATTTAACGTAAGTCCTTAATTTATAATTAGCTAGAAAGTAATTTGAATACTGACGCTACGGTCAGCATTTTGACTGTTCAACTATGTCGAGATTGGTATTTAACCCATATCCACCGAGGCGGATATGATCCCTGTATTCTGACGTCTGTATTCTGACATCTAACTCAGTTTTCAAACTCAATCACATACTCAGAAATATACTGAGATTTAGGTCCTTCCATGTCTTTGAAAAACAATCTTGCTTTTTTGCCTAATTTTAAACAAGTTCTTTTTTCTTTGATATCTTCTTCTACATTCATTGGTTGAAGAGAAGGATACCAAACAATATGACCTGGTTTATCTAGAATCATTTTGGGCTTGGTCCAATCCTGTGCGTTATTGCCTTCCCCTAAATCTTTATGCTTGTTGAATGAAATATAGATGCTACTACCAACCCAAGAGGCGTCTTCTACTTTACCCATCATCATCACCCAACAATCAAGATAGGTGTTCCAACTTACTGAAGGGCCCCAATGAAATTCACTTTTCTTTTTTGAAGTAGCGCCACCACCCTCTTCTTTGGGGATTTGTAAAGAAGCGATTGGCTTGCCAATGCCGTTATATGATTCAGAAAAAGTACTGCCACCCCAACGAAGGGCCTTTCCTTGCGGATTATCAAGATCACTGATTTTTATTCTTGCAACACTAATGCATTGTCCACTTTGTTCAAAAACTGAATCATA
>Ga0078894_10001148_pt1 | contig 19447 bp, 18 predicted proteins | sample LauGreSu1BDMLBSD_2_FD_67506 | JGI IMG/M metagenome (GOLD analysis project Ga0078894, IMG submission 67506) | Freshwater lake microbial communities from Lake Michigan, USA - Su13.BD.MLB.SD (version 4) (version 4) | ecosystem: Environmental > Aquatic > Freshwater > Lake | place: Lake Michigan... | reverse complement strand
GATAAAAATCTCATACATAAACCAAGTTGTTTCAATTGGTTGCATTTGTCTTTCCATCCACTGATTAGTTTCTTTGTTAAACATTTTAACCTTACCCCTGGTATCATAACCACAAAGAACAAATTGTATTTTATCAGCGTATTCTCTAGCCCTTTGGGGAACGCTTTTAAGTAACTCAATGTCTTTTATGTGCGAAGAACCACCAAGCCAACCAAATCTTAGTCTATCTGATTCTGTTGGGTTTGGTTTAAATTGTGGTTCATTAGGGTTTAGTGAGTTAGGTAACACAACACAATTCTTATTGTATTTTAAAATTTCTTTCTGTAAAATACTTGTGGTTACTGTCACTAGATCAGCTTGTTTAACAACAGATATGATTGTACCAGCAAAATTAGATGCTTTAGCTTGGTTGTACATACCATGTGACGGATCCAAATTCCAGTGGTCATCTAAGTCAATAATAACTTTACCACCAAAAGATTGTATTTTTTTGATGATGTCAACAGGGTTTGCAAAATTATTACCAGGAACCCTATGAAAAAAGAACAATTGGAACTTTTTTAGGTAAGCGTCATCGTTGAAGTCAACATTTTGGTTGATCTCAACAAAAAAATCAGAGCCGTGATTATTTTGTAGGGCGACATGTGGGTCAACACACCTATATTTACCAGACCCCGCGCGATCGTTAGGGTTTACTAGAATATTTATCTTACTCATTAAATTATATTTCTATAATAATAAGAAAATTAAAGGAAAAATCAAAATATAATGGAAAATTTATTTTGGTACAACAACGCCCCTTCTACTCACAACATCAGAAGCCATTAGATTACCAAAATCTATGGATTTTTCAACATCGGCGGTCTCAAAATATTTTAATATGAAAGCTGATGTAAACGTATCACCCGCACCACTAACGTCAATTGTGTCTCTAGGGTTTTTTGATGGGTAAACAACCCCGTTAAATTCGGCTCCGTGTTTACCCAAAGTGGTGATTATATTCAAATTATCTATATCAGAATTGGTTTGTGAATCCCTTTCGCTTTTATTTAATTTAATAAAGTCAAACTGCTTGAATAAGTTGGATAATTTTCGTTTACTGTCTAAAATAGATATTTTTGCGTAGTAAGCTATTTTTGAAATAACATCATCGGTTAAGAAACCCTTGTTATAGTCACTAACAATGACAATATCGGATAGTAGTATCTTATTGATAATAGATTCTGTTAACACAAGTGGTGCTATGATATCCTCACCCTCATCAACCCTCACGATCATCTGGTTACTTTTTTCGTCAACAAACCGTGTTTTAGTTATTTCTGTTTCTTGCGTAATAAAATTTATTTCACAGTTCTTATTAATAGCTTTTATATTTTCAACAACATTACCAGCCATACCAGGATTCTCAACAACCCTAAACGGTTTTAATACAGGTACAGGTGCTTCTGGACAAAGTCTCGCAACATCCCCATAAATAAATTTGTCGGTGCACATTTCACCAATAACAGTTACTAATATCTTATCCATATCACAAATATACAAAAAAAATGAGGGTAAACAAACCCTCATTATTAAAAAATTCTATAGTAGATATTATATTATTCTACTTCATTAACGATTTCGTCAAATTTACCAGATTTAGCCGCCTCAACAAAATCGGCAAACTGATTTTTTGTCCAAGTTGTTATACCTTCTGGACCATTTTTATCACCTAAAACAATTGCATCTGATTGAACTTCGATCACTGGGCAACATTTATTTTTACAAAATTTAATTACGTTGTTTTCCATTTTTTTATTTCTTTGTTGTTTTGTTATTATTTTCTTTTAAAACATTCAATTTACCACCGAATACTTTATCACCAATCTTTATTTGGAAATTTTCGTCAATACTGGTTTTCTTAGCCTGCTCCTCAAGAACAGTTTCAACCGTCTTTTTAATGATATACTCAATTAACTGTACATCCATGGTTGGCTGTTGAACTGGTTGTTCTTGTCTTTGTGTTGGTTTATCGTATTGTTGAACATTCTCCTGGATCTGTTTCATTTTAGGTTGTGCCTGGGCAACTTTTTCCATTAAACTATCCATACCCACTGGAACTGTTGGGTCCACAATTGGGTTTTCGATAAAGGATTGTAGTATTTCCTTAGGCATTTTAGATGTACTTAAATTTTTCATAGTATTTTTAGGTGCGTTACCGCCAGCCGCTCTAGTTCTAGCAACCATGTCAGCTTCACTAAGATATTCTGGTTCACGTTCTGGTGCATCATCAGAATACATAGCTCTGTTTATTTGTGGTTGTTGACTCATACTAGTTCCACCAGTATTAGCCTCAACCTTTTGCATTACCTGTCTAGCTTTGGCAATACCTTGTGCCAATATACTCGCTTTGTCTTGGTTATCCATATATTTTATATATCCATTTTAAAAATCCAGAACTATGGGTTTCATTTATTTCAACGCTTTCCTCATCCTCTGGTTTATTTTCTGGGGTTGGTGCCTTATAATTGGGGTCTTTAAAGTTTGGATCTTTGGGTCCAGCTGGTTTACTAACATTTACAAATGAAATGGCTTTATCACCATCCATCTTTCTATCAGAACCATCTGTTCTATAACCTGATTGTGGGTCAAAAGTTTTAAGTTCTTTACCAGTTGAATCAAATAATATCTCCACAGTCCCATCTTTAATTTCATCCACAAGAAATGTTTTCCACTTTTGGTTTGCTGTATTAGTAACCCCAACAGTTTGGTATGCTCTGAGCATCCATTTACCAGTTGCCTTACTTTTACCTAAAGCGACAGGTTGTACACGTCTATAGTTTTGTTTAGTGTACTTTTTTTCGTTTGGGTCGCTAACTTTGACACCCCTATACCAGAATACGATCTCATATTTATTTTCGATCGCATATCTTAGCATATTAAGTTTATCATCGCCCGCGTTTTCAATTATAAGCATATAATTTTAAAATTAAACAACAGATGAGTCTGGATAAGTATTATTTTCTTTGTAGTTGTTAACAGCGATTAATTTAGATCTCTCCTCAACATCGGTTTTGTTACCGATATCACCCTTACCCTTTTCGTCACCATCGGACAACGCATTTGGGTTTGTCGCACTGTACTCAAATGAATTTGGTTTATACTCGTTAATCGGAATTAACTTACCATCTCTTTCTTGTGTAGCGACTTGTCTTAATTGTTCAGACGCTGGTACCTTTAAAATATTGTCAGCCATGATTAAATTTTATTTATTAAGTTTTTTATTTTATTGACACTCTCCAATAACGCACTGTTTGTCATTAAATCGGGTGTGTCCATTATTCTATCATCCAAACTAGTATCAAAATCATCACCTTCAGAGTCTTTTCTGAATTGATTATCCATACCAGCGTTGGTTCTAGCGACTTTATTACCATTTACACGGGTTCTCTCATTTTTTATTAGCTCTTGTACCCATGCGTTCATAACATCACCACCATTAAGTTCATACTCAACTGGATTAACATTTTCTCTGTCAACATTATCGAAGTATGATTTAATCATAACTAGATTAACAAATGGTTGGTTAGGGTTATTTAGTAAGTGGTTGGCTCTTTTATACCCTTTAACCGTTTTTTGGTCACCGAATTTATTTAAAACATTTTTTATATGGTGCAAGACTTCCTCGGGTATATCATATCGATTACCGATTAGTTTGGCATTTTCTTCGTATAAAAAATTAAGTTCGTTAAGCATTGTTTAATGATTTTTCAAAATACGATAGCAAAACCTTTTTTTCGGCTTCGTTCATGTTTTCATTGAAAAACTCGATCAATTGGTCGAATTTACCCAATATTAGATTTTCTTTATCTTTAATCTCCTCGATTGTAGGTAATTCTTTAGGTATTAACTTATCACCCTCATTTTTTCTAGATAAAAGATCTTCCAACATTTTAAAAGCTTTTTCTTTAGCAACCTTTTTTAACTCCTCTTTAGGGTTAGCTGGTTTCACATCTTTCATTCTAGGTTTTGCCTCTAGAAAATAATCCTCGAAAGTATGTTCCATACCCTTCTCATAAAGATACTCATAAAACTTTTTAGGGTTATCTTTATGTTTGTCAGCCTCTTTATTGAAAGGTAATGTTGATTCACCGTAATATCTTCTATAATTCTGAAAAACAAAAGGTTGTCTTGTTTTTAGAATAGTAGCATCGGTTGTGTCGTGAGTTGTCGCGGTATAATCAATGTATTTCTTATCACCTTTGATTATATCACCGTCAGAATCAATAAACTCCTTAATATTTTTATTACTTTCCATTCGATATTTTATCTATAAATATCGGTGATTTAAGTAATATTTCAATTAAACAGGAATTTCTTCATCAAACCCAGGTAATTTGAAGACAACGTTATCATCAAACCAATAATCTGGTTCATAATTTAATTTAACCCAGAACTCTCTTTCCATCTGTGATGGTGTGTAAAATTCATATAGGGTGTCTTGATCCCCTATATCATCTGGTTCATCATTAACTAACTCCAACTCAGATTTAAGGAACATCTTTTTATCTTCTGGTTTGGTTATTAAGATATCATATCTATGGGCTTTAGGAAAGGCAACTAATAACGGTTCAACCTTTTTATTGAATGAGTCTAGGTATTTAGGTACGTTATACTCACCAATATAATCAGGTTTGTTCTCAATAATATCATTTGGTACCAGTGATGCGTACATATTACCATTTTTATCCTGTTGGGCATCACCGTGTGATTTAACTTTACCGTTATTTACATAATATATCGTATCACCTAGATTTACGTTTAGGTTATGTTGTATAGCCAACTCCATATGAGCTTGTTTAGCCAATTGCTTACCATTTTTATCACCACCACGATTTACATAATCCTGTATTGATTTTTTAACCCTAGCTTTTGTCGCAATTTTAGCCAACGGTATTTGTTTGTTATAGATTTTTTCAGCGTACTCGTGATAGTATTGTACAAATTCATAGCCCTGGCCATTCAATAACATCTTCATAGCTTTACCTAAAAACTCCTCAATATACAAAGGCATAGCTTTAGATTTAATACTATTACCAGTTAAGCTAACGGAGCCATCATCTTCTAATAAAGCGTAGTTTTTTCTCGATAAATTGATTGTTGCTGGCCAGACACCATCCAAACCAAGTCCCATCTCACCTCGCATATAGGTATCATTAAACTCAGCTACAACGGCTTTAACACCAGTGTACTCTTTACCAGCCTCAACCTCATCATTTAACCCCTTTCCGATATATTTGAATGGTTCACCGTCTTTAGGGGCCATAAAGTTAACACCGTCCGTATCTAACACCAGTGGTTCATAACCTCTTTTTGTGTAGAATTTAACCATCAGCCTCAGATATTGTCTCGCCGTACATGTAATTCGCTCACTGACATCGATTTCAGCCCATTGGAACGCCATAGGAGCACCAAGGGCACCGAACATCGAGTTAATGAAGATCTTAAGTGGTAACTGTTTACGTTTATATTTGTCAGCCAATTGGTAATTACCCTCTTTTTTATACTTATCGGATAATTTTTTGGCTTTAAAACGTTCGGTGTGGAAATATTTCAACATCGATTTCATCGCCCCGTTAATATCAACACTTGGGAATACATCGTGGGCCAACTGAATAGCTGGGTAAAGTGAGTTGTAGTCCATCTTTCTTAATGTGGTTGAATAACCAACCTTAAATAACCTCGATAAACCACCCGTATAATCTCTTTTTGTGTCAGAAATAGGTATGGCTAGGTTATTTTCGAAAGAATAGGCCATCATAAGTAATTTCCAAAGACCAGCGGTACCCATTGTTGATACTCTTTGGTATGTGGTAGGTACTAATTTAGCCAACAAAAATGATGACTGATTATACACCGCATCCACTTCCATTGTCTCCCATAAGTCATCAATAAGATATCGCTCAACAATGTATTTACCGTCAACTTCTTGAATAGAATTAACATAGGCTCTTAACGCTCTATACGTATCCATTAAAAAATTAAATGTTTTTGGTGCTCTCATTTTTAATTGAGATAGACCGCTACCAGGAACATTTGTTGGGAACACAACGGTTTTACCGTTTTTTAGGTGTTGGATTATTTCTTTTATACCTTCGTTAATCTTAACCTTATTATCATCGAACTCATTGTCATTAAAGAATGAGTCGTCAGTCATATAAGGTTTTTTCTTTGTCACAATACCAACAGTGTTCGGTTCACCACGCATTTCTTTAGCTTGGCCGCCATAACCTTCTCTTAATTCATTATCACCATAAATAAAGATTTTATCGGGGTTTTGTTGAACGTGTTCTCTGGTTATGTTATCCATAAACTCGATCGTTGGTTTTGTTGTGGTATACCCACCATCTCGATCATCAAAATAATATGGTTTATCTGAATACCAAGTATTACCAATCTTATCTCCAACGATGTAGACACGATTTTTCTTAGCAATTTTGTTATACTTACAGACATATTTCAAACCAACAGATTTCATACTAGAATCAATCGCTTGCGCACGTCTAGCCGAGTGAATGATGTCGATGATACTATAACCAAACATATTAGTTTGAGTGTACTCCTCAACTTCATTACCCAATTTGAGCATACTCTTCTCTTTTCTTTGGATTAATTCACCTGGCTTAAGTGTAATTGCGATGTCTTGGATGTTTAACCCAAGTTTTTGGCAACGAACAAAAAAGAAATCCCAGTCAAAGTTTGCGCTGTTATATCCAGCGATAATTGTTGGTTTAATCTCGTTAATTCTCTCAAAGAATCTGATTATACCTTGCCTTTCAGACTCATCGTTATCCTCAATAGGTATAATCTCTTCAACACCTTTGTTAGTGTAAATACCGATTAAGAAAATTCTATTAGTGTGCGGGTCAAGACCTGTTGTCTCTAAGTCAAATATAAATTTATGGATATCATCGTATTCTTCAAACCCCTTAAATAATCGTTTACCAGTGTGTATGAAATACTGTTCAACTGGGGGTATCATTAAAAAATGCGATTTAATATCATGTCTTGTGTCATAGATGTAGATACCACCTTCTCTAAAGAAGGCTTTCATTCTTTCATTACCTTGTGTACAAGTGACTAAATATTTATAACCCTCAATAAGTTTTGGGTGGTCACCGTGTTCAAGTGCTTTAATATCAATACCATATTTTTTTCTAGCAGCCTTAATCTTTGAATCACTATTCCCATAAAAATTTGTGAGTTCCTTAATTTTATTAAGGTTTTTTATCCACATGAAAGCTAGTAAAGGTTCTGTTTCAATGTAGTTACCGCGTTCTGGGTCTTGTTTTATCTTATGGATTAAATTAGTTTCCGCATCGTACTCGACATTGACAATGTACTTCTCATCGTCATGCCCGTTAAGGAACTTTTCTATATTCTCAAGCGAAATCTTATATTCGGCCATAATTTATTATTTTGGCACAAATATAGTAATAAATGTATTAATAGTGAAATTTTCTACAAAAAAAACTTAAAATATTGATTTTAAACAATATCCGTTTTGATAAACGAGTCCAAAATATGGATGTATAGTTCTTCTTGTATCGGTGCGATTAGTTCGCCATAAACAGATGTTGGGTCCGCTAAATCAAAAAGTGTTAATTTAAACTCACCCAAAAAAATACCTGGTTTGTCGGTGTCGTCTTTAGTAAACTGGTAAGTTACAATGTAATGTTTATTACCATCTTCATCACATGGATTCTCTAAAACAATCTTAGCTTCTTTATTCGCAACTTTATAAACACCAGTTTTTTCATCCTTCATTGCAAAAGTTGCCACACAATTTTCGATTAATTCTTCGAAACGTCTAAAGTCATTACGCCCATCTCTGAAAACTTTCATTTTCAAAATCGGTAATGTTGAGTTTTGTCTTATACTGAATACCATTAGAATAATTTATTAATAAATATCTTTCTACCCCCTTTTATTGTTCTTAGGTCATAAATATTAGCCATAGTATTAACTATTTTTTTAACCTCAACACTGTACAAAGGTACACAATACATTTGAAAATCTTTAACCCCACCTAAAAAGGTCCCAGCAAAAAACTTCTCAAGAACTGTGTTTATTTTTTTTGTCTCATCTAAGTATAGGGCGTCTAGAAGGTTTTGGGTACCACCACCGAATGAGATATTAAAAGGAACGCCTTGCTGGTAAGTATCATCCACATCTAATTCGTGTGGCGTAACCTCTACAAAATCATAATGTCTTAAAACCATGAACCCGTTAAGATATATCGATAACGTACCCCTTCTATATTTACCGTATAATAATTCACAAGAATCGTTATAACCAAAGTCCCTTTCAAATACAGCACTAACATGTAAGAATTTTTTCTCGTTTACATCTATGACTGGTTTTTTCGTATAACCCTCTTCGATTGTAAAATATTTTGTCACAATTAAAGATACTGTATGGTTTGCACACGGATCATCTGGCTGTAATACGAAAGAGTTTGTTGTTATACCACTAACTTCTTGCGTCTCACCTGTATAACATATGTCAGTTGGGTATATTGTTCGGTACCCGATTCTACCGTCATTAGTAATTCTAATACCAAACGCGTTGTAGTATAAATCTGAGTATTCTTGGTGGTATTGTAAAACTTGTGATTGTGCCGTGTATCTTCTACCTGTGTACATTAAACCGTTATAGTAGTTGAAGTACCCAATATATTTTGAGAACCCGTTTAACGTTACCATACCATTGTATGTGTATATATTTTGTAGTTCTTTCGGGATTATCGAGTAATTGTCGTTTAGTTTTTTAACCTCTACAACTGTTTTATCAGCGTATTTGTTTTCAGCTCTCGTACCGATATAGAATATAAACCCTGTGTTACCAGTAAAAACATCATTTAATGTTGTACCTGTTGTGGTTCCAGTAGTCACACCTGTTGTAACACCTGTAGTATCGCCAGTCGTCACCCCAGTTGTTATCATAGGGAAATGTAATAACATATTAACACTAAAACCCTTTCTACCTCTAGTTGGGAACCACTCCACTGGTTGTTTATGTATTTTGTAAAAACCTTGGTAGAACCCACCTAGGAGTTGGTTGTAATATTTACCGTTATCTAGTTTCATGTGATCAATTTCGTAAGTAAACTGACCCGTATATCCAGATACTTCATGGAAACAAAAAGTATCACCACTCTCAACAACATATGTTATCTCAGGATCAATAGTTCCGTCACCATTTGGTATAAAAAAGTTATCATAACCATTAAGACCGATATAGTCTAATGAAACGTTTGTGGCTTGCACAATACCTGGTCTAGAACATAAACCCTCAGTAACGTCAATTTTAATTAAATGACATTCACTGTAGTCACGATAAAAATCTCTACAATCTTTTGTGAGAGTTAAATCAAAGTATTCACTCTTATCTAGTTCGGTATAAAACATTATATTACTCTAAATGGTTTTTGGAACGCTCTATATTTAAGCGCCTTGTTAATTTCTTCAGCTTCCATTGACATCCTTTTTAAAATTTCCAAAGGATTCAATTTAATCATTCTATCTTCCAACTCTTTCTTAAGAGTTATCATTTCATCTTTACCCTCAGATAATAATGATTGGTATTCAATTTCCATAGTGGCATCTGGAACGGGTATTTTACCACCGAAAGTACCTCTTACCCTACCTAAAGTTTCCTTACATAAAGCAACGAAGTATCTTCTGATCCAAGTTTTTGCTGGATCATTCAAATCATCAAAATCAACATTATCCAAAGGAACATCCATTGGTGATCTGATTATATCCTTATTTCTCGCCAAACAATCGTCTTTTGTTTCTGGGTTTATATCGTAATACCAATACCAAACCTTACCTTGGTCAACCATAGCACCTCTAAAATCAAACTTACCACCTGGGGTGTTCATTAAATGAACATATTTTTTACCATCAGGTGCGTTTGTAATTTTATAGATTAATTCTGAACGAATCATTCTGTTTTTAAGGTTTCTATCTGTTGATCTCATCAAAATATCAAAAGCTGGTAGAATATAATAACTACCAAGGCCCATGTATTCAGCACCAAATTGGTTATTCCAAACACCTAAAAACGGGTCAATAACTGATTGATCAAGTGCGGCTGGGGTGAACCAGAGAACCTCATTAATCTCTCTGTTAGCGGGTATTTCATACATTTGTTGACCTTTAACAAGTTCAATATAATCTTTTTTAAGAACATAACCACCTTCACCAGCACCCAAACCAACTATTTTTGAGTACGAATATGTGTATTGTGTTACAAGATCAAAAGTTCTATATAAAAAAGCTCTCGTTAAATCAGCTTCCGTGATATTTAAACCAATCAAGCTCGGCCATTGGTGTTCAATTAACCAGTTGTGTATAAACTCAACGTAATCCTCAACAGCGATTTCAAGTAGGGAATCCATTTGTTCTTCCTCTAATTGTATTTTCCTAATTGGAGCCCCAAGCCTATGTTTAGCCTGCTTATAGATTTTTTGTTTTTCAGTTGGATTTATTCTCATCTTGTTAATATTTATTATAAATACTTTCAAATAAACAAACAGTATGATAAATAATAAATTTGGTGATTCTTTAGGGAGATTTAAAGAGTTATATAACTATAGAATAAATGAATCGGCTTCTGTTAACGAGGTTGACTGGGACGAAGAATTTAGTGATGTTAAAAAAACTTGCTTATCACCAGAGATGGTTGTTAAAATGTTAAACGACCAATTAAGTCGATTAAATAAGCCTAGTAAGGATAGAGAGAAAATAGACGCTAATACCCCGATAATTAGTAGAGGTAATTTACCATTGGCTGATGGTGATATCGATGTAGATTATTTTATAAAAGAGATAACAACAAAACCAAAACAGATATTTGATAGAAACCCTAAAATGGAAAAAAGTGATACTGGTGGTTTCCAATATACGGTTAATACTGGTATACCAGCTTTAAGGGGTATCATTTACGATATTGATAATCAAAAGTTTTTTACGATAAATACCTGCCCAGGGGCTGGAACGTGCGCGGTTAGCTGCTACGCTAGAAAGGGTTTTTATATTATGAATGATGGTAAAAACCTAAAATACATACAAAGATTAAACCTTTTATTAAACGATCCAGAGGAATATGAAAATATTATTATGGATGAGTTAGACCCTTTGGCCTACAAAATAAAAAGAGATTCTAGAAAAGAAGGTAAAGATATAAAACTAGTTATTAGATGGAATGACGCTGGTGATTTTTTTGCTAAAAGATATTATGACATCGCTATTAGCGTCACAAATCAACTAGTTAAAGCTGGTTACAACATTGAATCCTACGCCTACACTAAGATGGGTGATGTTGCTAACATCGCTGACCCTAATTTTGTTATGAACTTTTCTGATGACGCTAATAAAAAGGAAACAGCTAAAGTTGACACGGAATCGGCTAAAATATCTAAGATAGTACCAAAAGAATTATTTAAAGACATCTTCCTTAAAGACGGGCCTTCATACGTTAAAGATGAAAAGGGTAAGGCTATGTTTAAGGACGAAGCTTCAAAAGAAAGATTAAAGAATTTGATAAGTGTCAAATATAATGTGCCTTATGAGACATTAGCCTTTAATGATGAACTACCACCAGAACAGAGTTCGGATTACCTTTACAATGTTATAGTTTTACCGACTGGTGATAGTGATATCGCTGCTCAAAGAAGAGACGTTAGGATCAGCTTTTTGCTACAACACTAACGCCTCAAACTATTAATAACCTCTTTACCAACAGAGATATCCTCAATAGGTGCGTCACCCATTATGGTACCAATGGTTTTCATTTTAGATTGGAGCGCTTTATACATTATGATATCCAAAGTTTCGTCAAATAAGGGGTAAATAATGTGCACCTTATTTTGTTGCCCTATCCTGTGGGCTCTATCTTCCGCCTGCATGTGGTTAGCGGGTGTCCAATCGAGATCATTGAATATTACCACACTACCTTCGGTTAACGTTAAACCAACACCAGCCGCCACGATATTACCACAGAAAACCGTTATTTTTTCATCATTTTGAAATAAGTCAACAGCTTGTTGACGTTTTTCCTTAGAAACAGATCCGTCAATCATAACAGCTTTTTTACCAAAATGGGCCATTAACTCTTTGATTGTGTTAGAGAAGCAACTGAAAATAATAACTTTTTGCCCGTTTTCGATGATCTCTTCAGCCATTTCAATCGTATGTTGGATCTTATCATAAGATAACAATTGTCTAACTTTAATCAATTTTGTTAGGTGATCGGTTATACTTGGTTTTTCACCAACAGCTTCCATTTCCTCAACCCAAGCCTCGTATTCAGCGATATAACTATTGTAACTTGTTGAAAATTCAAGTGGTAGATATACAGGTTTGATGGTTTTTTGTGGTAGATCAATTGAGTCATTCTTAGTTCTCCTCAAAATAACATCTGACGAAAATTCTCTAAGTTCATCTAAATTTGATGATCCAGAACAAACCCAATACTTTTGTTTAGTACCTTTACGGTTAAATTGTCTACCAGCACAGTATCTTTTAACATAACCAACCCAATTAGCCGCAACTGGTGAGTCACACAAATACAATAAGTTATAAAAGTCAATTGGTTTATTTGTAATCGGTGTACCAGTCAACAACCATCTAACAGGTATTTTTTTAGCAAAATCATTAAATATTTTCGTTCTGTTTGATGTTGCGTTTTTTAAATAATGCGCTTCATCAGCAATAACTAGATCGAATTTATGGTAATCGATTGGTGAAACAGGTAGGTCGCTAACCTTAACACCTCTTCTAGGTAAATGGTGAAAGTTCTTTAAAATGTCGTAATTAACGATAGTCCACTTCTTCACCGTTAAATTACTCCCATCAACAACTGAAATGTTATCAGGAGAATCGTAGTTTGATATTTCTATTTTCCAGTTTAATTTTAAGGATGCGGGACAAACAACCAATATTTTTTTGAATTTACCTTCCATCGCAGCGATAATCGCCGAAGTTGTTTTACCAAGACCCATCTCATCGGCCAAGATAAATTTATCATTCATCAAAAGTTTTTTTATAGCCGTTATTTGGTGTGGTTTTGGGTCCCTCTCATACTTTGACGGGTCAATAATTGGTTCTTCTTTCCTTTGTTTTATACAATCTTTAAGGATGTAAAAAGAATAGTAGCGACCACAACCTTCCTCAAAACAACCCCAAATATGTAAAAAATCTTCTTTTCTGCTAAGAAGTTTATTTATAAAAATTTGTTCTGGTATGAAATCTAATTTTAATTGCTCGGCAACAAAAGCTCTGCAAGTCATACTTATATCAAAAAGTTTATTAACAACAATTGGGTCAACATTACCATTTCTGACAACATATTCACTTTGTTTCTTTGTTGGTATGAAACTCTTACTCGTAAAGTACGTTTTTTGTATACCTAAAATATAGTCATTAGTCCCTTTATAGACTTTTAATATATCTAAAGCACGTTTCTCTATTGGTAACTGCATTATATTACTTAATTCCTTGAATTTATTATTATTCAATAATAATAAATTTTTATGACAAAGTCAATTCATTAATAAATGAATGTATTTATATAGAAAGAATAATGGAAAGAAAAACTAGAATACCGAATACTAGGTTGAATAGATTCTATGATGAAGAGGATTTTCGACTTGAATTAGATATGGCAACAGAACTAATTGAAGAGGATATGAACTTCACCGTTGTTTTATTTAGGATTGATAGAGTTAATACACAAGTTGATGATGTGTATTGGGAAAGTAATACTAGGGATGTTAGGTTTAAAGCACCAGTTGAGTTAAAGGTGATACTAAACCTTTCAAACGGTGAAAATAAATCATACTCACCTAACGGTAATATGAGGTATCAGGATTACGGTAATTTAGAATTCACTGTTTTACAAAAACAACTTGATGAGAAAAATACCGAAATAAGCTACGGGGATATAGTTGGTTACGCTGATAAAGAAAATAACTTTAAATATTTCAGTGTGTTCGATGATGATACAATAAACAGTGATAACCCAAGCACTCATTTTGGGTATAAAGGTTATTTCAGAAGGATTAAATGTACAAACGTTGACCCTAACCTATTTAATGGAATATAATTATGGCGTTACCAGGATCATTTAAGAAGAATATTAATATCACGAGAGAACGTGCTAATATAGAGTACCCTTATTCTATGCAAAGTGGCGCGGCTGAAAATATGAAGGATATGATAACCGATAAGGATACATATCTTCCTAAGGGTGTTTTACATATTGATTTAGATAGGGGTTTTAAAGAATTTGTAAAAAATAACCTGAAACTTTCTATCGATGGTGAAGAAGTCCCTGTTTTTATGATGGGTATCCAAACCTGGAATGAATTTTCCCAAACCTGGAAATTTTCTGATGAGTACAAAAATGTTAAAATACCTTTTGTAAATATCGTTAGAAATCCAGATACAAAATATGGTACTAACCCCTCTTTAATTTATAACATACCAACTGGTAGACATTATACATATGCTGAGGTACCAACTTGGGATGGTAATAGAAAAGGGGTTGATATTTACCAGATACCACAACCAATACCTGTTGATATCATGTATTCTGTTAGGATATTTGCTTACAGACAACAAGAGCTTAACAAATTTAATACGTTAGTGCTTAAGAATTTTCAAAGTAGACAAGCTTATACTGTTGTTAATGGGCATTATATACCTATAGTATTAGAGGATACTTCAGACGAAAGTCAAGTGACTGATTTAACAAATAAGAGGTTCTACGTACAACTCTATACATTTAATCTTCAAGGTTTTATTCTAGACCCAGAGGATTTTATCGTAACACCAGCAATAAGTAGGACATTCACAATAACCGAAAACACATAAAAATAATCAAACTTTTTTTAAAATGAACCCATCCTGCGGTTTTTTGGTAAAAAATAAGATATTTATCAATAAGTAAAATTAAATAATAAATAAAATTAACTAAATATGGCAAACAAAGTTTATGCATCTCCAGGTGTTTACACAACAGAGAAAGATTTAACCTTCACAACCGAAACAGTGGGCGTTACTACTTTAGGTGTTGTCGGTGAAACCCTAAAAGGTCCAGCGTTCCAACCAATATTCATCAGAAATTTTGATGAGTTTAGAACAACTTTTGGTGGTACGAACCCAGAAAAATTTAAAAATACACAAATCGTTAAGTATGAATTACCATACATAGCAAAACAGTATTTAACACAATCAAACCAATTGTACGTAACAAGATTATTAGGTTTATCAGGATATGAAGCTGGTATGGCCTGGGCAATCAAAACGTTAGGTGCTTGCGATGAGTCAACCTTATCACATACTGGTATTACTGAAACGGAATTTGAATTTAGATTTAACACATCTACAAATCAGTTCTATGTTGTTGATCCAGGTGGAAATATCGACTTGATTGATTATGTTGCTAGTTTAACTGGTGTTGATGCTGGTGAGTTTGATACGGTTTTTAATAACTATTTTACAACAATAGGTGGTTATGTTGGTGCTGATTTCTATGATAAGAAACACGCAATGTATTGGGGTTTATTAACCAATGATTTGGAGACAGCTATCGATACCGATGCTTCTACAACTAACTTAAGTTCACCGATATTCGTTGACGCTTATGAGTTACCTGTAACTGTACCTGCTGAAGATAGAGATGCTTACGTATTGAATAATGAATTGGTTTACGATACAGCAACTCAAACATACAGCGGACCAAGTTTTGGTTTATTCTGCCACACATTTAGTTCTGCTGGTGCTAGCACATTAAAAGGTAAGTTAAGATTATACACTATGACCTTAAATTGTGATCCTTATACTGAAGGTCATAATAAAACAATGGCTACAATTAGAAGTAGAGGTAACTATGTTTCTGATGTATTGAAATACAAAGTTAATACTCTAGATATGGTTGCTCCAGCTGGTTTAGTTAACGACCCTTATTTAGCATTTGATTTAACTGGTACAACAGCTAACCCAACAGGTAGCACATTCTCTTACACGGTTTCGTTAAAAGAGGGTAATGCGAACTACATTAAAAACGTTATCGGTACAACACCAACAAACAAAGATTCTTTAATCTATGTTGAGGAAGTTTATGATAACTCATTAAAAATGGGTTGGTTACAAGGTAAAATTAAAGGTTTATTCACTGAAGCTGTTTCAGTTAATAACTGGGATCACTATAAATTCCAGTACCAATCACCTGTTACACCTTTTATTGTTTCGGAATTAAGAGGTGGTTTACCACAAAGATTATTTAGATTGATTTCCATCTCTGATGGTACAAACGCTAACTTCGAAATTAAAGCATCTATTGCAAATATTGACTTGTCTAAAAAGACATTCGATATCTACGTTAGATCATTTAGTGATTCAGATAGAACACCAGTTTTATTGGAGAGATTCACTGATTGTACAATGGATGAAAGTTTAGACAACTACGTTGGTAGAAAAGTTGGTACTATAGATAACAAATACCCATTAAAGAGTAGTTATGTTGTTCTTGAGGTTGCTACTAACGCACCTGTTGACGGAGTTCCTGCTGGTTTTGAGGGGTATGAGTTCAGAACTAATGGTGAAAGTGATTACACAGCCGCTTTGGTACCTGAAATGCCTTACAAACTTAAGTACTACGCTCCTGGTGATACAATTTATAACCCACCATTTGGTAATGCAGTTGTTTCAAGCGGAGATAGAATCCCTAAAAACTATTTAGGTTTCTCAAGCCAATTTGGTTTCGATAAAGACTTATTGTTGTTCAAAGGTAAAGTTAGTGTGTTAGGTGATAACGCTTATAACAATGGTGATGATTACACAACAAAAACTAAAGGTTTCCACATGGACATCAACGCTCAGTCAATTGTTGACTCAGTTACTAACGAACAAGTTTTTGCAACTGGTGTGGCTTCATTTACTGATCCTGTTGTTGTTGACGGTACCGCTACTCACCCATATAACAATATGAGAACGAGAAAATTCACTGTATTATTCTCAGGTGGTTTTGATGGTTGGGATGAGTACAGAGTTAACAGAACAAACACTGACGAATATAAAATAGGTAGAACTGGATTCGTTGCTGGTCAATTTGACACTTTCACTAACGTTGAATACGCTGAATTGTTCGGTACTTCTGACTACTATGCTACAATGTATGGTATTAGAACTTTCCAAAATCCTGAAGAAATCGCTATCAACATCTTAGCAACACCTGGTATTGACGTGTTAAACAACACAGACTTGGTTAGAGAGGCTATTGAAGTGGTTGAAGAAAAGAGATTGGATGCAATTTACTTACCAACATTACCTGACATTAAATTATTAAACAATAATAACCCTTCAGATACTGAAAGTTGGTACTATGCGGAAGATATCGTTGATGAATTAGAAAATACTGATATTGATTCTAACTACACAGCGGTTTACTACCCTTGGATCCAAATTACAGATACAGACAATAACGCAAACTTGTATATCCCACCTACTGCTGAAGTAGTAAGAAATATGGCTTATACTGATAACGTAGCGTTCCCTTGGTTTGCAACTGCTGGTTACAATAGAGGTTTAGTTAAATGTAATAGAGCGCGTATCGTTCTTGACCAAGAGGCTAGAGACGTATTATATCCAGGAAGAATCAACCCATTGGCTACTTATTCAGACGTTGGTGTTGTTATCTGGGGTAACAGAAACTTACAAGTTAAATCAAGTGCTCTTGATAGATTGAACATCAGAAGATTGTTGTTACAAGCAAGAAGATTGATTATGAGTGTGTCTAAAAGATTGTTATTCGATCCAAACGATACTACAGTTAGAAATCAATTCTTGTCTTTAGTTAATCCAATCTTGGATAATATCAGAAAAGAAAGAGGTTTAACAGACTTTAGAGTAAGTGTTGCTATGGACATTGAAGATAATGATAGAAATACGTTGAGAGGTAAGATATTTATCAAACCTACACCAACTTTGGAATTCATTGAACTTGAATTTACAGTGACACCACAAAACGTTTCATTTGATAACATATAATAAAAATTAAAGGGGGTGCTTAACGGTGCCCCCAATATTTTACCGCAAACGGTTTTCCGCCAACGGTAAAAAGAAAGTAACAAAGAAAAATAATATAATAGTACTATATATAATATCTTAATATATTATTTATATATAAACTATATAATATTATATTAATAGATAGTACCATCGTTAAGACCCTTAACAAAAATAAGCACAAAAACGGAAAAAGTCAAGTTTTTTCAAAAATATTTTTAAAAAGGTGTACAAAACGAAAAACAAAGATATTTATTAAAAAGAATAAAACAAAACTAAATAAATAACAAATATGGCTAACTTATTAATGAAAATGCCTGTTCCCTACGAACCAAAGAAAAAGAACAGGTTTATCTTAAGATTCCCAAGTTCATTAGGTATCAATGAGTGGTTTGTGATCTCAACATCAAGACCAAAAGTAACAATAAATGAGGTTGAAATTCCATTCTTGAATACATCAACATACGTTGCGGGTAGATTCAACTGGGAATCAATCGATGTTACCTTCAAAGATCCAATTGGACCTTCAGCAGCACAAGCGTTAATGGAGTGGGTTCGTCTACATGCTGAATCTGTAACAGGTCGTATGGGTTATGCCGCTGGTTATAAAAAAGACATTGAACTGGAAATGTTAGATCCGACTGGTGTTGTTGTTGAAAAATGGATCCTTCAAGGAACATTCTTAACCAACGTTGACTTTGGATCATTAGAATACAGTGATGATGAAATCGCAGATATCTCCGCTACATTAAGAATGGACCGTTGTATCTTGGTTTACTAAGAGAGAGATTACAAAAGATTACAAGAGGGGACGCTATGCGACCCCTTTTTTTTTTACCCGTTTAGTAATTTGCTGTGTTTACCAACAAAGGTGTTGATTTTCTCCGTTAAGATATTTATATCAACCATTTCATGCTCCCAAATCACCATTAAGGTGTATGAGGGGTCAAATTTGACTAGTTTAACTTTGTATTGATCATTCTTAAGGTTTGCTCTTTGGAAAGCATATTTGGGCTCTGGGTTGTGTTTTTTACAGCAATGGTAAAAACAACCGTGAGTTTCAACCAAAATACTATGGTCGTTCAATAAAAAATCAAACTCTCTTTTTTTAAAAACAAAATGTTGCTCAAACTTAATACCTAATTCTTTGAGTAATTCAGCAAACTTAACCTCAAGGTTTGAGGTACCGTTCATTTTTTTCAACATTTTCCTTGTTTTACCTTTCTTTTTTGCCATACGTTCGTATTATTACTTAGATAAGTACCGTCAAATTACGGGTAAACAATAAATTTTAAAAAAAATACCGTTTACACTATTTAATAATATACTAT
>Ga0078894_10001147_pt1 | contig 19477 bp, 22 predicted proteins | sample LauGreSu1BDMLBSD_2_FD_67506 | JGI IMG/M metagenome (GOLD analysis project Ga0078894, IMG submission 67506) | Freshwater lake microbial communities from Lake Michigan, USA - Su13.BD.MLB.SD (version 4) (version 4) | ecosystem: Environmental > Aquatic > Freshwater > Lake | place: Lake Michigan... | reverse complement strand
CAGAAGTTTCGCAAGTGATCCTGCTTACCTTCGCCACGTATCTTCCTGGCGGAACGTCTAGATATGCCATTCCGTTTAGGTCGGTGTAGATCGTCTTTCCGTCTACTTCGATAGAAACCGCTTCCATCTTGATGTTGGACGTGTCTGTGACCACTACCTGCACCACTCGCTTGAAGTCTTCACCGGCCTTTGCCGAAAAGGCGCAAATAGAAAGCGCCGCTGCTAAAATCATCTTTTTCATATTCTTATATATTATGCAATATATGAAAAAGCGTCTGCAGCGGCGCTAACAAATGGCTAATTAATTTCCGGCCATCTCTTCTGCCGAAAGCGCCTTCAGAGTCTTCAGAAGTGAGTCCGGAGTGACTGATATCGTGTCTATTCCTTCTTCTACGAGGAACTGCGCGAAGTCTGGAAAGTCAGAAGGACCCTGTCCGCAGATTCCTACTTTAATGCCTGCCTTCTTTCCTTCTCTTATAAGATGCGATATGGCCCTCTTCACTGCTAGGTTTCTCTCGTCATAGATATGAGCGACTAGCGCCGAGTCTCTGTCGAGTCCTAGCGTCAGCTGAGTCAGGTCGTTGGATCCTATCGAGAATCCGTCGATGTGCTTAGCAAACTCGTCTGCCATGAAGATGTTTGAAGGAAGCTCTGCCATCAGGTATATCTCTAGGCCTTTGTCGCCTCTCTTGAGACCATGCTTCTCCATCACTTCGTATACCTTAAGCAGCTCGTCCACTGTCCTGCAGAAAGGAATCATGACGACTACGTTCTCGAGTCCCATCTTTTCCCTTACCCTCTTGATGGCCTTTATCTCCATCGCGAAGGCCGCTTCGTATTCCGATGAGTAGTATCTCGAAGCTCCTCTCCATCCGATCATCGGATTCTCTTCGCTTGGCTCGAAGTAGCTTCCTCCCATCAGGTTGTAGTATTCGTTCGACTTGAAGTCCGAAAGCCTTACCACCACTTTGTTAGGGTGGAAGGATGCTGCGATCCTTGCTATTCCGTAGCTCAGCCTCTTCACGAAGAACGTCTCTTCGTCGTCGTATCCGGCGATAAGCTTCTCTATCTCTTCGGTAAGAGACTCGTCTCCAAGCTCTCGGTGCTTTAGAAGCGCGAGCGGATGTGCCTTGATGTAGTTGTTGATGATGAACTCTTCCCTTGCCAATCCAACTCCGGCGTTAGGCAGGTGAGAGAATTTGAAGGCGATGTCAGGGCTCGCCACATTGAGCATTATCGGAGTCGATACCTTAGGAAGGTCTTCGAGAGAAGTCTCTTCCTTTTCGTATTCGATGAATCCTTCATACACGAATCCGCTGTCTCCTTCGGCGCAGGAAACCGTTATCTGCTGTCCTGGGTTGAGTATCTTCGTGGCGTTCTTGCACCCTACTATCGCGGGAAGGCCCATCTCTCTCGCGACTATCGCGGCATGGCATGTCCTTCCGCCTTTGTTTGTGATTATGGCAGACGCCTTCTTCATTATCGGCTCCCAGTCCGGGTCCGTCATGTCTGTAACCAATACAGCGCCTGGCTTGAAGTCTACATGTTCCGCGCTCGCGCCGTCAAGAGAGTTCAGGATTATTACTTCTCCTGTAGCCACTCCGTCTCCGACCGCTATTCCTGTCACGATAGGCTTGATGCCGTCGTTCTTGACATGGTATTCTATTAGATTCTTGCTCTTCTTCTGAGAGTGTATCGTCTCAGGCCTCGCCTGCACTATGTATAGTTCTCCTGATATTCCGTCGATGGCCCACTCTACGTCCATAGGACACCATTTGCCTTTGCGCAGCGTGTAGTATTTCTCTATCGAAGATACCCACTCTGCGATCTCCAATGCCTGCTTGTCGGTTATGGAGAACTTGTATTTCTGGTCTTCTTTTACCTTCACTATCTTGGTCAGCTTTCCGCGGTCTTCGCCGTATATCATCTTGACGTCTTTGTTGCCGAGCTTCTTCTCTATGATAGAAGAGAATCCCTTTTCCAGAGAAGGCTTGAATATGATGAACTCGTCTGGAGAAACTGATCCTTGCACTACCATCTCCCCAAGTCCGTATGAGGAGTTTATCACCACCACTTCTTTGAAGCCGCTCTCTGGGTCCAGAGAGAACGCCACTCCCGAAGCCGACATGTCGGACCTAACCATCTTCTGTATGCAGACCGAAAGGCCGATGTCGAAGTGGTCGTATCCGAAAGTGTTCCTATATGATATCGCCCTGTCTGTGAATAGAGAGGCGAAGCAGTTCCTTACTGATTCTAATATAGATTCGGATCCCCTGACGTTCAGGAAAGTCTCCTGCTGTCCCGCGAAGCTGGCGTCTGGAAGGTCTTCTGCAGTCGCCGACGACCTTACCGCCACATCTATCATTTCCTGCCCGTATGATAAAGAAAGCTCTTTGTATTTTTCCCTTATCTCGTTCTTGAGCGATTCCGGAAACTTGCCGTTCCTGATAAGCTGCCTTGTCTCGGATCCTGCCCATCTGAGCTTTGCCAAATCGCCGTCGTCTAGTCCCGATATCAGCTCGTTTATCTTGTCGTCGAGATTGTTGTGCTTGATGAAGTCATGGTAGGCATCTGTCGTTATAGCGAATCCGTTAGGGACTTTTATGCCTAATGACTTGATGTTCTGAAGCATCTCGCCGAGAGACGCGTTCTTTCCTCCAACGAGGCCGATGTCCTTTAAGGATACCTTGTTCAGGTCGATAGTGTAGTGCATTTTGGATGTGATTATTTTTATAATCTATTTATGGAAATTAGAGGTTTCTATCCGAAGAAAATTCGCCGGATGCGTGCCTTTTTATATATAACCTATATGAGCGAGCTGCTAAAGAGATTGGGCGTCGAGAAAGAGAAGGCGTTCAACAAGGATTTTGACAGGATGTATGACCTATATAAGCAGAAGGCGCTTGACCTAGGAAGGAAAGGCGATCTTCGCTTCATAAAGGAGCATGGGAAGGTTATCGTATATGTCGTGATAGAAGACGAGTTCGGACGTCCGGATTCGGACCCTGAGGGAGACTCTATTTTTCTAGACTAGCGCTTGTATATTATAGATTCGACTATCTCGCAGATTATGTTGCCTATCATCAGATGGCATTCCTGCGTCCTCTGCACGTCGTCGGATCCTGCCTCGATCGTCTCCCCGCAGAATTCTTTTATATTTAGGTCACCTGGCGCCGATATTCCTATGGTCTTCATTCCTATTCTTCCGGCCATCGCGAGAGCGTTGAGCACGCTCGCATGCGTTTTGGTTCCGCCTATTCCGAAGAGCATGTCTCCGGGATTTCCGACTGCCAGCACCATCCTGGCGTATGCTTCTTCGAATCCGTATTCTCCGGATATTCCGGTTATGAAGCTCGGATTCGAATGCAGCGCCTCGGCGGCGAGAGGCGGTCGGTCAACAGATATCTTTCCTGATAGGCTGGCTGCCATGTTCTGAGCGACTGTTGCAGACAGTCCGTTTCCGCAGAACAAAATCTTTCCTCCGTTCTTCAGCGTCGCCGCCATCTCTTTAGATACGAGGTCTATGGTGAATATGAGAACGTCGTCGTTGAATATGGACTCTATCGAGCGGTAGCTCTTTATAAGCTTGTCTTTTATGTATAGATTGTCCATGCTTTTTATATCTAGGGATTCGTTTAAGTTTATATATAAAGGCATATGATACTTGCAATAAAGATAATGAAGCATGACTTGGCATACGCGAGCGACATAAAGGAATGTCTTGTCCAAAACTCTTCGAATCCTGAAATAGAAAAGATAGTGGTATTTTCCGATTTCGATTTGGGCATCGACATAGATTCAAAATCGAAGAAGATTCTTCTTCTGAAGATAGACCTCGGACATTTCAAATGCATCGAGCGATCCTGCAAGATTTCTAGAGATTTCGTCATCTATTCGACTCCATTCGTGAAGTTCGACTCCAATCTGGGATCTATCAGAAAGAATTTGAATTCAGGGAAGGTATTGAGATCTCCTGATTCATACTATATCTTCAGAAAGGATACAAAGCTATGCGATAGGTCAAGCATAGACGAGATATTGGGCGGCATTTTCGAGGCGCCTAGATTCTATTTCCAAAAAAACGGGTATTTCGAAATACCTAATTTTCCCGTTCCTTCTTTAGGCTGGAAGATATCCAGGGTTTCTTTGGATCAAAAAGTGCCAGAAGCGGTCCCTGATATCGTTTCGGTTCCCGAAAGAAGAGAATTTTCGCTGCCTATTCAGTCGAGCACCAAGCCTGTTGGCCATAATATAGATGTGTTGATAGTCTCTGTCGACTACAACGACTTCTTGGAGATAACGCTCGGGCACAATCAGAAGATATTCGACAGAATAACGGTAGTCACTTCGCATTCGGACAAGAGATGCGTCGAGATATGCGAGAAGATGGGCGTAGACGTCGTTATCACAGACATCATGTATTCGGATGGCGCCGAATTCAACAAAGGAAAGGCGATAAACAAAGGGCTTGATTCTCTGGAGGATCCAGAATTCGTGCTTATCCTCGACGCGGACATAATAGTGCCTGACATGTATATGGATTTTCCGCTTGAGGAAAAAACTATCTATTACAGAGACAGGATAATGCTTAGAGACCATGAATCATATGAGCGATTCATGAAAGGATCTTCGGATTTCGAGACCGAGTCTCTGGGGCCTATAGGATATTTCCAGCTTTTCAAATATGACAAGAGGGCTAGGTATTCGGAATCTTCTTCCAACGCGGCATGGTCAGACGTTAAGTTTATAAGAAAGTTCAGATGGCAGAAGAAGATCGACTCCCCAGTCATACATCTCGGCGAGGACAGGAAGAACTGGTCGGGAAGGACTACGCCGGAATTCAATATACATGAGGACACAGTCGATGTGTCTTTTCAGGGAAAGTCAAAATTGGATGAAGATAGTCGCGAATTCGAAATAAATTCCTATTTTGACAATATCTACTGCATAAATCTAGACGATAGAAAAGATAGATGGAAGAAGGCCGCTAAGCATATGGAAATCGCTGGCATATATGCCGAGAGAGTTTCGGCAGTAGACGGAAGCGCTCTTGATTTCATTCCTAGGATCGAATCGGAAGAAGCATCGAGCCGGGTAGGCAGGATTGAAAACGCCGGCGCGCTTGGCTGCCTTCTGACGCACCTGAAAGTGGTCAAGGATGCGAAGGCGAAAGGGTACAAGAAGATACTGATATTGGAAGACGACGTTTTGTTTTCGAACGATTTCGCGAAAGAAGCCAAGTGCATCGCCAAAAAAGACTGGAAGATGCTCTATCTAGGAGCCAGCCAGTTCGATTGGTCAGGAATATCGCCAAAAAATGGATTCTACAAATGCAAGAATACTCTTGGCACTTTCGCATACGCTCTCGACTGCTCTATATACGACCATGTGATAAAAGAGTTCGAGAAGATGGATAGATCCGCGGACAACGCTCTCGCCTTTGTGCAGAATAGGAATCAAGAGTGCTATGTAGTTTTTCCGAACATCGCTATATCGGATGTTTCCGATTCCGACATAAGGAAAGAGAAAGACATGCTGGAGTATTCCAATCGCATGAATTGGGATCTCTCCAAATTTGATAAATGCGTAGATATTTTCGAAAATCTTATAAAAGAAGGACATATAGAGGTATGTGCTGTTTCGGACTATCAGACGAACGGAAAGAACATTCTATTTTTGATAAACCTAAACGACACAGGAGGCGCCGAATATGTTTCTTATCAGCATGTGAAGGCGCTTAGAGAGCTAGGATATGGCGTATCGGTAATTTCTGTAGGAAAGGGAATGTTTTTCGAAAAGACTTTGGAGCTTGGCGTTACGGTATACCATTCGAGGCTGGATAAGATGGATCATTCGATTATCAATGATATTCTCTCCGAGATAACGAAGAATGTCGATGTAGTATACAACTGCAACTATTTCGGAATTTCCGACCACATATACGGAATAAAAAATAAATCGATGTTCGAATATTTCACGATCGCCCATTCCAATATAGAATGGGTGGTAGACGAAGTATATAGGCATGATTCTATTACAGACAGATATATAGTCATACATGACAAGATAAGAGATTGCCTGAACATGAAAGGAGTCTGCAATTCCAGGATATGCACTATTCCCAACTACGTAGATTTCTATCATATAAGTGATCTTTATTCCAAATCAGACAGAGATTCTATGAGGAAGAAGATGGGATTTTCTAAGAAGGACTTCGTGATAGGAATGACTACTCGAATATCTCCGGACAAGAATATACTCGATTCTCTGAGGATATTGCAGAATCTTGACAAAAGAGCTAAGCTACTTATAATAGGAGATGCTCCGAATAAGATAGAGGCGATTCCTTATAAAGAAGAATTCTTGAAGGAAATAGAGGAAAGAAATCTATCGGAAAGAGTCTTCATAACTGGACATGTAGACAATGATGGCGTTTTTGAATATCTATCATGTGTAGACATTTCTATGAACACTTCTCCGAGCGAAGGACTTCCCATATCGATGCTGGAACAGATGTCCTGCGGAATACACTGCGTGTATCCGCCTCATGGAGAGATCGCGGCCGTTCTCGAAGGATTCGGATCCATAATAGGAATAAGGCAGCGAAAGTCTTTCGACTCCAAATCGAAAGACTATCTATTCAATAGATTCAAAGATTTCGAGATAGACATGTATGTCGAAGAAATCGAAAGGATAATGGATGAGGGCACTATAGATAGAAATCTAATATCGGATAGGATCAGATATGACAGGAGCGTCGAGGCCGTGAGGCCATATTTGGATTTCGCATTTGGAGGGCCTAAAGAAGGAGTGAGCTTCGTCATAAGGGCGAGAGACGAGATATCCAACATAGAAAGCTGCATACAGAGCATAGCCGATATAGCGGACGAGATAGTATATGTAGACCACCTTTCCAAAGACGGGACATATGAAAAGGCGATAGAGCTTAGCAGGATATATTCGAATCTTAGAGTCTTCAGATATGATCGAGAGATACCGAAAGCCGGAACGAACTATAGGAAGAATATGGAAAAGATAGGAAACAGCATCGCTCAATATTATAATTTCTGCCTTACCAAAGCGACGAGGACGTGCGTTCTTAAATGGGATGCGGATTTTGTGGCCAACAAGAAGAATTTGTCCGAGATGATATCAGTCGAAAATCTGAAGAATAGAAGAGACAAATTTTCTCTGTGGTTCACTGGAGAGACCGTTTTCGTCTGTGGTGAAAAGAAGTATATCAACGAAAGATCCTATTATGACGAGTTTAGAGGATTCTCTCTATTAAATGGCGTGAAATGGACGGATGCGGATAAGTGCGAATATATAGACAGAGACTACGCAAATTCTTCTATTTCCGCAAGATTCGAAAAGCCATGCTTCTATGAGATAAAGAGATTGGATATTAACGAGTTTGAGCACAGAGATGGCCTTATAGACATAAGAGACAAGAATGACTTCGATATAATAGCATCGCTCAGTAAAGGATCTGTTCCCGAAGTGCTTAGAGAGATAGAATTTTTGAACGAATCGGTAGTCATAACTTACGGAACTTTCGACACTTTTCACTACGGACATCTAGAGATATTAAGGAAAGCAAAAGAGCTTGGTCAATTTCTTATTGTTGGGATATCGACTGATAGGTTCAATGCCATCAAAGGAAAGAAGAGCGTTTTTTCTTTCGAGCAGAGAAAGAGATGGATAGAGTCCATAAAGCATGTAGATTTGGTGATAGAGGAAGACGAATGGGATCAAAAATATTTCGACGTCAGGAAATACAACGCAGATATATTCGTAATGGGCGACGACTGGAAGGGAAAGTTCGACGATCTGCCATGCAAAGTTGTATATCTTGCCAGGACAGAAGGAATAAGCACTACAGAAATAAAGAAGATACTATGAATCCGAATTCCCAAATCGATGAAATATGCACGGATGACTTCAAAGAGAGACAAAGGATCCAGTTAGATATTTTCAGAAAGCTTTCTGAAAATATCGAAAAGGCAGGAATTCCCTATTGGCTTGGATACGGAACTCTTATAGGAGCGCTGAGGCATGGTGGATTCATACCGTGGGATGACGACCTAGACATATGCATTCCTTATTCCTTCAAAAAGATTCTTCTCGATTTAGAAATGGATCTAGATATAACCTTTTCGGGAGTCGACAACCGACTATATAGGGCTCATGCGAAAGGAAATACCAATCCACTGGCACAGATAGATATATTCATATTGTACGAAAACCATGTAGAGGATTTCGGAAGGCTGGCCGAGCTCATGGAGTCTGAGATATATCCTCTGAAGAGGTCTTCTTTCAGCGGCATAGATTGCTTCATTCCAAACAATCCGTATGATTGGTTCAAAAGGAAGTATGGCGGAAAGGATCCTCTGAAGACGTGCCTTCTTTGGAATCATTCCATAAACTGCTATTGGGATGATGGATTTGAAATATTCAAATACGAATTCGACTACGATGAATTGGAAGATAGATGGAAGAGATATATCGTCTAGATCCAGTTTTTTATCTCTCTGATAAGCTTCCTGTAGACCTCCTTCAGCATGCCCTTCGTCCTGACGTACTTCTCGTCGCCCATGAATCCCTTTTGGTCCTCGTCCCCGAACTTCAGCAGCGGCTGCCTTCCGGAAGCTATCGATTCGGCCTCATTGTATAGATTTTCGTACGCGGCGAGCAGCTGCTTCTTCATGCCTGCGTCCATCAGAGAGAAGTAGGCAAGCTTGTCTGTCCATCTCATGTCGGCTTCGGAGTATTCGATTCCAAGAGCCTGCGCGTCATCTGGTCTCAGATATCCCTTCTCTGTCTTGTATGTCCTTATAGAGCATTCTTCTATGATGAACGTCTTCGTCTTGGTGTCGTAAGACAGTATGTCCTTGACTATGTCGTATCCTTCTCCGTATTTCGAGAAGTATTCTGCGGCCTCTAGCTTGCTCGGGCGTATCAGCTCCGACTGTTCGGAAACTGTGCCGGTCGAGAAGTCCATCGATTCGCTGCCGCAGTAGTCGGCGTCTATCCATGTTATCGCTTCTACGGCGTCGTCCGAATAGATATAGCAGTCGTGGTATTCGCTCCAGGTCGCGTCGTCTTCGTGTATGTAGGCGTCTCTGAACTGGTCGTGGAAGAGCTCTTCGTATTCGTCTGGATACCATCCTCTTCTTCTTCTATGTCCGAGAGTGACTTCTATTGAGGAGCTTCTGTAGATCCAGTCGTCTAGCGGATCCGAATACACCGCGTCGTCTTCGGAGATCCTGCAGTCGAACCAGTTAGACCACTTTCCTGAAGTGTCGTCGTAGTCGCCGTCTGTATGCGTCATTATGTATCTTCCGCTATAGTCGTCGTCTTCGCTGTTTATCAGCGTTCCGGACTCTACTATTAGGGCCTTGAAGGTGTCCATGTACGGATATTCGTCGAACTTCCACTTTTCCAGATGGACCTTCGCCCCATAGTCTTCGTATGCTTCTTCTCCTAATAGGAAGTCTCTGCAGTCGCCGTAGCTGGAAGTCATTCTCTTCAGCCATCCTTTCTCGTCGGCGTAGTCCTGGAACATCTTCTTCGTCGCGTCGTCTATGGCATAGATTCTGTCCATGTAGTATTCTACTCCCTCGATGTCGATTTCTATCTTCCACACGATCGTCCTTCCCAATATCTTATCGCCTTCCGAGTTCTTGAGTATCAGCATGCTTACTGACTCTGGATTCTCCGTGTATATCTTGAAGTAGCTGGAGCATCTCGAGTATCTCATGCAAGAGTTTCCTAAGTCGCCGGATTCTTCTGCGTATGTTTCTTTGTTATACCATTTGACGATGTCATTTCCTTTTACCAGCTCGAAATCGTTTTCCTGCTTCTTCAGGTTCTTGAATATGTTGGTGAACTCTTCGACTTCCTTCTCCGAATATTTGCCAGGAAATATCTGGTTGACTAGCTTCGCTATCTTCGCGTCGCTTCTCGCCTTGCTCTTCAGAGAATACGGCTCGTTGTCATAGATGAAGTTGACGTCGCTCTGAGAGATGCTTCCGTCCATTATCTTCTTCGCCAATACTTCGGATACCGATCCTTTCTCGAGGTTGTGCTTCTGCTCTATCTCTTCTTCTGCTGCCTTCTTCGCTGCCCTAACCGCCTTGTTTATCTGAGTGAAGGAAAAGTATCCTTCTTTGTCGGACATTCCTATGAACGTCATGTCTGGCTTCACGTCGCTGTACTCGACGTCTATCAGCGCCTTCGCTATAGTCGACTTGAGGCTCAGCTTGTATAGAGAGTCCTTGAATTCCTTCGTGTAGTAGATCATTGACTCGTTGACGGCGCTTTCAAGCAGCCTGTCTTCCTGGAAAGATGAATATCTTGATATCATAGGTTATATATAAAATTTCGCATCGGAAAAATAATATATAACATATAAAAATAATTCGATAAATCATGACGAATCCCAAATATCAGGTAAACATCTCCTATCAGGAGCCTTTCAGAAGCGGATCTACTGGAGCTTCGGTAAGCGGAACATGGGTAACATATCCTGTCTTTTCTGGTGGATGGTATGTGGCCACAATGCCTGAAGTAGGCATATTGGCTACTGGGTCTACATATGAAACAGCGCTCGACGCGCTGATTGCCATAGCCAACGCTCCTTCTACATACGACGCCGCTCAAGGCCCTAGACTCTGATAACTTGCCTCTGTATTTTCCATATAATCTGTATGGGATACAGGATATCGATTTACGGGGACATATACGATGTCGGTCTGAATTTCTTCGATGCGGAAATAACGAGAGACGAAAGAGTAGGAGACACTCATTTCGTTACTTTCGGAAGCGGAAGAGATTCGACGACGTTCAGCATATACTTCAGGGAGTACGAAAGAGTCAAGCAAGACCTTAGAGATTCGAAGATAGAAGGAATATTGGATTCTTCCGATAATATATAGTTAAAACATAATAAATTCTAATGACTCTAAAATCAGAATTGGACAGCATATACGACCAGGTATATATGATAAGAGAATCTATGTCTTCTGAAGAATCTTCTATATTCATAGCGGGATTCGAGGATGGCATAAACGAAGGAATCGGAAAGTGGCTTGGAAAGGCAGCAGGATGGATTTCCGACATTCCAAACAAAGCGAGGAAAGCCGCCAAATGGGTAGGCGACAAGGCAAGCGACCTCTATAATAGAGGAAAGGAGTGGGCCAAAAAAGCGGTCGAGAAGCTGAAGAACTGGATGTCGGATGCTTTCGCCAAAGTGAAGGGATGGATGTCAGACGCCGGAAAATGGATATCCGAGAAGTTCGAGGTATTCGTGCAGAAGATGAAGGACGCGTTCTCCGCCATGGGCAAAAAGCTTGCAGAGCTTTGGGAGGCCACGAAAGAAAAGTCTAAGGCATTCTGGGAAGCTACGAAGAGCTTCTTTTCAAAGATGATGGACAGCATAAAGAGCGGATATAAGTCTGCCAAGGAATGGCTCTACAATATGGGTGGAAAAGCATCCGAATGGGTAAAGAGAAACTGGGAAAGGCTGAAGGATTTCGCAAGCAGGACAAAAGACAAGCTAGGAGACCTTTTCAATAAAGCCATAGAGATGATAAAGAAAGGCGGCACTATCGCCAAGAAGTGGCTTGATATAGTCGCGCTCTATCTGATAACGAAGCCTACGGAGAAGATAAAGGAATGGCTTAAGAAGATACCTGAGCTTTACGATAGGTATTCTAAGATGTTTGGCGAGTGGCTAGACAGGCAAGTACAGGACTTCAAAGTCGGATTCGAAGAAGGATCTGGAAGGCCTTGGGATAGAGCCAAAGGGTTTATCGAAAAGCCAAACTATCCTGAAGTAAACGTAAAGCCTATTGCGCCAGAGGAAGGTCCGGGAACTGTGGGATACACAGATCCTATGGCGTCTATAGTAGATCCGCAGACAGGCCTTCCGAATACGGCAGGATCCGCTCTTAAATCTAGAGGATCGAAAATCGCCGACGTGCAGTCAGGAGCGCTTAAGCTCGTTTCCGATCCTGAATTCATGAAGAGGTTCGCCAACTATAACGATAGAGATCTTAAGTCTACTCTCAGAAGAGAAGGATTCACAGAGACTGCTCTCGATTTCGTGGTCAGGTTCTGGAATACGAAGAAGGGACAGAAAAAGAGAATGCCTCTTCCGGAGAGCTTCAAATATCTGAAGACATTCGAAGGATTTTCATATTAAAAAAAAAGAGAGCGAATGCTCTCTTTTTTTTATCTCTCTTCGGAAAAGGCCCAGAACGCTAGATATACCCAAATCGCGTATGGGACTATGAAGATGAACAATATCCTCCATAGGACTGCGGCTATGCCAGTCATGTCTTCCAATCCGCCGCAGACTCCTGCCACGTACGAATTCCTTCTTCTCAAGAATCTCATTCTCCTAATGTTTCGTTGATCCTGTGGTTTCTGAAAGACTGCATGTCTATCTCGGTCTCGTGCATCTCGAAGAACGAAAGGTCTACCATAGAGTCGTATATCCTTGCCTCCGTCTCGTCTGCCTTCGGATGAAGCATGTTCTCTGTGCTGCTCCATCGGTCTTTCTTCTCGATCGGTCCGTATTTGTCGACAAGGCTTTGGCAGAAGTCGAAGTATTCTCCGCTGCTCACGTTCAGGCAATCCTCTATGTCGTACGAATACATGCTGATGCTCTCGGTCCTGTACTCTTTTATGTTGAGCTCGTATACCTTCTGCATTGCTTCTTCTTTGCTGAATACTATGGTGTCTGGAGTTCCGCCTCCTCCTTCATTGCCCGAATAGATGTTGTCGTCGTATTCGAATCCCTTTCTCAAAATCACGTATGCTTTCATATTCCTATCTTGTTTAGCTTTATGCTTCTTATTTTCTTCTCGTTCATAACGAGCTCTATCTCGCTCTTCTTGACCCAGTGGTCCTGCATGAAGGAGATGATCGACTGCCTGTTTGAAGGATCTTTGGCGTAGCTGTCATGAGACGTGTATCCTGTCGCTCGAACTTTTACTCGGTCTTCGGAGACTTCTACTATGTCTACTTCGTAGTCGACCGTGAACGATTGGTTTTCGCCTTTCTCGGTAAGGCCGAATTCCGGAAGGATCGCGCTGTCTCCAGGCTCTATTGCCACCTCTGATTCTTCTTTTGCCTTTTCGAGCCTGGACTTCAGGTGTGCTAGAGTAGCCTCGTCCGTCTTCTTGCTCGATATAAGCTCCGATATCTTTGCATGCAGCTTGATTATGTATCCGACGCAGACGAGCAGCGTCAGCGCCATTATAGGCAACGCTATGCTATTCATGTCCTAAAAGCTTGTCTAAGTTTGCGTTTCTGTTGATTATCTTGTCTCCTCCGATAAGTCGCTTCACATGGTCTACAGAATATTTGAATGTGCCTGTCTTTCCTTCCGCGATCACAGGATACTTCCTGTTCTTTGTCTTGATATCGATGATGGTCATCTCCCCGCCGTTTCCAGCGAACTTCATTCCGATGATGTTCTGAGTGAATCCAAGCTGCCTGCAGATAGCTTCGTATATGGAATTTACTTTCTCGCTTTTTTCCAGCGTCTGTACTTTCATCGTAGTAGAGTAGTAGGCGCTGTTGTATTTTACAGAAGAGAATCCGATAGATACGTTTTCTTCCTTCTCGATCTTGGCGATGGCTGCTTTGATCTTCTCCTGTACTTTTCTTATCTTGATTTCGTTTATCATTCTTCCTTATTTCTGACAAAGATAAGGAAAAAGCCGGCTTGATGGCCGGCTTTCTGATTATTTTTTTCCATTGACGATCTTGGCGTTCGCTTCTAGAGCCTCCATCATGTCTTTGATGGCCTCGTGGTATGCGATGAATGCCTTGTGGTATTTGATGTTGTTCTCCATTATCTCTTTCGAGTTCTTCATAGCCTCGTCGGCTCCTTTGGAGAACGCGCTGAACACCTCGAAAGGATTCGAGAACATGTTCTTGGCGATGTTGGTCGCGTCAATGTCTGACTTCGACTTATCTGCCATTTCTTTAAGCATGGTGGCCATTGCTTCTTTTTGGATCTCTGCGATCCTTTCCCAGTTTTTGATGAATTCGCTAATCATTTTCTTCGTTTTTGTTTTTGTCTAAAATCTCTTCTATCTTGTCGTTCCTCTCTTCTGCGCGAAACCTTTCCTGCAGGTATTCCTCTATGTCTGGAGGAAAGCATACGTCGTTCTTTCTGAGCTCTTCGTAGAAAGGCCTTCCCAGAACGTTCAGAGTAGCGATCATCATCGCGGTAGTTCCGTCTTTGTTTCCGCTGACCGTCACGTCCTCTCCGAGTATGTGGTATTTTGCCTTCACGAAAGAGAGATTGTTTATCGTAGTCCCGCCCAAAGGCAAGTTGTTTGATCTATATGACATATTGTTTATATCTCATTCGCTGTCGCGAGTTTATATTCCAAGCTTGGATATCTTTCCTTCTCTCTTGGCGACCGTGTCGAGGTATCCTTCTTTCTGCATCACCTTTCCTACGACCTCCTTTTTCCTTTTTCGCTCTTCTTTTTTGTCTATATCTTCTTTGTATTTGGAGTCCAAATGCTGCTTTATCGTTTCCATGAAGTCTTCTCTCTCTATGTCGAACAATGCTATTCTAAAGCAGGAAAAGAAGCCTTGTCTCACAAGTATTCCTTGCATCTCTTCCTCGTCGATTATCAGCTCGAACTCTCCCATCGAGGAATGGTATAGCGCCTTTCGCTTTTGGAAGGATATCATGAAGAAGGCCGTGAAAGGCATGTGGCCGCTGTCCTCGAACAGCTTTCCTATGAGGCCTCCCAATACGCACATCATCACGCCTGTCAGCAAGATCGATATAAAAATCATTCCTATATAGGAACCAAGCGTGTAGTTTCCATGCGCGATTATGGAATATGCGACGCCTATAGCAGGTACTGCCACGAAGGCCATTCCAAAAAGCATGAACGCGATTCTCTTTATATGTCTCATTTTATTTCTATATTCCTAGTTCTTTCAATCTGTCTTCTCTTATGATCTGGCTAAGCGCCGGAGCGTTGCATTTGCGGTTCTCGCTCTCGCATTCCTTTTTCATGATGCCAAGATCTGTCTTTCCTTTCCAGTCTATATCGATCGCGAAGGTCATAACAGGACGCTGATGCAGTCCATTGGCTATGCTTCTCATAGTCACGTATGCCACATATTTCTGTCCTCTTCCGTCTATCGAAAAGAAGTCGAAGAATGTCGCCTCGTATTTCCATCCAGGAGGAGCCTGCTTCTTCGCCTGCCTGCAGAGCCTGAAGTACAGCAATAGCGAGTGTGTCAGAAAGGCTCTCTTCGCGTAGAAGACAGCGGATTCGATAATCAGCGTCGCCATTAAAAGGGCTCCTAAGAGCCCTATCGACAGCGTTATGGTGGTTCCTTCTATCTCTATCATACATCCATGCCTTTGAAATCTTCGCCGGCTTCTTCTTCAGCAGTTTCTTCAACAGCCTCTTTCTCATAAGAGTTGGAGCCTGCGGCCTTGTCGAAGTCAGGATCCTGCTCGAATCCTTTCTTGATCATCTTGCCTACTAGCTGGTGCCAGTTGAGGCTTCCTCGATATGTGATTCCGTCTTCGCCTAGCGAGAATTCTCCGTCGGCGTCGATCTGATTCACAAGCGACTGCATCTTATTCAATTCGATCATGTCTTTCTTGATCTGCTCGATTTCTTCTTCGCTCTCGATCTTCTTGTTCAGAGAATCGCCTGTATAGTCGGATCCCTTCTTCGCGATCTTGATGACGTGGTATCCTTCTGTCAGCATGTCGAACAGCGCTTCTTTCTTAAGCCCGATGATGTCGGCGATCTTGTCGGCTATGTGTCTTGTAGACTCGTCCAGCCCTGTCTCGTGCTTCTTCTGTTCGGATACGAAGAAGACATATCCGTTCGAAGGCGCATTTGGCTCCAATGAATCGAGGCGAGATTCCAATATTCGGATCTGGTCCTTGTTTTCTTTTATCTTGCCTTCGGCGCGATTGGCGTCTGCCTGCTGCTTGCTTATTTCTTTGTGATGGTCTTCGATGCGTCCTTTTAGCTCTTCGATCTTGTGTTCGTTCATCTTGCGGAAAGACTCTTCCATATAGCTTTGCGCCGCGCTATTCAGCGCCTCGTTCGGCTCTGACGGATTCTCGATTTCTTCCAATATGGTCTCTACGTCGATTTCTGAAAGGTCCAGAGGCTCGACGTCTTCTGTTCCGGAAAACAAGTCGTCTAATATAGACAGTCCTCTCTCGGAGATTTCCTGAGACTCGTCTTCGTCGAAAAGAGATTTCAGCTTGTCGATAGGCTTGTCGTGCTCTACTTCCAGATAGCATCTTCCTCCGTCTACGTCTGCGAACTCGATTCCGGAAACGACGAACTTCTGCGCGTAGCCAGTAATCTCGGTCGAGTCGATTTCGTCGATAAGCCTCTGTATCATGGCAGTGTCTGAAAGATTCGTTCCTTCCTGCTCTTCAAACTTTATGGTTCCCTCGTCGCAGATAGTAACTTTGAAGATCGCTCCTTCGAGCATTCCTGAAAGCTTTTCGCCTTTGACGAAGGCTATGTCGCGGATATATCTGATCCTAGCTCCGTTGACCGCGGATACGAAGTTGAGGAACTTCCTCTTCGGCTTGAAGTCGCCTATTATCGTTTCCTTTTGATTTTCTTGCTCCTGTTCTGTCTCGAAGTTGCTCATATGCGAATTTTAAGGTTTTATTGAACAAATATAAGGATAAAAAAGAAAAATCTCCCGATTTGGAAGATTTTATTTCATGTAGCATCATGATATACACTATACTATAATTCGGCCGGCAGACTATTTGATCAAAAACCAGAGATTCATGAAAGTATATTCCTGGCTCCTTTCTTTTTTGTCTATAGAATGTATTTTGTCGGCGAATTTGTCCATCATGTCTTCTATTTCCATAGTCCTGCCGTTCTTCTGTCCCATCTGCTTGTCTCCAAATACGCTGAACCCTATCAGCTGCGCTCTCTTTCCTTCTATCGCTTCGATGGCGTCTATTATGTCTAGAGCCAGAGTCGCCTGCCTGATTTCCTCGTTTAGCTCTTCCCACTCCATTCCTGGCTCATAGAGGAAAGCCACTTCTATGGTCTTTCCGTATTTCGAATCGTTGCCGAATACGCTGGTCATTATCCTTCCGCTCTTGAACTCTTGTATCTCTTCTCTGTTCGGATCGTACTCTGCCTCTCTTCTGGTGTTCGGAGAGTATCTTTCTTCCATAAGAGATTGTATCTCTTTCTTTAGGTCCTCTACCAGCCTGTTGCTGATTCCGGACTCGAATATCCTGAATGTCTTAATTCTCTTCATATCCTATATATTCCGGATCCAGATCGAAAATCTTTATCTCTCTGGCTAGCCTTTCCACTATTCCTATCACCAGCGCGTTGCCCATGAAGAAGGCCCTCTTTGCGTCTGTTATCTTGTCTATATAGGTATGCCCGTCAGGAAACATGTTCAGCCTCTCAAGCTCTGTAGGAGTAAGCCTCCTATGCCTGTCGCCTTCTTTTATGACGTGCTTGAATCTGGAAGCGGACTTTCCTCCTTCTCCTGTTATGATGGTCCTCGATGGCTTGTCGAGCGAGTCTGGAAAAGACATTCCTCCTTCGGAGTAGTAGTATTCAAATCCTTCTGCTGTGATCCTCTTTTCCTTCTTCGGGCCTTTCAGGTATTCCCACCTTGCTAGGTCGTCTATATAGAATTCTTGGGATATAGGCCCTTTTTCCAAAATGCTTCCGAGCGTCGCAAACGGCCCTTCGTATTCAGGAACGGCTTTTGATGTTATGGCTTTTCCTTCTATCATTGCGCCCGCCGTCTCGAACGGCGATGCTTTCTTTCCTTTGCTGAATTCGGAAGAAACGGATATGATATCTCCTTCGATTTCGAATCTCGAAGATCCTTCGAAATCCGCAGGAAACGCCTTAGCGCATATTCCAGATTCCTTCATCCATATCTCGGAGTCGGCCTTCATCGACTCGTATGCCTTCGTTCCTTTCAGGAATCCCAATATGAATATCCTCTTCCTCCTTTGAGGCATTCCGTATTCCGCGGCGTTTATGACTCTCCACTCTACCGCGTAGCCTAGCTCTTCCAGGCTCTTCAGTATTACGGCGAAGTCTCTTCCTCGCTGCGCCGTCGGAGACTTGAGTATTCGGTCGACGTTCTCGAACATGAGATACTTCGGCTTTTCTTCAGAGTCTCTCAGTATCTTGTGTATCGACCACCAAAGAACGCCTTTCTTTCCTATAAGCCCTTTTGAGTTCTTCGACGTGCTTGCCACCGAATAGTCCTGGCATGGGAATCCTCCGACCAGCAGGTCGAAAGAAGGGATGCTTGCCACTTCTACGTCGTTGACGTCTATGTTTGTGTGGCCTTCTTTTCCGAATCTCGCTTCGTATACTTCTGAGGCCCACTGCTTCTTTGTTCCCGGCTCCCATTGGTTGCTGAACACGACTTCGTATCCTCCTGCTCTTTCCAGCCCTATCCTGAATCCGCCGACTCCGGCGAATAGCTCTGCTGTTCTTATCATATTCCTAGCTTCTCTATGTTTTTGTTCCTTCTCCATTGCGCGTCTGGCCTTATGGTTCCTGGATGCAGCGTTGTCGTATAGTTGTTCTCGTCTGTCACGTTGAGCCTCCATCCGTATGCGTATTTTACGTAGCCGTTCACTTTGAAGCATCCGTAGTATCTGTCCGCGCCTTTGCTTGTCTTCTCGCAAGTCATTCCTATAGGGAACCACTTCTTCAGTATCTCTTCCTGGAGGTTGTGCGTAGTGCTGTTGAACCTGGCCATCTCTGTCTGGTTGTTCTTTCCTTCATATTCCCAGTAGCTAAGCGCCTTTCTTCCGTATGTGCTCATGTCGTCTCTAATATGGTGTCGATCTTGATGTCTCTTGTTTCTGCCAACGCTTTCGCCTCGTAGATGAATATTCTATATATCTTCTTGTCGTTTATCGCGCTTAAGGATATGTTTGCGTTATGGCCATATCCGCTTGATGTGGTAGACAGCGATATGTTTTCCGCGAAGCAGGTCTTTAGATATTCGTATCCGATAGGCGGCATGAATTCGAATTCCGACTCTTTCTTTATCAAGAACATAAAGGCTTTTTTATCTGCTTCGTATTCATAGAGCGAATCTATCTCAACGACTATCGATAAGTAATTGTCTATGATGTCTACCCCGACGACTTTGGAAAACGGCGGCGCTGGTATGCTCATCGCGTCGGTCCAGTCGTTCATTATCTGGTTGTATGTCTTAAATTTCTTCATATCCTTTATATCCCGTCGATTCTTTTTGGTTCAAAAAAAAGAGGAAGAATCTCTTCTTCCTCTATAAAACGCCTAAAAGGAGAAAGGCGTTTTTCACACAAACATCTTAAAATCTATGAATATGTTCATAATGTGGTCCAGGAGGGACTCGAACCCCCGACTTCATCGTTATGAGCGACGCACTCTAACCAACTGAGTTACAAGACCTA
>Ga0078894_10001146_pt1 | contig 19483 bp, 29 predicted proteins | sample LauGreSu1BDMLBSD_2_FD_67506 | JGI IMG/M metagenome (GOLD analysis project Ga0078894, IMG submission 67506) | Freshwater lake microbial communities from Lake Michigan, USA - Su13.BD.MLB.SD (version 4) (version 4) | ecosystem: Environmental > Aquatic > Freshwater > Lake | place: Lake Michigan... | reverse complement strand
GCTCCACCAGCAGCTCCCCTAGCAGCACCCGCCAAAAGCATTCTACCCGCACCAAGAAGTAAAGGAAGCATTTCTTATAACCCTCCCCACATATTGTATATTGATGCTACAACTGCCAGTGTTGGTTCTTCTTGCCTATAAGAACTAAATCCTGGCACACTATTACCCGATTGATTTGAAACCCCTGTATTTGTTGGAACTTGTGGTTTGGATGGTAAAGGTAATGCTGTAATGGTTGGTTTATTTGACGGGGGTTTCGGTATGTCTTGTTTTGGTTTGGTTGAAGCAGCAATAGATGCTGGAGAAGTTAAACTAGATGAAGATATTGCCGCTGCAGTTTTTTCTGATTCATTCTTCTTTCCAAGAACTGACTTCGCCAAATCACCTTCTATCTTTACATCAGTTTTTTGTTCATTGGCGTTTGCTTTTGATTGTGGAGATAAAAATGCAGATGCAGAATTTTTTTCTGCATTTTCGGATTTCAATCTTGGACTGTCTTTTGCCGGATCACCAAGAACCTCTATAAAGCTTTTAGCAAATTTTCCTTTTGTGGTATCATCTGGTGCTGTTCCCGAATCTGATGAAGGTGATCCAGTAACTTCAACTTGTTTTAATGTTGGATCTAATCCTTCTTTTGATCCAGGTAACCAAGATCCACTCTTTCTGGAAACTGCAAATTCCTTACCAGCAGCAATAGCGTTTCTAGTTGCTACTTCTTTACTTAATCCAGACTTTATGGAATCATTATAATGTGTATTATATGCTTGCTTATATGCAAAGTAAATATCTGCTTGAGGATCCACTTGTATCTTAAGTTTTCCACCTGCCTCTGATGTTTTTGACATCAACCACTGATTAAGAGCAGCAGAATTAATAACTGTTTTTCCTTCTTGACTACTTGGTTTAATACCAGTTAATTGATCTTTTTGACCAAAGATCATACTCAATCCAGCACCTTTAACTACTTTGTTAATTTGCTTAACTGTAAATGTTCCAGATGATCCTTCTCTTTTGTATGCAACAGCATATCTTTTCGCCGCTGCTCCAGAACCAACATTTATAGTTCTCTGGTCTGATCCTTGCATGTAAACTGCAGGATCAAATCCTATTGATCCACCTTCGTTTGCTGCTTGAACTTTAATATCACCAATAGATGCAACTTGTCTTTTAGTTGATCCACCAAACATTTTATTGATACCATCAAGATATGCTGGCCCACCCAGATAATCGGCAGCACCTTTCTTTAAAACATATTCATTAGTTTCTAGAGCAGTTAAGTGCTTATCGGGCCCTAATCCGGAAACATCATAAGAGGTAGTATCAGATCTTACAGTACCACCTTCATTCGATACTTTATCATCGAAGGTCATTTGCTTCTTATCACTTTGTTTGATAGGAGCGATTGACCCTGCGTTAAATTTAAGTTGAATTGGGGCCCCTTGTGGTGATTGTTGTTGTTGCTTTTTCTCACCAGTAATATCTGGACTTTGAATTTGTGGAGGTTCTGGAATATTTGGTACTTGAGGTGTTCCTATCTGAGGAGAACCTGGAAGTATTTTCAAAGCATTATTTAAAATGTCAATAAATCCTTTTAAGGCAGAATTGATCGTATCAATAAAACTTCTTACTGGTTGAACAACCATAAAATCAATAAATTTTATAATTGTATTGAAGAATCCTACAATACCATCAACCAATCCTTGAATTGGTTTCAAAAGAATCATTGGATTTTTAATTACTTTCAGCAACCAAACAACAATAGATCCCATTAAGACATTTAATAGGAAATTTGTAATAGTATCAAAAATACTTGTAAAAGGTTTTGTTATTTTTCCGAGAAGTCCAGATCCCGTATCTTTTTTTTCTTTTTCTAGATCTTTCTCTTCTTGTTTTGCTTGTCCTAATTCACTCTGTTTCCTTTGAGATTCTTCTCGTTTTTTATCTAATCCAAGCTGCTTCTCCAAAACTTTCAACAGATCTTCTACAACGGAACTAATTCCTTTAAGAGAATCTAGTAGATTCTTAAAAAAGTTTGAAAGATCTTCTTGCTTTTGTTTTGGTTCTTCTTCCTCTTCTTTTTTTACTGGTTTTATCTCATCTTGAGGTTGTCTCTTTGCCAACACACCACCAGGTGGTAAAAGTTTTGACGAATCAATGGGTTTAACTTTCCCAGTTCCAGATTCTGCTTTTTTATTGACAAACTTATCTGCCTTTACTTTTTGAGATTTAACCTTGAATTTTCCAGTGCTTCTTCTAACTCTTTTAAACTCACCTGTAAGTAAAGTCTGAGATTTAGAAATCTTTTTATCTACTGCTTTTCCTTTTGACTGAGATGCTTTTATATCAAGCTCAGTTAGTTTTTCTCTTAGTAGGGTCTTATAATCTCCATAATCAAAATCAAATATGTCCTCTAGTCCCAAAATTTTGAGAATTTCGGGACTAATATCCTCCTCGACTAGATTTTCATCGTTAGTAGTTTGCTCATATTGAGTCTTGGAGGTTTCTGCCATTCTACTGTTGTGCTTGTTTTGCCTTTTCTTCTTCTAAATGCTGTTGAAGTAATGCAACATAAATGTCCCTTTCCCAAGGGATCATATTCTCAATCTCCATTAATGAATATTTATGATACTGCATCAAGGCAAAATTAAGTTTGTAGTAGTTTTCAAGGTCCATATGGACCAGACCTATCCGAAAAAACTGGAAAGACCCTCTAGAACCACTGTACTTTCAACTTCAGTTTTTGGATTTGTGATTTTAACTTCATGGGAAAGTTTTGGCATTGTTTCAAAGAACTTCTCAATCTGTTTGAATTGTTGAGAATTCATTTGATCCAAAAATTCATTGAGTTCCTTTTTAGTGACATCTGTTGTGTCCCAAACTTCCTCATCATTATAAATCTTATCAATACAAGATGCGATTAGATCAAATGATTGATCCACGGTATTACTTGAATTGAAATCAAAGTTAGACTTAATAAATTGATCTAGTGATGGATACTTCATTTCCATCATCAAATTAGCATCTACTTTAATTTTGTTAGTATGCTCCTCACTCTTCTTGACTTTAATATCATCAATCAGAATCTTAACGGGAACAGGTGTAACTTCATCGTCGGGGGCGATTAGATTAACCTCAATTTCTTCCCCAACAGATTTTCCTCTGATGTTAAGGAATAGGTATTCAATATCAAAAGTTGGTAGTGATTCTACTTTAATATTTTTCGACTGAATACAATTTTTAATTACAGTTTTAATTGCTGTTGTGATTTGCTTCATATCCTCACTCTCCAAGGCGAGAACAAGAAGTTTTTCTTCTTTTACTAGAAATGGTCTATATTTAATCGTCTCACCAGTTGATGGCAATTCCAACTCATAAGTTGGCGTAGAAATCTTTGGTAAAGGCATAATCTCCTATACAATTCAGATACTTTATTTATTGTGGTATTAGAAGATGTTAAATCCCCCAGAAGGAGCTTGGCCAGATGCCTAAACTGACAACTCTTGACTTATTGCCGTATTGATCTGTGAATCAGTAAATCCTCCTCTCGAAACAGGAGATGCATTATTAAATAACTGGGCAGGATCTACAACTGAACCTCCACCATAATCGGGATTGGCGTTGAAACTATCAGTTCCATTATTATAAACCTGATTAAACACTGCCTGATCAGAAGGTGTTTGTGGAACTGATCCCATATTTGTAGCACTAAACACTCTAGTTCTCACATATCTCAAATAATGAAATGAAACAGTAACCTTAAGAAGATCACTTGACTCATATGAAACTGGGATGGAAACTAAGTTTGTTGGAAATGCTGAAATGAATTGATATTTTAAAGTTGCATTCATAGAACCTTTTGTTCCAAAATCTTTTTCAAATTTTGTCAAGTAAATGTCATTTCTATAATCAAGCGGCCAATTCATTCTATAAAATGTAGTTGGGTCTTTATATTGTTCTGTGTTAAAAGTGCTTCCCTCTCCAACAACAAAATTCATCCAAGAATTTAAATATTCTATTACTTTATATTGATGATCGACATAAAATGTTAGATCAATACTATCATCATAAATTCTACGATATGCCATCTTTTCTGTCACACCATGATAATCATTCGTCACTTCGTGTGTTGCAAGACTTGATCCTGGTAAAGATGCTTCGCAGCAAGAAATATTAATAAGTTCGCCGTCAGTTCCCAGATTTAATCCACGCTGTCCCACAAATTTTGCAAATCCTCCGCCAGTAGTAATATCTACCATATATACGGAAGTTTGTGCTGGTCGGAGTAATTTTTGTTTCAACTCCGACATTCTAAACTGCTTAGGCCCTGGTGCTGCCATTTATAAATATTTTTAACTTTATATATTATGTAGCAAGGATAATGGCAGAAAGTATCAAGAGTAAATACAAACCATCTTATCCAAACAAATACAAGGGTGATCCAAATAATATCATCTGTAGAAGTAGTTGGGAAAGAAAATTCTGTAGTTATTGTGATCTAAATGAAAACATCTTAGAATGGGGATCGGAAGAATTTTGGATTCCCTATGTCTCCCCAGTTGATAATAGAGTTCACAGATATTTTCCAGACTTTATCATAAAGGTTAGAGAAAAATCTGGAGAAACTAAAACATATGTTGTAGAAGTTAAACCAAAAAGACAAACTAATCCTCCAGTGAAAAAATCCAGAACAACAAAGTCATACATTCACGAATGCAAAACATATGCAGTGAATCAAGCAAAGTGGAAGTATGCAAGAGAATACTGTGAGGATAGACTCATAGAATTTAAGATCATTACCGAAGAAGAACTAGGAATCAAGTAATGAAAACTCTATTTGAAGAAGTCCAAGAAGAACTAAAATTTGAATCTGGTCAAAGTGGATTTTTCTATAGAAGAGCACTTAGAAGTATAGCAGCAAAATATGCATCAAATCCCAGTAGAATAATTTTTGATGAATCTAGAGATTCGGTAGATAAAAATCATCAAGATAAAAATGCAATAAGAACTTTTCCAAAACCTGGGCATTTATTATTTTTTGATTATCAACCAAAATCAAAGTACGCAAAATTTGCTGATAAGTTTCCTTGTGCCTATGTAATGTCTTTGGAAGAAGGTGTATTCACTGCTGCCAATTTACATTTCATAGAACCAAATAAAAGGAAAGTAGTCATAGAGCAATTGCAAAAAAATAGGATATTATTTCCTCAACAATCTATTGCTAAATATAGTATAAAACAAGTTCAAGGTCTATATTTAGACATTGCTACTGAAGAGTGGAATACTGCAGCATTTCTCCCCGTTGAAAATTTTGTATCTATAAAAGGGGGAAAAGAAAGGCCTGTTAATGTTGTTGATGTTTGGAAAGAAACCGACAGGAAATCTAAAGAGATGTTTGGAGCAACGAGAACAACAAGACAATATTCTACCGGAGAATTCTGATGGCAGGCACATTCGGAGAGCCAGGGAAAAATCCGTATCTTCTTAAAGGAATTGGCGGAAACTTTTCAAATGTTGTAAATGCCAAAACTGGTGTAACACAAGTTTACAGGCAGGATGCACTTCTTCAGTTTAAATCAGTTGGAACCTTTAATCCAGAAAATAATACATTTACTCCTGATGCTGCTGCCAAGTTATCGGCAAACGAGATCACGGCATTAAGTAATAATAAACCACAAATTAAAGAAGCGGCAATTCAAACAGCAACAAATGCTGGAGCAACGAATGCAGCACAGTTATTATCACCAAACACAGCCACAGGGCCCGAGTCTGGTGGAGGACCTGCATCTGCAACCGGAACATCAACCGAAACACCATTAACACCAGAAGAAGTACAATCTAGTATTGGAAGAGAAGGTGTCGCAGATGAGGGGGGCCCTGACCTTAGATATCCACTTAGAAACACTTATCAAGGTGATTATCTTTTCATTGAAATGAGAACCTATAAAAAGTCAGGATTTCAATCTGAGCCTGGCAGTTTGACAGTCACAAGAATGGAAGATAGAAAACATACCCCAATAAGAAATATCTATCTTCCCATTCAATCTGGTATTGTTGATTCAATTTCAGTTGATTGGGGACAGGGAGAGATAAATCCAATCACAGCACAGTTTGCGAGTCTTGCGTTGGGGACAATTACTAAAGCTGGAACTGAGGGGGCCAGTGGTGCTGTTGCAGAATTTGCTGAGCAATCAGCAGACATCGCAAAGAGATTGAATTCCGCTAATCCGGAAATACAAAAACTTGTTGCAAATTACTATACACAAAAGGCAATAGGAACACCAGGTTTACTTTCTCGTTCCATTGGTGGAGCAATTAACAATAACCTAGAACTTCTCTTTAACGGTCCAACTCTTAGAAGTTTTACATTTAACTTTAAATTAACACCTAGAGGTCCAGCTGAAGCAAAAGTTATAAAAGAAATTATAAGAGTCTTTAAAAAGGGAATGTCCCCTTCACTATCAAAAGCTGGTTTATTCTTAGGCGCTCCAAACGTATTTAAACTTAAATACATTTATACAGGTAAAGGTGATAAAAAAGAAGACCACCCATACTTAAATAAAATTAAAGTTGCTGCTCTTCGTGATTTTTCCGTGAATTATACGCCAGATGGAAACTATATGACTTATGGTGGTGAAGTTGCTGAAGGGCAAGGTTCTATGACTCAATATGATTTAAGTATGACATTTGGTGAAATTGATCCAGTATACGCACAGGATTATGATGATGATCAAGGTAAAACCGGTATGGGATGGTAAGCTATGTCTTCTTACTTTAGATTTGTTCCAAACATAGATTATATTAACAGAACTCGTGACTCGGCAACAGATATTAATCAGTTTATAACGACAAAAAATCTTTTCAAAAGAGTTAAACTAAGATCTGATATTTTTGCAAATATAAACTTCTTTACGAAATATCAAATTATAGGTGATGAAAGACCTGATAATGTGGCATTCAAAGTTTATGGAGATGAAATTCTTGATTGGGTTATATTATTATCAAATAATATACTCAATATTCAGACCGAATGGCCATTGACACAAACTTCATTTGATAAGTATCTAAATGAAAAATATGGATCTGGTATTGATAATCTAGATGAAATTTACAATATAATATTCAATGGAGTCCATCACTATGAAACTATTGAAGTAAAGGATTCTAGAGGCGTGATTCAATTAAAAGAAGGTATTGTCTTTACGCCAAGTTATGCGGATGACTCAACGACAGAACGATTTCCAACATTCAAGATAGAATACTTTGATCCTATAATTGGGGCAAAAGTCACAAAAGAGCGAGAAAAAATATTCAGGGCAGTTACTAACTATGAATATGAATCTAAAATTGAAAATGATAAAAGATCAATCTTCGTATTAAAACCACAATATTTAAATGTCATATTAAATGATATTGAAAAAGTTCTACCATATGTGGAAGGAAGTTCTCAGTATATCAGTCCGTTCCTGAAGAGAGTTGATGATATTAGACTATATCAATAAAAAAGGAGGGTTTCCCCTCCTTAAGAATCAGAAATCTGCTAGTTTCTGGAAGTAAGATAGAGCATCATCCTCATCTTCATCATCAGAACTTGAAGAAAGATTGCTTAGTTCTTTCTTCATAGCATCTGGAACTGGAGGTGCTGCTTTGCTACGAGCATAAGACTCTTCCAGTTCATCCTGGATTCGGGACTCTACAGTCTCTCGTGGAGTATAGCGTTCATACTCATCTTCCTCAGCAACTTGCGTCTTAGCAGCACCCTTTTGCCCAAGAACATACTTCAGACGCTTTTCAAGATCCTCATAGGATTTGAATTGATCAGGAGCAGTTACGGCAGCAAGAGAATACTCTTTCTTCCAAAGTGCCTCTAGAGCATCATCGTCATCCAGAAGAGGAGCAACACGGTCAAACTCAGACTTATCGTAGTTCCAGTAACCATCTTTCTTGACCAACTTCAGTTTGAAGTTAGCACCTTGCCAGAAGTCAAAGGGATTGATAGGAGTTTCATCTTCAAACTCAGGTTGCATTGCTTCCATAATCTTATCAAAGATCTTCTTACCATACTTGAAGAGGAAGACTTTGCCTTCATTCGCAGGATTAGCAGGATCCTTTACAACATAGATGTTGCTGAAATAAGATAGTTTACGCTTCTGCTTACGGACAGTTTCTTTATCTTTATCACTACCACTGTTCCACAGTTCGCGATTGTGCTCACTTACAGGATCTTTTTGTCCAATAGTAGTTAGGGAATTTTCAATATACCAACCACCAGGACCCTGGAAAGCGTGGGTATAAAGTTTTGCCCAGGGAAGTTCTTCTCCCTCAGGTGCGGGGAGGAAACGAATAACAGCATAACCGTTTCCTGTTTTATCCATTTCTGGTTTCCACAGACGCTCATCAGCGCCTCCAGAAGTTGTACTCATCTTCTCAACTTCTTTTACCAGTTTTTGAGTCAGAGAACCAAGTTTGGATTGTTTTTTTAGATCTGAAAAGGACATTAAGTTACCTCGGATTTAGTTGGATTTGGCTTTTGTGTACCCCGATATTCTACAGGTCGGAACCTGCTTTGTCAATCTGGTTTCTCATGGAATCAAGCAACTTGGACATACTACCGAAAATGGTGTTCATATCAGTGTTTGGTGGCATACCCATCATCACAGCAGATTCCATAATTCGGTTCTTCATTACCTTCGCTTCTGGATCATCAGACAAACTCAATCGTGTATACAGAACCATCTGCTTGTCGAGAAGTTTTTGTAGAACATCTACATGACGAACTTTTTGTTCTTTGCTCATAGAAGGAAATTTAAAAACATTCTCATAAATTTCTTCTTGGAGTTCGGATATTTCAGTCATCTCTGCTCTGACGACTTCTGAATCAAAAAAACTCATTTTTCTCCCACAACTACTTCTTTTAATATTTTTTTGTATCGGAATACATCTGTATTTAGAAAGGGTGAGTATTTTTTCATCCTCATTGATGTGAACTCCCAGATAGGATCTTTCAGTTTTACGTCAAAATCTTTCTTGTATGCAAGAATCCTATCAAGAATTAACATTGTCTCTATGGAGACTGTACCTTCTAAATGAAGTTTAAGAATCTTCGGGTGCCTATTTCCATCAATCTTAAACATATCATCAAAATTTTTTGAGGAAAAAATAGATCCAACCTCTTCTTTAAACAAGTAAGAAAGAGATTGGATCCTACGCTGCCATTCTGTATAACGTAATTCACCTTCTTTGATAATTTCTCCAATCCATAATGATTGGGGATCATTGCAAGAGACGAAATTGGCAACAAAAAACTTTTCTATTTCATCATCAGTTTTGTTTCTTGCGATTTTTTCAAACCAAAAACGATCTTTACGATTGTAGAAAGTTTTTATAGTTGCTCTGCTTTTACCACAGTACTTATGGTAGTCATAACTGTTCTTGGTGAAGTGATTTTTAATCGCAAGATATACTTTATAAGCGTCAAAGGGCATCATTTAAAAAGTAATAAGAGTAAATTTTTGCCGGGAAAATTTCCCTACCAAAAATGAATTAAAAAAGCAATTTTGCCCGAGAACTTTTCTTCAGGAAGTTTAATTCCATTGCTTCACACTTGATCTTCTCTTTCAATGGTTTTGAAAGAAGCTTGGGTACGGATTCAACGTCAATATTGTTTCGTTCACAAAAGTAAACTATGGCATCAATGTACCCCATTTCTGGATTTGTTTGAACTATTTTTTCTACTTCTTGGGCGAACCTAGAAGGACAAAAAAACTTTGACTTGAGAACTTCTTCTAATTCATTCTTCATTTCTAATTGAACTATTGGTGACAAATTCTTTTATATAACGAACTAGTAATTTAATATAGTCGTTTTTGTTCCTTTTGTCAAATACCTGCACTTCACCACCTGGAGTGACCATGATGGTGATCAATTTGGTAATAGGGATTTGAGTCATTTCATAATATGCTGATGCGTAAAACATCTCCTGGACGAAATAATTCTCAATCCACTTTTCTGGTTTAATTTTTTCTGATGTTTTAAAGTCAATTACTGCGAGTTCACCCTCGTACTCTGCGATACAATCTACTCTTCCCGCTAATCCAAAGTATTCGGAATATAAAGTTCTTTCAATTGCATGAATATTATTTATCTTGTCAAGTTCATTTTTAGCGTGATAAAACATAAACTTTGTTAAGGGTTGGTAATTATTCCAATTTACCTCCTTATTTTCAAGATAGTCTTGACACACTTCGTGAAAGTCTGTTCCTCTTGTTGTTGCTTTTTTGGTGATTCTATTTGCTTCCTCAATTCCAACACGCTTCCTCCAATCAATAAAGATTTGGCGATTATAAAATGATGTGACTGAAGTGATAGAAGGCACCCACTCGCCATTTGGTAGATGGTACAAGCGGATGCCGTTTGCTTCTTTCTTTTCTAATTCAATGTCACCTAGAAAATTACAATGATTAAAAGACATATTATGGGTTGAGTTGTGTTTTAGCAATAATGTATTCTTTGACTAGTCCTGAACGAACAATATCCTCTACTCCAAATTCAATTACATCAAACGATGGCATAATACGAAGAATTCTCATAAAGTCAATGATTCCATTCTTTTCATTGGTCTTGATAAGATCTGATTGAGTGGCATCACCACAGAACATAATCTTACTATTCTCACCTACACGAGTGATAATAGAATCTAGTTCGTGGAAGTTAAGATTCTGGAATTCATCTACGATAATGATAGCATTATCCAGAGTAGTTCCCCGAATAAAAGAAGTACTCCAAAAACTAATCGTGCCTTGAGTTTTAAGGTTTCCATAGAGCATTTCAAATGACGCATCGTCTGGCATTTGGAACATATACTTTACCATATTCTTATATGGAATCTGGTAAAGAGATGATTTATCTTCGTGATCTCCTGGAAGGAATCCAATCTCACGAGTGGCAACAAGGGATCTTACAATGTAAATCTTTTCGTAAGGACTGCGTTCATCCAGAACATCTTTCAGAGCATTGTAGAGTGTGATAAAAGTTTTACCTGTACCAGCAGCTCCATATGCAACTAAATGTTTTCCATCATCATAAGAACTAAACAGTTTTTCTTGATTATCTGTTAATGGATCAATGTCTAAAAGAAGTTCCGAACTAATCGGTTTTTTTCTTTTCATTTGTTTAGCAGTCATTCCGACACCAATTGGTTGATCTGCAGTTCTTCTTTTTCTTGCCATATGAAATTAAATTGGGTTTACTTTTGATCCTGGTACTTTTGATGCTTTGTGAAGAACATCATTCCACCCTGGGTGAGATTTTTTGAGGCGATCATAGACCTCACCAAGTTCTCCAGCACTGGGGCAAGTAGATGGATCACTCCAATCTCTTGTCCAGTCTGGATTTTCTTCCTTCCATTGGTCCCATTCAGTAACAGACATTGTTACTTCTTTTTGTTCACCAGTGAGTTTATTCACTACGGGATATGTTGCCAAAATTTAACCTCCATTTTATATGAGAGTATTTATTCAATAGTGATGGAAGGAGCATCAACACACTCTGGACATTCTTCACGAGTCCACCCCATAGCAGCAGAGACTGCAGGGAACTGGCAAGTAAAAATACAACGAATTGCCTCTGCGATTTCCATATGTTCTTTCTGAGTTCCATGAGCAGATCTCAAATCAATGTAATGAATCCAAGAACGCACAGAACCAGTCATATAGAGGCGTGTGGGCGTTGCTAGAGGCAATACAAACCTAGCGCACTCTTTTGCCACTCCCTTATCCAGAAGGCGGTTATAGAGGCGTAGACCTTGCTCAAAATGAACTCTAATGTCTTCTAGCAGAGTCAACTTCAAATAGTCTGGAAGATCATCAATACTGTTCTGGCGGTTCTTTGTATCTTGCCTACGAAGTTCTGGAAGAGGAATAGTCTTATTCAGAAGATTCGTATCGGCATATCGTTGCGAAAATTCTTGATATGTAAATGAACGGTGGCGCAAAATTTGAGCAGCAATGCCACGAGTCGTATTGATCTCTACGCTCATTGTTGCTTGCTCAAAGATACTCCAGTGTTGATGTTCAATACAATACTTGAGCAGTCCAGAGAACTTTTCATTCTCCTGATTTGCAGGATTACTTACGCGAGCACAATATGCCATGTGCTTTTCTGCATCAGGAGTAACACTAATGAGTTTTACTTCTGGTTTCATAAACTCGAATTCAGTCGGCATCATCGTCATAAAATACTTCGTCGTAATCGGATAGATAAGGTGCAATTTCTTCATATCTGGGTTGAGTGTTACTGGATGAATAAATCTCAGACTTTAAACACTCAACCAGGGATTCAAGATTTTTTACAATAAGTTTTAGTTTTTCTTCGTCCATTTACACAAATCCCAACATAGTAATTATAGACAAAAAAAAGAGAGGTGTCAACCTCTCTCTAAAAAATATTTACTTACTCAAGAGTAAAATTTCCAAATAGATTAAGAAAATGAATGCTGTTGATGCGCCAGTAATTGCAGCAATTGTGGCAATCATTTTCCTGCTCCAACATTGACAAGTTGTGCTTGATAACGTCTTTCTTCTTTTTGCTTCTGCTCTTTAATGAGCTGAAGGAAGTTGAGTTTTTTAATCACTTATGCCCCTCCTTTACAAACTTGACGCCACGATAGACTTCATTTTGTTGTTGGGGTTGTTGCATCATTTGCTGTTGATACTCAAGACGCTTTTGAGTATCATACTCTACACCGCGATAAACTACTTTAGACATTAGGGTTCTCCTTAGTTTTTTAGGTTAAAGAGCGTTCCTTCAGTCGGCGTTTGCGTTCGCTATTTGCGAATAGCGAATGAACGATCCGTTCCGCGTCGGCTTACTTCCGTCTGATATTCCAGATGAACGTAAGGTCATTATAGACCTGTTAATATAGTTATGCAAGAACTTTTGTAACTTATGTTACAATTTATCGCTTGATATAATCTAGTGTATGATCAGTCGCACATAGTTGGTGAACTATAATGTCACACCCGATCTTAGGATTACAATCACCGCAGGTGTATACATCCACTGCTGCTTTACCTTCCTCTGGCCAAGTATGAATACTAATATGACTTTCAGAAAGTAAACAAATCACAGTGACGCCTTGTGGTTCAAACTTTTTTGAAATTGTTTGAACAACAGTTGCGCCACTAGCAATTGCAGCATTTTCCAATAAATCTATAAGGAATTGTTCGTTATCCAAAAGGGAAAATGAGCATCCAAATAAGTTTAGTAAGTAATGATCACCCATTCTCCTCTGCTTCTTTTAATAGTTCACTCACGTATTTTTCAGTTCCATCCATTGTCTTTACAGCATATAGAGGAGACTTCATATATTTTTTAATTTTTTTATATTGCTTTAGGAGTTTCTCAACTTCATCAGTTGAGATTTCAACTCCAACTTTTATTTTATTATCTTGAAATCCTTCACTCATTTTCTTTTCTTTTTATCAGGTGCTTTATAACCCCAGATCTTGGGATTAGTTCTTCCGTAACCAAAATCAATTTTCTTAACTGATCCTGGACCGAACTTATCATAGTAAAGGTCAAAAATTCTTACTCTTGATCCTCTACAAAGATCCATATATGCGTTGCCTTCAACTTCATAAATTACCACATATGCATCATTAGGTAGTGATGGATCTTTGATTTGCTTCAAAGTGGTTCGTTCAAACAAAAGTTCGCAACCATATCTAGGAGGAAGATTCTTCTTTTCTTCTTGTGTCCACTCCACTAATACTTCCTCCTTTTCTACAACCGCTCTCACGAGCGACCTCCCCAATTAATATCTGGGTATGCCTCTTTTACATTTTCAAAAGTGATCTTGTATTTATCAGTTAACCTTTTGTCTTTTGTAAAAATTAATACTTCTGCTTCCTTGGGATGAAGACCTTGTAGGAGATTGATAAACATCATCTCTCTACGAATCTTAGAAAGACTATCATTGCCACCTTTAACATAATGGTAAAGATTTTGATACTCTCTACGCAGGGAAGTTTTTCCTCTAGCGTTTAGATCTTGTCCTGTTGCTGATTCCCCACCAGATGCTTCTCTGGAAAGGTTTTCTGAAAGAGTTCCAGAGTATACAGATTGCTCATCAGCATTTCCATAAGGAACTTCACCTTCAGGTATAAGAGATAGTACTGTACTATCAAAGTTCCAAATGAAAATAGATTTCAGAGAATCGTGTTCATACTTTTTGAGAACTTCAACTTTTTTCGCAGCAGTTTTTTGAGATGAAGCAAGTTCTAGGATCTCAAAAACAAAGGGGTTGGTTGGTAGTTCAATAGAGGTTTCAGTCGGTTTACTAACCGTTCTCCTCTTCGTCGTCTTCGTCATAGTCATAGTCGTTTTCAAACCTCACGGCTAAAATTTCATCAGGAATTACATTCCCGTTTTCGTCAAACATTTCGGGATGTGTATAAGCAGCATAATTTCTTTCAACCAAGTATTGCTTAAGAGTCCATCCTATCATCCCTCCAACAAAAAAGAACATTACGGATATCAATGTTCCTAGAGTGAGAGCTACTGCTAACATAAGTTTTCTCCCGAGAGTTACTTCTTTTTAATATCGAAAAATATTTCAAATTGAAAATGTATCTCTCGTCTGAAGAGAGACAACATCTTACCAAAACGTATTAGAAATGATTTTGGTTCTGATGGTTTCTCCCTCCTATTACTACGTCTTAACATCAATTCAATTCCACGATTTATATTAATCTTGGAATCATTATTATTTATTTGCCTTTTTTCTTCTTCCTGGTCGTTTGTCATGATTGTATTTCCAGGCATCCTCTAGAATAGAATGTAAATAATTTCTTATTTTTCTTGCTTGTGGTTTTGGAATGTGTCCATATGCTTCACGAAGTTGTTTATGCATTTCATCAGATCCACCTTCAAGATAATCATCAAGGTCCATTACAATATTGTTGATGTTTGTTGCAGTAGCACTTTCAATAAATTGTTCTACTTGAACTCTTTTTGCTCCCTTTGTTTTTAAATAATCGTAAAAGTTAAGAACAAATTTGCCGTTAAAGGCATAATCAATTGCTCTTTCAACATCAAAATAAACTTCGTGAAAGGTACTGTCCATTTAGATAACTTTGTTCTCCTGTAAGTAGTGAATTGTATCTACACATCCTCCAAGATTTTCTGCATCATTGAGAATTACTTGAGGAAAGGTTGAACCATATCCAAACTGATCCATGAATTGTTGACGAGTAAAATCTTCATCAAGCTTATAGATCACATGAGAAAGGTTTGCCAATTCTAACACTTGAGTGATTTTTTCACAATAAGGGCAACCGTCTTTAGAATAAACTGTAAACTTCATAGTTCTTTACATTTTTAACGATATTATTTAGAATCCAAGTCATTATACAAAAAAAGGAGAAGGAAGTCAATCTCCCCTCTCCCAAAAGAAATATAAGGTAAAAATTATGCCTGCGCTTCAGTCCATGAAAGGCGACCAAACACTGATGCTGCTGTTGATGTAGAAAGGTTTGTTACAACAATTGTGAACACATCAGGACCATCTGGATAGATGCCAGAGTTGGCAGTAGCACCGCCACCACCTAAGATTGAGTTTCCAAGGTCGCGAACGTTTGAAAGATCAATTGAGTTTGCGCCGGTTCCAACGAAGAATCCAGCAATAACTTCACCACTAAGAATGGTTGAAGATCCACCACTGAAATCACAAATCTGAGCAAAGGAAGAGTTTGCTTGTCCAGCAATGTTACCAACTGCATTTGTCCAAGTACTGCTAGCAGCCGATACTTGTCCGTTCAGATAACCACGAACTAGTAAGTTTGAGTTAGCAGTAGCAGTTGTTAAGTCTAAGCTTCTTAGAGTTAACTGCATTCTGTTTTGAACTTCACGTTGAGCAAATATTCCAGGTATAGAATTATCAACAGAGGGAGCAACACGAATTGAGAAAATTGCTCGAGATGAGTTAGCTGGAATTGAAGTTGCGGCGGTTGTTCCGTAGGTAAACACGAGTGATTTATCATCATCAAATCTACCATCCATAATTACAGATGTTCCCCAGTGAGAAATTGTAGGAGCATATGTTGGGAATGCCAATTCAATTACTGTTTCGTCAGTTGCACTGAATGGGAAAGTCTGAGCAGTTGCAGTACTCATTGGAGCAAAAGTAACCGCAACACCAGATAGGTTAGTGGTTGCCGCTCCAGTCAGTGAAATTGTACCACCAATTCCAATGTCTGCGATAAATGTTCCCTCTGGGAATGCAGTATTAATTATTCTCTGACCAATTTGAAGGTTAGTTGTAGCACCTGCACCAGCATTAACCGCAATAAGAGCACTGCCAATACTTGCAGTAACTGCCAATCCAGCTAAAGCTCCTGCCCTAGCACGAGTGAGGTTAAGTAGCGCGGTCGTTCCAACACCAACATAATTAGCGTGTTCAATAGTTCCACTATTTCTAATAACAATTGTTCCTTGGGGTGGGAATCCAGCAGTAGAAGCAATTCCAACTGCGGTGTCTGCAGCACCTAAAGAAGATGTTAGGAGAGCAGATGGTGGTTCGGTAATAGTTTCATATCTGGCTGGTAAGTTACCAGATCTCATGTATGCTTCATTATTAACATTATTGTTTATAAGTTTATGGCAATAAGCAACGTTTCCACCGTTAGCTCTTAGACCCCAACGAACAAATCCAGCACCATACCAAGAATAATCAATGTAGAACATCTGCATCTTAGTTAGGTCTACATTATATCCAGATGGACCTGTTCCATCTACCTTATCAAGATTCCAATCTGACTGTGGAATTCTTAAATCAACTGTTTTTGTGAAGGTAATTTGGTCTGCTGTAGTTCCCCTATATGCTGGGGTAATTTGCATACTTGTATCACTATCAATATCAATAATACGATATGATTGTCCTCTAATTACAACCCAATCATTAATGTTGAGATATCTCGAAAAATAGGTTGGAAATTCTGTAGAGGATTGTGAAACAGTTGTGGATCCCGCTACAACAGATACTCTTCCTGGCATCTGAGTAGTTGAAGATCTTCTTACTGCCCACAGAGTCTGACCATCAAACTCAAAGAATAGTCCGTTTTGTTGATCAAAAATACCTAATCTGTTCTTAGAACCATACCAAGTAGTAACTGAAACGAGTGGAGCACCAGTCGCAACGGTTGCGCTTGGAGTTGATAATGCCGTGTATGTAAATCTATTAGGACCTATAACGTTTGTTACTGTAAAGGTTCCGTTATATGCACTTTCATTACATCCAGTAACTGTGATTGTAGTTCCAGGAGTTACTCTTTGAATATTGTGAAGTTCTTTTGTGGTAACTGTTACAGTGGTTCCACTTGAAGTGATTACATCAAGTGCAATAGTTGGTTTTAGAATTGTGCCAGAACTGACTTGAACACCTTTTCCTGATTGATATCTAAAGTATCTTCTGGTTTGGCGAGTCAGTTGCTCATAATTTGAACCAGAGTTTGTACTAAAGATTACACCACCGTCAAGAGATCTGTGTAGTGTTGTTCCAGATGGTCTAACAAACAGTTGTGTTGAGAATGTTGAACCAGCACCTAGAGTAGTGGGGATAGTAGGAACATAGAATGTAAATGAGTTTGTTCCTCCGATTGAGGCAACAGTATATCCACCATTTAGAATTGTTGCTGCAGAACCAACTAATGTGACCTGGTTTCCGATGGATAAACCATGAGCATGTGGAGTTGAAACAGTAACTCCATATCCAGCAGAGGTAACAATACCAGTTAAACATGTTCCAAAACCAGCATTTGTATATACAGTTCCACTAAAAATACCAGTTTTAGCTGAGTCAAAAATGCTTGTAATATTTGTAGTATTGATTGATCTCGTCTTATATGTAAACTGAGTAGATGATGGAGTTGTATCTACAACAAAGTTTCCATTGGCAAATGGAAGATAAGTATCTTGAACGGTAATTACAGTTCCGATTCCTGGACGACTATTACTTGATGCAGCAACTAAGTTGACAGTAACAACGTTAGTATTGGGAGTAATTGTAATTGAACTGATTGTCGTAATGCCAGATTGGCTAAAAAATGTTCCTGGTCTGTTATTCACCAGCGCCAAGTTTTCCCACTTGGTAATCTGAGTTCCATATTCAAAGTCAGTATCAATTAGTGCCTGTGGAGTAGACACTCGCATTTTGTTAACGGGATCATAAAGCATCCCAACTGGTTCAATTACTTGAGACCCATTGTCAACAAAAATTTGAAGGCTATTTGTAGAAGTCATCGCAACAGGCGATGAACAATTATACTCTAATACTACAGTTGTCTTATCAGTTGCAGAATTATAAGTAAATGATGTAGCACCAAGAGCAGGATCAGAAAAATTGTAAATAATGTTTCCAGTAGTGGTGTTTGTAATTAGTAAAAGAGTTTTTCCACTTACAAATCCATCAATAACTACAGTGTTTGTTGATGGAGTAAATGTGTAATTATAAGCTAATTTCTTTGCCATGAGGAGTGACTTCTTATTTTTTCGTTAAAAATATTTATACTATTGATAATCAAGAAAGAGCGATTGTAAAAGCTATAGTCTGATTAATTGTTGGTAATTCGGTTCCGCCAACTGTACTGCCGTCATGAGTTTTTAAAGATTTTCTATCAGTATCATAAGTAACTTCTCCAACAGCACCAGTAAAAGTATTATGCTGAGGAGTTGATCCTCTTCTAAACTGTACTTGCTTCGCCATGAAATTAAAAATCTTAGAATATATTTATTTATTAAATACTAAACTCAACTAGAAATTTTATACCACCCATTCTGCCATTTATACTTTGTGCCATCTGCGTATAAATCATACTCAAGATTTGGATCTGGTTCCCATTCGTAAGTTTCTGTATTTAAAATATATGTGTCATTTTGACGAGGTGGAATAAAAGCATTTAGAGATTCATTATACTTATATCCCATTCCTGGTTGATTATTTGTGATGCTGGTATCTGTAGAATATACCATATATGTATGAGTTTCATCATACTCAGATAAAATCACTTGATCCAATGATGTATATGGCTCTTCGTTACGCTTACCCAGATATCCAATTATATCACTTTCATTTATATAACCAATTTTGTTTACAACAAGACTATCTCCATTCAAAATAGCAAAACCTTTTAATACTTCTTCCATTTTATTTTATATGGTTTGGATTATTTATTTTATTACTTAAGTGTTATAAATTGGGACATACAATAACGACCAAATCCACGATTAAGATTTTCATCCATTTTTACTTCATCAACTGAATGGAGAACAAAAGATGGAAAAATTATCGCCATGTTTTGCTGAATTTCTATTTTTTCATTGTATTCTGGAAAAAACAAATTTCCACCTTCAAATCTTTTTGGGACTTGAAAAAACCAAGTGAGTGCAGTATGCACAGCAGTATCTCTATGTGCTTTATAGTATCCACCAT
>Ga0078894_10001145_pt1 | contig 19487 bp, 23 predicted proteins | sample LauGreSu1BDMLBSD_2_FD_67506 | JGI IMG/M metagenome (GOLD analysis project Ga0078894, IMG submission 67506) | Freshwater lake microbial communities from Lake Michigan, USA - Su13.BD.MLB.SD (version 4) (version 4) | ecosystem: Environmental > Aquatic > Freshwater > Lake | place: Lake Michigan... | reverse complement strand
GCTTCGTCGGGCAACTACCAGCTCCGCATTATCGGTATCGCCAACGGCATCGATAACGCTTCTGGTGACGCCTACACTGTCGTACAGGTTCAGATCGCGAACCATCAGTACGTCGCCACGCGCAACGCCTTCTAATTAGGGAGATCCGTCAATGGCAACTCCGATGCGTAGTACGGACTTCCGTTCAATCGTCGAACCGATCCTCAATGAATCGTTCGACGGCGTCTACGACCAGCGCGCAGACGAATGGAAGCAGGTGTTCCGTGAAGAGCGTGGTATTCCGCGCAACTACCATGAAGAGCCCGTGCTCTTCGGGTTTGGCGCAGCTCCCGAGCTGCCCGATGGCACCGCCGTCACCTATCAGTCCGGTGGCGTGCTGTTCATCAAGCGCTACGTTTACAAGGTCTATGGCCTTGCGTTTGCGCTCACGAAGGTTCTCGTCGAAGACGGTGATCACATCCGTATCGGCCAGACCTACGCCAAGCATCTCGCCCAGTCGCTGGTCGAGACGAAGGAGACCCTCTCGGCGAACGTCCTGAACCGCGCCTTCAACGGTGCGTATCCGGGCGGTGACGGCCAGCCGCTGGTCAGCACGAGCCATCCGATTGTGAATGGCACGTTCTCGAACCAGCTCTCGACCGCTGCGGCTCTGTCGCAGACCTCGCTGGAGCAGATCCTGATTCAGGTTCGCAACGCCGTGGACAACAACGGCAAGCGTATCCGCCTGAACCCGGAGAAGCTGGTTGTGTCGCCGTCGAACGTGTTCCAAGCGGAAGTGCTCCTCAAGAGCGTCCTCCGCACCGGCACCGGAAACAACGACATCAACCCGGTGAAGAGCATGGGTCTCCTGTCCGGCGGTCAGGCCAACCTGTCCCGTCTGACCTCGACCACTGCTTGGTGGGTCCAGACGGACGCGCCGGAAGGCCTGAAGCTCATGATGCGCCGCCCGCTCGAGAAGAGCATGGAAGGCGACTTCGAGACCGACTCGATGCGCTTCAAGGCCACCGAGCGTTACGATGTGGGTTGGACCGATCCGCGCGCTGTTTTCGGTACGCAGGGCGTTTGATCGACCGACATCAAGGCAAGGGGGCGGCTGGACCGCCCCCTTGTTTTATGTGAGAATGAAATCCTCGAAACTCGGTCAAACTTTTCAAGAAGGAGACCACCATGACGCAGTTTTCCGACGATCTCTGGCTTGGCGCGGCTACTGGCCCGCAGGCTAATTCCTACGCCGGCCCCGGCCGTGTTTTCGCTGGCGTTGGCCCGCTCGGCCGCGTTTACATCTTCGACATCGTTCCCGCGACTAAGTCGGCCACCGCTGTGTGCGCGGCTCAGGCTATCGCTGGCGCGGCGAACGCGACGATCAATGGCGCTTCAGCCTCTGGCGGTGTCGCTACCCTCGATGTGGCTCGTGCGGTCAACGTAGACAGCTCCGGTGCTGGCGACACGACGCAGACCGTCACCGTGACCGGCACCGATTACTGGGGTCAGGCGCAGACGGAGACGATTGCGCTCAACGGCACCACGGCCGTCGCTGGCAAGAAGGCGTTCAAGACGATCACGAACGTGGCTGTCTCTGCTGCGCTTGCCGGCAACCTGACCGTTGGCAGCGAAGACATCTTCGGCCTGCCCTATCGCGTGACGGACGCTGGCTACCTGCTCCGCACCGGCTGGGCGAACGCCGTGGCGGACAACGCTGGCACCTTTGTGGCTGCTGATACGGCGACTGCGACTGCTACGACCGGCGACGTTCGTGGCACCTTCGCGCCGACCGGCTCTGCGGCTGATGGCGCTCGCCGCCTCGTGATCGCAATCGGCCTCACCGCCATTCAGGCGGGCCCGAATGCGACGCAGACGGGCGCGATTGGCGTCACGCCTGCCTAATGGGCTATGGGCGGGGTTTCGGCTCCGCCCTCCATAACCTATTAGGAGGGATAAATGGCTGATGCTGTTACGACCCAGACCCTGCTCGATGGCGAGCGTCTGGTGATCATGAAGTTCACGAATGTTTCTGACGGAGCCGGCGAAAGCGCGGTGACGAAGATTGACGTGAGCACGCTGTCTTCTAACGCCAGCGGGGCTGCCTGTACGGGCGTGAAGATCAATAAGATCTGGTCCACTACGACTGGCATGGCTGTGAACATCCTCTGGGATGCGACTGCGGATGTGCTTGCTTGGACGATCCCGCAGGACACCAACTATTATATGTGCTTCGGCGAGCACCTTGGCGGCATCCCAAACAATGCCGGCGCGGGCAAGACGGGCGATATTGCATTCTCAACCATTGGTGCCGCGGCTGGCGACAGCTACAGCATCATTTTGGAGTGCATTAAGACCTACGGGTGATCCATGAAAGACTGGTGCTTTGCCAAAGGTGGGTTCACCCCTGTCTACAAATCCAAGGGCGGCGCGTGGACGCGCTCTGAAGGAAAGAACCCGGAAGGAGGCTTAAACGCCAAAGGCCGGGCTTCTTTGCGCGCTCAGGGGCATGACATCAAGCCGCCGGTGTCGAAAGAACAGGCTTCTAAGAGCCCAAAGGCTGCTGGCCGTAGGGCCTCTTTCTGCGCTCGCATGAAGGGCATGAAGGCTAAACTGACCTCGTCAGAGACGGCGAGGGATCCAGACAGCCGGATCAACAAATCGCTCCGCAAGTGGGATTGCTGAAATGGCTAAAGGCGTCAAATACGGAGAGTTCTCTTTCCCTGAAGATGCCGGTTTTAGCGGGTCTGCCGGCCGGCATTTCGTTCGCCCGTATGCTCGCGGCGGCGCGGCAAAGCCTTTTTGGAAGAAGAAAGACCCTTCCCCCGGCGACTCAAAACCGCTGACCTCCAAGCAGAAGACGGCAGCAAAGGCGCGCGCCACAGTCGCCGGTCGCCCCTATCCCAATCTCGTAGACAACGCGGCCATCGCTCGTCGCCGCAAGGAGAAATAAAATGGCCGTTCGCTATGTGAAAGACTTCGAGTTCCCTGCTGCTTCTGGTTACACCAAGAGCGCCACGAAGGTGACTGGTCAGATGTACGCCAAGGGCGGCGAGGTCAAGGAATCCGCGCCCAAGGGCAAAGGCATGATGATCGTCATCGGCGTCGGAACGCCTAAGAAGCCTCCGATGAAGAAGGCTCAGGGTTCGTATGTCGATCAAGACGAATACATGCGTCAGCTTGAGGAACGGTCTCCGATCCAGAGCGGCACCTATGGGAAAAAGAAGGCTGCTCCTGCTCCGAAAAAGAAAGAGGCCCCGCGCGATGTCGAGGCTTCTGATCTGTACGACGCCGAGCAGCTCAAGCGCATGGAGCGCGGCTACGCCAAGGGCGGCATGACCAAGGCCCAGAAGAAAATTGGCAAGGTCATGAGCGAATATAAGGCCGGGGAGCTTCACTCCGGCAAAGACGGCCCTGTGGTGAAAAACCGCAAGCAGGCTATCGCCATCGCGCTGAGCGAGGCCGGCAAGAGCAAGATGAAGAAGGCCAAAGGCGGCTCCGTGAAGCATCCTGACGAGGCGATGGACAAGGCTCTTATCAAAAAGATGGTGAAGCCTGAAGCCCGCAAGATGATGGACGGCGGCGCTGCCAAGCACCCGGATGAGGCTATGGACAAGGCCCTCATCCGCAAAATGGTGAAGCCAGAAGCTCGCGCAATGAAGAGCGGCGGCGGCGTTAAGAGCCCGCTCCAAAGCATGAAGATCTCTCCGATGACGCCGAGCATGGAGCGTGCGAAGTCGGTCCCGGTCGCCTCTCGAGCGCCCATGATCCAGTCGCCCTCGATGGAGGCTCCGGCTCCCGCCGCGGCTAAGATGGGTGTTGGTATTGGCGAGTCTCGCCCCGGCAAGCCGAACGTCGGACGCATTCGTGCTATGATGGCTAAAGCCGCCTCGGCTGCGAGGCCTGAGAATGCTCCCGCCGTCATGAAGCGCGGCGGCATGACGAAGGGCAAGTGCTGATATGACTGTTTCCGGCACCGTCTCTACGACCGTCTTTCAGACCCGGAAGGTGATTGATCACGCCTTCCGGCGGTGCCGCTTGCAGCCGCAGCAGATCTCCTCTGAGATGATCGACACGGCGAAGGACAACCTCTACTTGATGTTGTCCTCGCTTGCTAACCAAGGGTTCCCGCTCTGGTGTATCGAGCGCGAGATCCTGCCGCTCTATTATGGCAAGGCAGCGATTCCTACGCCGAATGGAACCGTCGATATCCTGAACGCTTATTATCGGTGGCTGTCTCGGCAGAATGGCGTTCAGCAAACGTCATCCGCAGGCGGCATTACAAACTACGCCTTCGACAGCGATCTCGATACTTCCTGCGCCCAGAACGCCCCAAACGGCAATCTGGCTGTCTATTATGGCGCAAACGACGGCGTTCAGGTCACGACGGTAGGCGTTATGATGGCGACATCTGGCACCTACAATATCGTCTTCGAGACATCGAACGATAACAGCACATGGACCACCGTACTTTCTCCGGGCGCGACGGCATACGTCGCCGGAGAATGGCAATGGTACGACATCGATGGCAATCAGCCGGCTGATTACTTCCGTATGAGGGAGACTGGCGGCGCGACGTTGAACGTCACTGAGTTCTACCCAGCGAACAATCCGACTGAGATCCCGCTTGCGCGAATGAACCGGGATGACTGGACAAACCTGCCGAACAAGGCCTTTCTTGGGCGGCCGCTTCAGTATTGGTTCGACCGCCAACGCGACATCCCGATCATGAGGATTTGGCCTGTCACTGACACCGGATCCATGTTCGCGCAGTTTATCATTTGGCGGCAGCGCTACATCATGGACGTTGGAACCATGACTGAGACGCTCGACATCCCGCAGCGCTGGTATGAGGCCGTTGTTTGGCAGCTATCTTGGCGTTTGGCGCAGGAGCTGCCGGAGCTTGATCCGGGTCTTCTTGTTTCCATCAAGGGCACCGCTGACGAAGCCTTACGGCTTGCTCAGGACGAAGAGCGCGACAACTCGCCGATCTACTTTGCTGCGAACATCTCTCCCTATACGAGGTGACGTATGGGCATTTTCTATGACCCTCGCGGCAAATCAACTTACGGAATAGGCATCTGTGGCAGGTGCCAAAGGAAGTTCTCGCTCGATGACCTCATGAGCGATCCGAACTATCCGGGCCTGCGCGTGTGCGCTGAAGATCTCGACGATTTCGATCCCTACCGTCTTGCCGCTCGCCAGCCCGAGAAGATCACGCTAGAGTTCCCACGTCCTGACGTTTCGATCACGACCGCTCCCGCCGGCCTTGTGGACGAAGAGGACGATTACTTCATCATTACTGAAGAGGGCGGAGGATACTTGGTGCCATGAGCGTCCCTTCAAACCTAGTCCCCACACCGATCACTGGCCTTCCGCTTGCTGACACGCCTACCGCCACGGACACGACTATTGTTGTTCAAAATGGCGTTACTAAGCGAGCCAGTTTTGGTCAGTTCCTCCAATATATCGGCCCAACGGGGCCGACAGGAGCTCTTGGCCCCACTGGCCCGCAGGGCGCGACCGGGCCGCAGGGTGAAGGCATCACCTACAAGGGCGTTGTCGCCACGGCGGCGGCATTGCCGGGATATCCAAGTTCGTACACGGGAGATGTTGGCGACGCTTATGTTACCAGCGACACCAGCGACCTGTGGATCTGGAACGGCACGATCTGGAATAATAACGGCGTCGTAATTGGCCCGACGGGCCCTACCGGCACCACCGGCGCTACCGGACCTACCGGACCTACCGGGGCCATCGGGGCCACAGGGCCAACGGGATCAACGGGCATTGCAGGGCCTACGGGCCCCACTGGCGCTGCGGGAAGCACAGGGCCCACTGGACCTACCGGCAGCACGGGATCGACCGGCGCAGCAGGCCCCACGGGCCCCACGGGCAGCGCCGGGGCGACCGGCGCAACGGGCCCGACCGGAAATACCGGCAGCGCGGGTCCGACTGGTCCGACTGGCGCGGCCTCGACGGTCGCGGGCCCGACTGGTCCGACTGGATCCACTGGTCCGACCGGACCCACTGGCGCTGATTCAACGGTTGCCGGCCCAACTGGGCCAACTGGCAGCACCGGGCCAACTGGCGCGGCTGGGGGCGGCATCTCTTACAAAGGCACGGTTGCGACTGCAACTTCTCTTCCGGGCTATCCATCCTCCTATGTCGGTTTGACGGGTGATGCGTATGTCACAACCGATACCTCTAATTTGTGGATTTGGAGCGGCTCGACATGGACCGACGCTGGTCCTGTTGCCATTGAGGGGCCAACAGGTCCGACTGGTGGCGTTGGCCCCACTGGCCCAACAGGCGCAGCTTCTACCGTAGCTGGACCCACGGGCCCGGCTGGCCTAACTGGTCCGACAGGATCGGCGGGGCCAACCGGCGCCACAGGCGCTACCGGAGCAGGCGGTGCGTTGGGCTATTGGGGTTCGTTCTGGGACACGACCGATCAGGTCGCGCCTGCGGCGAATACCGCCTATTCCGTCAACCTGAACAGCGCAGACCCAGAAAATAATGGCGTCAGCGTTGTCTCAAATAGCCGCGTGACGTTTGCTTATGCTGGCGTCTACAGCCTGACGTTCTCAATCCAGTTTGTGAACACTGACAACCAGATCCATGACGTGAACGTCTGGCTTAGGAAAAATAACGCGGGCAGCTCAGGCGACATCCCCGACAGCGACACGCGGTTGAGCGTTCAGCAGAGGCACGGCAGCGTTGACGGCTACGGCCTGATGACCGTCAATTTCGTGCTGAAGGTTCTGGCCAACGACTACATTGAGATGATTTGGGCGACCACGAACACTACGTTGTCGATCCAAACCGTGCCCGCTGGAACATCGCCTGTTTCGCCTCAAATCCCCGGCGTCGTCTTTACGGCGACGCAGGTCATGTACACCCAGCTCGGCCCAACAGGTCCGACTGGCTTGACTGGCCCAACGGGCCTTACTGGACCTACGGGGGCCACCGGGCCGACGGGCGCGGGTTCAACAGTCGCAGGCCCCACGGGACCAACCGGGCCAACTGGCTTGACTGGCCCCACCGGCCCAACGGGTACAGCGAGTTATAACCGCACGTCTTTCACTGCAACCGGAGGTCAAACGACTTTCTCGGTCACTTACACGCCGCCAAATGTGCAAGTGTTTGTGAACGGCGTTCTACTGAACGCAACTGACTACACGGCTACGAGCGGGACGGATGTCGTTCTGGCATCGGCCTGCGTCGCCGGCGACATCGTGGAATTTATCTCGCTGATCGTCGGGGCTCTGGGCGCCACGGGTCCAACTGGAGCGGCTGGTCCGACCGGACTGTCTGGATCTGGTCCGACTGGTCCCACGGGCGCAGCAAGCACAGTTGCTGGCCCCACGGGTCCGACCGGCCCGACCGGAGACGCAGGCCCAACTGGATCCGCAGGACCAACCGGCCCGACGGGCGCCGCGTCTACCGTTGCTGGGCCGACTGGTCCAACTGGAGCAACCGGAGGCACAGGTCCGACCGGGCCGACAGGATCTACCGGGCCCACCGGCACCACCGGCGGCACAGGCCCCACTGGTCCTACCGGGAGTATTGGACCAACGGGCCCCACTGGTCCAACTGGTCCAAATGTGGTGAGCACGGTCGAATTGATCATCGATGGCGGCGGCTCTGCGATCACCACCGGCAGCAAGGGATATCTTGAGGTGTCTTTTGCCTGCACAGTTGATGCGTGGACAATTGTGGCTGATCAGTCTGGCAGCATTGTCGTTGACGTGAAGAGGGCAACCTATTCAAACTTCCCGACAACAACGAGTATTGCTGGGTCTGAAAAGCCGACACTATCTTCCGCAACCAAGAACCAAGATTTAGCGCTTTCGACATGGACAACCTCCATTGCCGCTGGCGATATTCTTGAGTTCTACGTGGACAGCGTTAGCACCGTGACTCGGGTGACTGTTGCATTGAAGGTGACAAGAGCATGATTTATCGCGCTGCTGTTGTAAGATTGTCTGACAACGTGGTCGAGAATGTCGTGGTGGCGGATGATGAGTCCATCGCGCCAGACGGTTGCTTTCTTGTGAACGTGCAGGAAATCGCCTGCGACATCGGTTGGACATATGATCAGTCCAGCAACACGTTCAGCGCGCCCGCAGAAGAGGTTCCCGCGTAATGGCCTACAAGGGCGTCCTCCTAGACACGGCAGGAGCTGGGACATGGACCGTCCCGGCTGATCTCGACGTTGCTATCCCCGTTCGCGTCATTTGTATTGGCGGAGGCGCTGGTGGGGCATCCTCGACGAGAGCTGGCGGCGGCGGCGGCGGCGGCGGCGCTCTTTCTTCCAGTATCCTTACCTTTAATGCGACGGGCGGAACCGTTTACTATTCTGTGGGTTCTGCTGGCACTGGCGGAACGGCAGGCGGGTCTGGAACCGCCGGCGGCGATACGTGGATCAATTGGAACAGCTCCACGCAATCAAGCGCAAACACCGCGCCCGGATCGGCCACCGCTGGAATCCTTGCTAAGGGCGGCGCAATCGCAACTGGAACCTATTTCACGATTGGCGGTGTCGGTGGCGCTGCGGCTTCTGGATTTGGCTCGATTGTCTTTTCGGGTGGAACTGGGGGAACGTCCGGCAACACAGCCACAGCCAACGCTGGATCTGGCGGCGGTGGCGGATCTGCTGCGACAATTTGGGGCAATGGCTATACCGCCGGAAACGGCGGCTCAGCCAGCTCTTCATTTGGCGGAAATGGAGCTGGATCTGGCGGCGCTCCGGCTGCTTCATTCGGCGGTCCCGGATCAAGTTTGCTGCAATCAACTGGAGGATTCGCCACCGCTGGGTTTTCTCCTTCTGCCGGAATCGCTGGGGGTGGTGGCGGTGGTGGAACGGCAAATGGTGTCGCCGGCAGTAATGGCGGAGACGGCGCTGAGTATCTTCTTTTTACAGGGGCGAGCGTCGGCTCTGGCGGCGGAGGCGGCGGCGCTGGAAATGGAACGACCGGGACGGGCGGAGCGGGCGGCTTGTATGGAGCTGGTGGCGCCGGTGGAGGCGGTTCCGCAACGCCGGGCAATGGTGGTAACGGAGCGCGCGGTTGCGTCATCATTTATTACGCAACGACACAGCGAAAGACCGTAGTCATCACCAGCGGCAGCACATGGACGGTGCCGGAAGACATGGCCCCGAACACGGTGGCCGTTGCTCATCTGTGGGGCGGCGGCGGAGGCGGCTCACGTCTTGCCGCGACTCGCAACGGCGCTGCGGGCGGCGGGTCTGCTTACGCGCAAAATTTTATGCTGAATTTTGCCGCTAATGATGTTGTCAATATTGCAATTGGCGCAGGTGGCACCGGCGCGACAGCTACCTCCACAAATGGCACCGCCGGCGGCGACACTTGGCTAAACTGGGATTTGTTGAGCCGATCAAGTTCGGCGTCTGCTCCAACTTCTGGCAGCTTGGGCGCAGAATCTGCGGGTGGAAGCCCCGGAACAACGACAGGCCCCGGAGCAGGCGGCACAACCGCAAACAGCATTGGCGCTGTTCTTTTTGCCGGCGGCGCGGGTGGTTCGGTTGCTGGATCGACTGGCGGTGGCGGTTCTGGCGGTGGCGCGGGCTCTGACATCGCGGCCGGAAAAACGGGCGCGAATGGCGCGTCCGGTGTCACTGGAGGGTCCGGCGGCGGCGGCACCGGAAACGGAACCAACGGAAGCGCAGGCAATACGTCAAACGGCGGAACGGGCGGCACCAATTATTCAGGCACAGCCGGAACCGGGGGCACCGGCGGAGGCGTCGGAACCACGGGTGGAGCGGGGTCAAACGGATCCGGCGGCGGCGGCGGGGGGCCATCGACTACGGGCAACGGCGCGGCTGGGGGCGCCGGCGGCAACGGAACATCTTTAGCATCGCTTTATGGTGCTGGCGGTGGAGCCGGCGGCGGCGGAGCCACAAACTTTGCTGGCTCGACCGGGGGCCTTGGGGGCACGGGCGGCCTGTTTGGTGGTGGTGGCGCTGGCGGCGGCAGTGGGCCTACCTCTGGCAACGCTGGAAACGGCGGTGCAGGCGGTATTGTCGTAACTTATATCTACAGCACCGCTCGAAATAAAATCCTCACATCTGGTTCAACGTGGACTACGCCAGCGGATCTCGACGGAACGGTCAATGCAACCGTGGCGGCCATCGGCGGTGGAGCATCTGGCGCAAAACCAAACGTCGGAGCCAATAACGCTTCGGGCGGCGGCGGCGGCGGCGCTTTTTCTCAAAGCTCTTTAAATTTTCTTCCAAACAGCACCGTTTACTATTCGATTGGCAGCGGTGGCCCTGCTCAGACAACTGTAAATTCTAATGGAACAGCGGGCGGCGATACTTGGATTAATTGGAACACAAGCACCCGAACGTCCTCAAACACTGCTCCAACATCAACAACAACGGGCGTCCTTGCTAAAGGTGGATCGGCAGGAACGACTACGGCTGGCGGTGCTGGAGGTGTAACTGCAAGCGGCTACGGGACAACAAAATATGCTGGAGGGGCCGGTGGCACCAGCGGAGCATCCTTGCGCGGTTCTGGTAGCGGCGGCGGATCTGCTGGCGTGTCCACAAATGCTGGTGGGAATGGAGCCGTTGGAAGCACTGCGGTTGACGGCGGCGGCGGCGGCGGTGGAACTGCTGGAGCTGGCGGAACAACAAAAACAGCCAGAGCCGGATTTGGAGGTCCGTCTGTCGGAATAGGTGTGCAGTCTGCTGGTGGATTGAACGATACTGCTCCGGCGACAATTGGCAGTGACGGCGTTTTGGGTGGCGGCGGCGGTGGCGGCGGCGGAACAAATGATGCTTCTTCAAACGGATTTGCTGCTGGATCTGGTGGAAATGGAATTGATTTCGTTGGAGTTGCAGGCTCTGGCGGTGGTGGAGGCGGTGGCGGCGGAACATCATCAACTACGGGATCGAATGTTGGTGGCGCAGGCGGCAATGGCGGCCTGTATGGCGGCGGCGGTGGATCCGGCGGCAGCGCGAATACAACAGCAGGAAATAGCGGCGCGGGCGGTCAGGGCGCAATATTGATCAGCTACACGGCTGTCGTGTCTACAGCGGGCGGCCGTAACTACGCTATCATCATCGGCTAAGGAGACCACAATGACCACGTCTCGCAATCTTTCGAACCTTGCGCCCGGCACAAACACGTCTGGCGTCGTACAGCCGTCGAACGGCGGAACGGGCCTCACGTCGCCCGGCACCAACGGAAACCTCCTCGTGTCGAACGGCACGGCGTGGCAATCGACCAACCCCAACTACGCAACGACCGGCAAGGCGATTGCGATGACCATCGTGTTCGGAGGCTAATCCAATGGCTGCGCCCAATATCGTCAACGTCACCGCGATCTACGGCAAGACGGCTGTTCAGGCCGTCGGCACGTCGGCCACGGCGATTGTCACCAATAGCGCCGCGAGCGGCAAGGTTCTCAAGGTGAACGCGCTCTACGTGTCGAACGTGGACGGCACGAACAATGCCGAGATCACTATCGACGTGTTTCGGTCTTCTACGGCTTACCGGCTCGCAAGCACGATTGTCGTGCCTGCTGACGCGACGCTCGATGTCCTGAGCAAGTCGATTTACCTCGAGGAAGGCGACAGCATCCGTCTGACGGCGAACGCGGCCAACGATCTTGAAGCAGTCTGCTCCTACGAAGAGATTTCGTAATGATCAACAACGGGGGCATCATCGGGCCGAAGAAGACCCCGACAACGTCCTCGGCGTCGGGCATGTGGAGCCTGTTCGAACAGGCGACCGCGCAGAAAGGGTCTATTTGGCCCTCTCTGACCAACGCGCCCCCGACTGTGGAATATCTCGTCGTCGCCGGTGGTGGTGGCGGTGGGTATGGTGGCGGCGGCGCAGGTGGTTACAGGACCGCGAGCGGCCTTTCTGTCACGGCGGGCAGCACCTACACGGTCACTGTCGGCGGCGGTGGATCGGGCGGCAGAAACAGCGGCAACAACTCTGTTTTTTCGACCATCACCTCGGTTGGCGGCGGCGGCGGTGGAAATAGAACAGGTGATGAAACTTTTTGGATAGGTCAGACCGGCGGATCTGGCGGTGGCAGCGATTTCGGTAATGGCAGCGGCAGCAATAGCGGCGGCTCGGGAACAGCCGGTCAGGGCAATAACGGCGGCGGGGGCACCAGCGACGACACAACTTATCGATCCGCCGGCGGCGGTGGTGGCGCTGGAGCGGCCGGCCAAAACAGCGGTAGCGGTGGCGGCGCTGGCGGTAATGGTTCAACATCGTCCATATCCGGCTCGTCTGTCACCTATGCCGGCGGCGGTGGCGGTGGCGGATCAACTATTCCGGGCGGGTTCGGCGCTGGCGGATCGGGCGGTGGCGGATCTGCTGGTAGCGCTGGCACGGCAAGTACGGGTGGCGGCGGCGGCGGTACAAGCGGAAGCATCGGCGGAGCCGGTGGTTCTGGTGTCGTGATTATTCGGTATCCAGACACCTATGGCGCCGCATCGGCCACGACAGGTTCTCCGACCATAACGGTCGCGGGTGGCTACCGTGTTTATCGCTGGACCGGCAGCGGCTCGATCACGTTCTGAGGTTGACGATGGAAAAGAGAAGCAACGGCAGCGTCGTTGGCACCGTCAACACACCATCAAGCACGTCTGCTAAAGGGATTTGGTCTCTTTCCGAGCAAGAGGTGAACAAATCTGTTTGGCCTATCGTCAGCTTTATGCCGACAAGCGTTGATTATCTGGTTGTTGCTGGTGGTGGCGGCGGTGCGGGTGACGACGGCGGTGGTGGCGGCGCTGGCGGTTTGCTGTCTGGAAGCACGTCTGTGTCTGCTGGAAGCACATACACCGTTACGGTGGGCGCTGGCGGTTCTTTGGGCGCGCAAGATACGGCTACGGCGGGCGGGAATTCTGTTTTTTCAAGCATCACGTCCATTGGCGGCGGCGCGGGACATCGTGGCGGAACGGCTCCAGCTAAATCAAATGGCGGGTCCGGCGGCGGCGGCGGTTATAATGCTGGATCGGGCGGTACGGGAACATCCGGGCAAGGGTTCGCGGGCGGGAACGCGGGCGGCACAGAAGCGGGTGGTGGCGGCGGCGCTGGCGCCATCGGCCAAAGCGGATCGTCTGGAAATTATAGCGGAAACGGCGGCATCGGCGTTCAATCATCGATAACGGGCACCGCGACCTATTATGCAGGCGGTGGCGGCGGCGGCGGCCGGGCGACATCCGGCGGCCTCGGCGGCAACGGAGGCGGCGGTAACGGCGGCATCGATGGCCGCTCTCCGGGCACTGCGGGAACGGCGAACACTGGCGGCGGCGGCGGCGGTCAGGGCGACGCGGGTGGCTTCATCAATGGCTACAATGGTGGCTCTGGAGTCGTGATCATCCGTTACCCGGATACATTCGAAGCCGCGACATCCACCACGGGCTCTCCGACCATCACTGTTACAGGCGGCTATCGCATTTATCGCTGGACAGGTTCCGGCTCCATCACGTTCTGAGGACGATCAATGGCTCACTTCGCGCAACTCGACATCAACAACACCGTCATTCAGGTGATCGTTGTGCATAACAACGAGCTAATTGATGAAAACGGTTCCGAAAGCGAAGAGAAGGGGATCGCCTTCTGCCAGTCTCTTTTCGGCGCTGACAGCCGTTGGAAGCAGACCAGCTACAATGGCTCCATCCGCAAGAACTATGCAGGCATTGGCTACACGTATGACGTGTCGCGCGACGCCTTCGTGCCGCGCCGTCCCTATCCGTCGTGGATGCTGAACGAAGAAACCTGTTTATGGGAAGCCCCGGTGCCCTATCCAAGCGACGGCAAGGATTATACATGGGACGAAGCATCTCAAGCATGGGTTGAGATCGCTTAGTCTTTCCGGGGGTCATATGCCGATCAGCTCTAAGTCTGGCAAAGCAGCCATTCAATGGGTCATGTCCAAAATTCCGAGCCCGACAACGGCTCTGGACATCGGATGCGGAGAGGGCACCTATGCAAAGCTCTTTCCAAAACTGAAATGGACCGGCGTTGAGATCTGGGCCCCATATCAAGACAAGTTCAAGCTCAAAGAGCTTTATTCCGATTTTTACATATCCGATGCGCGGACGTGGGAGACCGGCCAGCGTTTCGATGTGTGCTTTCTCGGCGACGTTTTGGAGCACATGACGGTCGAGGAAGCTCAAGCGCTTGTCGATAAAGCGCGACGTTGGGCTGATACTGTCATCATCAGCATCCCCCTTGGCTATCATCCGCAGGGCGAATGTCATGGCAATCCGCACGAAGCTCATGTCAAGGACGATTGGTCCGATGAGGATGTGAAGGCTGCGTTTGGAGCCCCGACGTGGTCCCGCGTTGACCAAGAAATTGGCGTTTACGTCTACTCAAAGCACGAGATCAAGCTAACGTACTGTGTCTACGCCATCAGCAAAAATGAGGAACAATTTGTTAAACGGTTCTGCGAGTCTGCTAAAGAGGCTGATTACATCCTCATTGCTGACACTGGAAGCACTGATAGAACGGCAGACCTTGGATATGAATGCGGTGCTGTCGTACATGACATTTACGTCAGTCCGTGGCGTTTTGATATCGCTCGCAACGCTGCTCTCGCTCTTATACCTCGCAATATCGATATTTGCATTTCGCTGGATTTAGATGAGGTTTTGGAGCCCGGTTGGAAAGAGAAGATCGAGGCAGTATGGGTGCCCGGAAAGACCACAAACTTGTGGTACTATTTTGACTGGGGCCATAATATTCGTTTCCCCTATCGTAAGATCCATAGCCGGCATGGCTACCATTGGCATCATCCATGCCATGAAGATCTGCGAATCGACGGGCGGGTAGAGCATGTCACGGCATGGTGTCCGCATCTGCTCGTATCTCATTACCCCGATAACACCAAGAGTCGAGGCCAATACATCGACATTCTTGAGGTCGCGGTTAAAGAGGATGACAAAGATCCGCACCACTTCTTCTATTATGCACGCGAGTTGACATTTTACGGCCGCTGGGAAGACGCAAAGAAGGCGTTGACCAAATATCTGGCGATGGATGCTAGCGACGCTCAGAATGAGCGCTGTTATGCAATGAGGCTTATGGGTAAAGCTTTTGCCGAAACTGGAGACCTGCGGCAGGCTGAAAAGTGGTATTACATGGCTGCGGGAGAAGCCCCTAATACGCGCGAGCCGTGGTGTGAGCTCGCAATGTTAATGTATCGTCAGGGGCGTTGGGAAGAATGCTTTGCCTCCTCGATGCGAGCGCTGAAGATCAAAGATAAGCAGCTCGTGTATACATGCGATCCTACTGTATGGGGACATTGGGCCCACGATCTAGCCAGCGTCTCTGCGTGGCATCTAGGCCTGCATGATATTGCGCTACAACAGGCGCGCATTGCATCTGAAATTTCCCCAGAAGATGAGCGCTTGAAATCAAACCTAATTTGGATTGAGGCGGAAGTTTCAAAAAAAAAAGAATGATCCCTAATGTTATCCATATGATTTGGATAACAGGTCCAAAATCCCGTGATTTTAGTTTTATAAATTATTTGACAGTGAAAAGGGCGTCAGACGTTCAGAAGCCTGACGCTATTTTCATGTATCATAATGTTGAGCCGACCAATAATCCTCATTGGGAAGCCATCAAACCATATGTTCAACTGGTCAGAATAGATCCCCCAACTGAATTTGAGGGGGTCTCTCTCCATGATTGGCCCCAATACCAAGCCGACGTGGTTCGATTGCAGAAACTATACGAACATGGTGGCATCTATCTTGATACGGATAGCATTTTGCTTCGGCCGCTCACGGGCCTTATGAGCCATGAGGTCGTTCTGTCCGGCGCGGTGACGGGATTGACCCCTATGGTTCGAGAAAACGTCAATTCTATTTCGGCAGGCGTGATGCTGGCCGCTCCAAAATCAGAGTTTTTCAAGATCTGGTTGAATAGGTTGGCTGCCGGATTGCAGAAGAATCTTTGGGGATGGCATGCGGTCAATCTTCCGGCTGAAATCGCAAAAGAACGTCCAGACCTTCTGCATCTTCTGCCGCAACAGGCCTTCACCCCGTTTGATTTCTTGGATACGTGGGTTTGGGACAGCTACAACGTAGACGAAAACATGGTCAAGTTTCACGATCCTTACGCCGCCCATATGTGGGACAGTGTTTGGATGAAAGAGATCATGGCGGTGGACGCCGATTATTTGGCAAAGACCGACAATCCAATCACCAGACTAATTGGCAAAAAACCATAGCGCAGCCTTGGAGACATTGCTAAGCCTATGGAGCTTGGTGATTTCAATGATAGTATTTGGTGGTATGATCAGGCCGAGCGCGAGGCGTCCCGTTTTAGGGGCCTCGTCGGCTAAAATAAGGCGACGAGGAGACCTCCTATGCCGCAAGCATTCAACAACGCTGTCAGCAATAACGTGACATCTGTCACGACTGTCTACACCGCCCCGGCCGCCACGACCTCCGTCGTGGTGGGCTTGATCGTGGCAAATGACACTTCCACCGACACCACGGTGACTGTCAGCCTGACCAAAGGCGCGACCACGGTGAGCCTCCTCAACTCCGGCCCTCTACCGGGCAACAGCAATATCGCTGTCCTGACCAACAACACCCGCCTTGTCCTAATGACTGGCAACTCGCTGTCCGTGACCGCAGGTCAGTCTGTAGACGTTTCGGTCTCTGTCCTCGAAATCACCTAACGGAGCCTGAGATGACTTCGAGCGCTCAGAACAGCCGGCAGACCCTGACGCCCAAGGGTTCCGCCACCGTCCCCGGTTTTGCGTTTCAGGGCGACAACAACACCGGCATATACTCTCCGGGGGCTAACGAAATCGCGGTTGCCACCAACGGCACAGTGGCGATGTCGGTGGACGCCTCGCAGAACGTTGGCCTCACTAATGCCCTTCCCGTCGGCAGCGGCGGCACTGGATTCAAAACTTACACGACTGGCGACATCTTGTACGCCTCCGGCTCTGGCGCGCTCTCCAAGCTCGCTATCGGCGGCGCTGGGACGATCCTGACGGTCAGTGGCGGCGTCCCGGCATGGAGCGCCGCCCCATCCTCTGGCGTTCTCTCGGTCTCGGCCAGCAGCTCCTCCAGCGGGTTCAGCCTTTCAAGCAGCGGCACCAGCGCGGTCTCTGTCACATTCCAGATATCGAACGCGAGCACCGCTCGCTCGACCCTTGGCCTCGGCTCCATTGCCACGCAGGATTCAAGCAGCGTCAATCTCAGCGGCGGCACGATTGGCGGCAGCACCACGGTCAATACAACTGGCGACGGCAAGTTTGGGCAGGTGAAGGCTACCACAGGAACGGGGTCTGGCACTGGCTACGTTTTCACAACCGGTGGGGGTTCTTTTGCAACCAACTCCAATGACTCTTTTTTGAATTTTACCACCAACACGTCAATATACAGTTCCGGTTCTGGTAGCACCGTCACCTGCGCGCTGAACGGCAGCACGGCATGGTATATCAACTCCTCTTTGTTTGAGGTCAGCTCAACCAATGCCGCCAAGCCGGGCGGTGGTAGCTGGATCGCCTCGTCTGACGTGCGCGTGAAGAAAAACGTGCAGGACTACACGCTTTCTGCCGATGCGCTTCTGACTCTTCGTCCAGTTAGCTATCAATACAACGGCCTCTACGGCACGCCTGACAACGGCCAAACTTACATCGGCCTGATTGCTCAGGAGGTAGAGGAAACGCCGTTCTCCAGCATGGTGGGCACGTATACCTACAATGGCACGACCCTTCTCAATCTTGATAGCTCGCAGCTCGTCTATGCGCTCATCAATGCGGTGCAGGATCTGACTGCTAGAGTTAAAGCCCTTGAAGCAAAGGTTGGATGATGGAACCACAAATGATCATCAATCTTGCCACGGGAACTATTATCGCGGCGATGGGATGGTTTGCGCGTCAATTGTGGGACGCCATGAAAGAACTGCGTCAAGATCTCCATCGAATCGAAATGGATCTTCCTGTCAATTACATGCGGAAAGACGATTTCCGTGATGGAATGAAAGAAATCAAAGAACTGTTTAGTGAAGTTTTCAGAAAGATCGATGATCTAAAAGAAAAGAAAGCTGACAAATAATGCCTACCGCAGAGGAAAAGCAGGCTAAAATAGCCGAGGACATGGCTGCAAGCGCGAGCAAGGGCGCATTGGTGGAGAAGGTTGTCTTCGCCGGAGTGCCAATCCTGTTTTCTTGTGTCGTCTATCTCATGAACAGTCTATCAACGGCTAACTCTGAGATTATACAACTCAAGTCAAAGATCGCCGTGGTCGTAAACTCTGAGAACAAGGCGATTCCGCCGCAGGGCACGACCATTGATATGGCCCTGATCCGCGAACAGTTAAATGACAAAATTGACAAGGTGGAGCGAGACGCCGCTCTAGCCCGCGCCAACATGACGCTTGACCGCGAGAAGTCTATGGCTGCGATTGAAAAGAGCCGCTTAGAGATGACCGCAGATGCCGCTCAGGCGCGTTCTGCCATTCGCAGCGAGGCCGCGATAGCGCGGGCTGAACTTGAAAAGAAGATTGCTCTGCTTGAGCGTGAAATTCAGACTCTTAAACAAGGGAAGTAAGCCATGAGAATGTCGGCAGAGGGCCTTGCCCTTGTTAAAGAGTTTGAGGGCCTGCGTCTGAAGGCATACAAGTGCCCGGCGGCTGTCTGGACTATTGGCTACGGCCACACCTCTGCGGCTGGCGCACCGACTGTCAATCCCGGCATGGAGATCACCAAAGAGGAAGCCGAAGCTATCCTCAAGCGTGACATGGTGCAGTACGAGGCTGGCGTTGAGAAGCTAGTCAAGGTTGAGCTTACGCAGGGCCAGTTTGATGCCCTTGTGGACTTTGCGTACAACGCTGGCGTCGGTGCCCTTGCCAAGTCTACGCTTCTGAAGCGCGTCAATGAGGAGCGTTTTGACGACGTTCCTGCGGAGTTTATGAAGTGGACCAAGGGTGGTGGCAAAGAGCTTCCGGGTCTGGTGCGCCGCCGTCGCGCAGAAGTAAAGCTCTGGCGCGGTCTTGAGACTGAGCAGCCGGTTTGCAACGACGAGGCTCGTGCTGAACCTGACATGCCGGTGCCGAAGAAGAGCATCGTGCAGTCCAAGGAGGCAAATGGTGCGGTTATTGCCGGCGGTGCTGGCGCTATTGCCGTGGTCCAAGAGGTCATGCCGATCATTAAAGAGGGCGGCGATATCTTGTCTGCTATGAGCACGACGGCTGTCGTTTGTCTCGTCATCGTGGTGGCCGCTGGCGCAATCTGGTATTTCCGCAAGCAAAGGCTCGACGAGGAGGGCGCATGATCGGATTTCTTCTCTCGCCCATCGGCCGTTTCGTCAGCGCTGTCGGTGGCGTTCTAGTCGCCATTCTGGCAATATATGGCAAGGGTCGCAGGGACGCTGCGGCAAAGATCGAGGCAGAGGCGCAGGCTGACGCATCGAGGAGGGTTAACAATGCCGTTCGTGCTGGCGATAGCGTTGCTACTGATCCTGCCCGGCTGCGCGACAATGACGGGCAC
>Ga0078894_10001143_pt1 | contig 19505 bp, 20 predicted proteins | sample LauGreSu1BDMLBSD_2_FD_67506 | JGI IMG/M metagenome (GOLD analysis project Ga0078894, IMG submission 67506) | Freshwater lake microbial communities from Lake Michigan, USA - Su13.BD.MLB.SD (version 4) (version 4) | ecosystem: Environmental > Aquatic > Freshwater > Lake | place: Lake Michigan... | reverse complement strand
GCTTCAGTTTGTGCAACTGGTTCTTGAGCAGCAGGTACTTCATCAGTTGTAGTCTGTGCAGCATCTACTTGTACCTGAGTTCCTTGTGCTTGTGCTTGTGAACCACCCATCAATGCATTACCTGGTATTTTCTCAACGTCAAGACCCGATACAGTAATGAACTTTAAAAGTTCTTCTGCAATTTCAACATCACCGAAGAACTGACGAAGGTTCTTACCGGTAGTGTCCTTAACTTTCTTTACATAAGAATTTATAAGCGATTGTGGTATATCGACCATTGATCTAACCTTATAAAGGTCACCAACTTGTAATACAGACTCATTCATTGCCTGTGTAAAAATCTCTGGATCAACAGACGCTAATTTCTTCTTTACATCTTTGTAAGAGTCAAATGTTCTGATGTGTTTCATTTCTTTTAGTATTTTTTTATCTTATTATATATTACGTTCGAAAAACGTATTTTTATCATTTTTTACAACACAAACGCAAGTGCAACACATACACCTGCAACAAACCCACCAAATCCCATCCAAAACTTTTTGGGTTTTTCCTTTTTCAACTTATCATTCAATTTACTATTTTCAGTCTCTAAATCACCGACTTTATCAGATTGAACCTTTATAGTTGTTCCCATATTACGTATCTGTTCCGCCTGATTTGCAATTGCACTATCTCTCAAAATAGATCCCTTTCGAAGAACATAAATAACACTATCCGAAACAGATATACGTTTACGTAATAAAGAGTTTTCTTTATCTAACGTTAGAACAAGTGTATCACACTGCATTCTATCTCTATTAATAACCTCATTAACCTGAACGAGTTTATATAAATATTCTGCATGTTTTCTATCAAAACAAAACCACTTCTTTCCATCTTTGACTATTATAGTGGGAGATTCCTGTGAAAAGGACAAAAGTGCAGAAAATAAAAAAGTCATAAAAATAAAAACAATCCTCATATTATTTTGGTAATTTTGTTTTAAAGTAATCCAAAATATCATCGTCACTCAAATCGACTTTCGAATCCATAACGGACTTTATCTTCTTATCATTATTAACACGTGCCAAACGCATTCTTTTAACATCTGCTCGGGCAGAAACTAATTGTGAATCCAATGAATCAATTCTTTTATTGAGTACATCAACTAAACTATCACCTCTTTTAGTTTGAGATATAATCTCATCTAACCTTTTTTGAAGATATATGTTGGCAAAATGTAATGAATCTATTCTCCTAATATAAACAGCATCAACAGATGACGGATGTTTATCACAACCTCTATAGTTGTAAAAAATAGAAACAATTAAAAGAAACAGAATAACATAGATGAATAAATGTTTATCTTTTTTCATAAACTGTGTGAATTTTCAATATATATAATCCATATATTTGTACATATAAAATAAAAAGCAATAATGACGAAAAAATTAGTCTGTTTCGACTTTGATGACACTCTCTTCCACACACCTGGACCAGAAGAGGGTAAAAATATATGGCAACAAGCCACAGGTAAAGAATGGCCATACATAGGATGGTGGGGTAAACACGAAACACTCAATACCGAAATATTTGAAATACCAATCAATGAATGGGTAAAAGAAAAATATTTTGAACATATAGTAGACCCACTAACAAAAGTAATTGTGGCAACCGGAAGGTTAAATAAAGTAAAGGGTATGAGAGAGAATATCAATAAGATATTCGAAAAGAATGAACTAAAATTTCACGAAGTTCACCTAAACTGGGGCGGAGATACACTCGATTTCAAAAAGAAACTTTTTGGACAAAAATTAGATGAACATGAATACGACGAGTTCATTATGTTTGACGATAGACAAGAACATCTTCCACAATTTGAGAATTGGGCAGAGTTAGAATCTATCAATAGAAATATAAACATAACAATTGTAGATGTAATTAATAAAACCGAAAAAACATTTAAACCTTTTCAAATAAAATAAAAAAATAACATATGGGAAAAATTAAAGAACAAGTAGAGTCTAAAGTAGAGGAAATACTATCAAAGCCTTATGTATTGATTTTAGAAAATGACGATTACAATAGTTTCGATTGGGTAATTACATGCCTAATGAAAGTTTGTAAACACGAATACGAACAGGCAAATCAATGTGCACACATCGTACACTTCAAAGGAAGATGTGACGTAAAATACGGTGATTATGATGAAATTTCAGAAATGAAAGATAAACTAAAAGGTGCCGGTCTTTCAGTAACAATGGAAGCAAACTAATTAGATAAATTAACTGATTGGAACGAAGATTAGTTCTTCGTTCCGAACCAGTTTATATTACTATCATTATTCCAAATATTACCTTTTGGTCTATTCATCTTACGTGCTCGTAAAACCTGACCATAATCAACCCCTTCTACGAAATCCAATCTTTTAAGTTCTTCATTGACATAATCCATAAAATCTTTTGGACTAAACATCTTACCCCACTCTTCAACCATCTCACGGAATTCGTGTTTAGAAAATATAGAAGACGCATTGACAATAGTCATTACGGTATCATCATGACCAACATCTGCAGCATATCTTATATTACCGGCAACCGTCACATGCTTAACAAAAGTCGTAATCTCTCGTATGTTATCTTCGTTTGTAATACTAAAAGACTTTGAATACATAAGGTCCTGGTAATCCTTTACTAAAAGATTTTTATTCTCACCCACCTTAAGTCCAACTCTTTCTTCTGTTGCATCTGCACGGTGTTTATACCTAACAAAAACAGAAGACCCATAATTATTGTTACCATCAAAAACATGTGGCATTTCTGCTAATAACGTATTACCATAGTTGTTTAGTTCGAGAACTACTTTTACATTATCAGGATTGAAGTATTCAAAAACAATTAAGTAGAGAACCTCCGCCAATTGTTTCACAGAAACAAAATTGTTTCGAAATATACCAATTTGTTCAAGTTTAAAGAAATCTACAATAGACTTATACATAGCCTTCTGCGTCTCAATAACCGCACGATCCTTTTCGGATACTCTGAATATGTTTATAACCGAATAATCCTGTCCAAGTCCCTCAGATATATCAACAGATACCACAATTTTATAATTCTTACGATTTATTGGAATATACAAATCATCATCATCTACCCATTTTAGTTCATCATAAGAGAATTTAAGACGTGAAAACTCATCCAATTCATCATGTACGTAATTCCTTTTAGATTTAAGTAAATCATCTATTATAGACTCATTAAGTAATGATTTACTGGAATTTATAAAACGAAGTCCATATTCCTGATTGAATGCATCCTCACCACCAATATCCTTTACTGCTTCATCCTTCCATGTTGTTACCTCTGCAATAGAAAGTATAGATGTCTCATAACCTCTCGAATCAATAAACGACATTGATCTAACCATCTCATCGGAACATTTATCATTATTGAAGATATGTATAACATCTTTCTGTAAGTCAACATTGAACTCCATTTTAACATTAGTGTTCTCTCCGAAAAGTTCATTACATCTACCAAATATATCATCTTTGGTGACACCGTGTCGAAGAAGCATATGTGGATTCAATCTAATATACGTAACGAACCTACCCGGTACTTGATACCAATAAACACGCATTGGTTTATAGTTATTCTTCAATGGATCACCATCTGGTCTTTCTGCATCAGTCAATAACTTATGAAAAAGATTCATACCATTTGGTGTCGATGTTATTATTATTTTAGAATTTTGAACCGCCGAAACCGTCGGAAATGCAGCAGTATAATATGGTTCAATAATATTCGAAGGAATATGTGCAAACTCATCTAAGTAAAGTACGTCAATGGTAAAACCAATTGCCGGTGTCTTTGACCTAGCCGAAGTTTTTATACGACAACCATTATCAAATGTGAGTGACTTTTGGTTCCAAGTCTTTATACCAGGTTTTAGAAAAAATGGCAAAAGTGTGTATATTGACTTTACTTTATCAACAATCTCAATCGCGGTGTCACCTTTGTTAGCAACAATCATCACGTTCTTATCATTATTAAAAAGTATAGTATGTAATATGAATATTGCAGAAGATACCGTTTTTCCAACCTGCCGCGATGCCATTAATATGTTGAACCGGTTATTCATAAAATTATCAAGAATCTCTCCTTGATAATCCCTAAGTGAAATCTTACCGACACTACCATCTTCTCTTTTTGTCTTACAATATTTTTCGGTAAAGTAATGTATATCAACAGCACAACGTATGTACTCTTGTTGTTCCTCTGGTGATAATCTAAATACAACACCGGATCTTTTCAGACCAACCTCACTTTTAAGCCAAGGATTTTGGAACTTTTTTAATTGTACACCATCGTTTATTTTATCAGTTGCATCATCCACAATTTTTGTGGTAAATACCATCTGACGTACTTCTTCTTTATTTTTTTCAGCCATATTACAGGAGAAACGTGTTTTGCTTTATATATATCGAAAAAACATCCCTACAGATGTCAAAGCAAAACAACGAAAGAAACAGAATACAAGACGAGTTCGAACAGATTCAATCGGAGGGAACCGAATATGACTTCTCAACACATTTAGCAAGACCGGAAGACTTACCGGATTTAGGAGAGATTGAGATATACGATTACGATTCGGATTTGACAGTTTCATCACAACAAGCAATGGAAGTGTTAGAGTCATTGGTTGATTTATATATCGGTGATGTTCCAAGATTGAAAGAACACCCATACATAAAAAATAAAATGAAAGAAGATGCTATGGTATATGCCGAAGCATTATTTCTAACAAGAATGACAAGGAAAAACTTTCTTACACAAATGAGACAAGTTGACAATGGTGATAGTTCTGCTAGAATGCATGAAGTTGTAAACCAAACCGTTGGACAAATAAGAGAAAATGCAAAGTTTTTATCAGGTCAAAAAACTAAATTAGAAGAATTCTGGAAAAATTTAAGAAGAGATATGGGTGGAGGTGAAATAGAGAATGCTAATCAAAATAAATTTGAGGACGAAACTCCAGAAAATACAGATGGTCAAATTATGAATAGTCGTGATATGAACGAATTGATAAAGGCCGCAATGATGAAAAGAGAAGAAGAAAGAGGAGGTAAAAAGGACTAACCTAAATACCGATATGACTCAAAAGACTTTATAAGAGAAGAATACTCCAATTTAATTTCTTTTTTCACAAAACGGTTTGCTAAATTCGGAGTAACCGTATTCACAACAAGAACTGGTGAATTATTCTTGATTACATTTCGAATTGAATCCTTTGCGAATTCTGCACTATTTTGTAAAATCAATGTAAGTATTGAAGATACTGAACAAGCAAGTTTTGTAACACCCTCATCTTCGTCATAAAAATATATCTTATCATACCTCTTAACAAAATCATCTGTAAATTTACGACCCTCTGTCTTTAAACCAACTAAATGTTGTACTAACAATCTAACCTTATCAAAAGAAACTTCATCCTCATCACGATCATAAAGAGTCTCACCTACAAAATAATAATCAGGTTTTATACCAAAGTCTTCCAATTTATCTTCTAACTTACGTATAAGAACCTCATATGATTTCTTTATCTTTCTAGAACAGATGATATATACATCGTCCTCAGTATTATTAAGATGTCTCATTACATCAATATCCATTACCTTAACTGAGGTATCAACCAACTCAGGATCCATAAACTCCTTCATAGAAATTGCCAAATCAGAAGTATCAACATTAATCTTTTTACAACGAACTACAAGTTCTGACATTATATTATCCGGTAAGTAATAATCCACACCACCAAATCTTATCAAATTACCATGTGATCTGAATATACCCTTCTTCATAAGATTGAAATCAGATTGACTAACCTTAAGAATACAGTCAGATGGCTTTGAACGAGAAACGATCCAAACCATCGCACCATCCTTTATAATTGTATCAATATCGAAGAAATGTGCATTCATCAGTAATACTTCTTTATTTTATAGGAAAATTGATGTGGAGTTCCATCCCACCTACTACCTTCATATTTTTTATCCTCCCAAGTAACCGTACCTTCATCGCGAGTACACTTTGGACAAAATTCAGGATAGGAAAGTTCTTCGGATTCAATTTTATCAACTTCGAAGTGTCCTTTACAAAATGGTTTTCCACAAATTCTTATAACCTTTTCCATTACTTATATATTAAAAACAAAAAACCCGTCTTTCAACGGGTTTATATAATTATCTAATAAATTTTTTACTCAATGCAAACTCATAAAGTATAGGAAGTCCAAGTTTATCAACATAAGCATTTCGAATATCCGCCATATTCGAAGAATTTGTAATTATATTATAAATCAAATTACCAAACTCTTCTTGAAAATCAAGATAACACTCACACCATGGTCTATCATAATTCTCAAGACCTCTCCATTCGGTGTTACCACCACTAAGCCAATAAAGTGCTCTTTCCGGTGACATCTTAGATGTGTCTATATCGGAAAGTCCTATCGTCCAGACAGGTGATGACCAATCAACAACCCTCATCATTATAGCTACTGCCTCGGCAACGTCAAACGTCACCTCACCGGCAATTTCGAAATAATAATTACTTCCTTCTTTACTAATTTTCAAAATACCATCATCGAAAACCGAACAGTTGCCACGAACCTGAAGGTCGACTTTTCTCCTTCTCATATACATATGATTATTTTTTGAAATCAGGCTTGTGTTCCATCGAACACACCTGCTTCGAAAACACCGGCAATCCAGTTTCCACAGAATCTACCATCTTTGAATATACCATAATGCCAATCCCCCTCAAGGAATAAGCCGGAATGCCATATAAGTGTTTCCCTCCTTATCTCTAAAACCGCATCCTCAACCGTAGAGTTTGCAAGCCACGAAAATCCTTTGGATATAAGGAGATTGGATATCTCCTTTTGTTTTGTGTAGGTTTTATCACCAACACGAAGTTCTAAGTATCTACTATTTCCCATCACGTGTGAAATATATTTGACTTATATATTAACGACAAATCACCACTATTTCACGAAAAACAAATCTGGCCGGTTTTTTACCCGACCAAATTTTATTTTTTTCTACTTTCCTGTATTCATCGAGCGTATCTTATCTCTTAATTTTGCAGCAAGTTCATAATCCTCCCGTTCAACAGCATCCAACATCTCAATAGTCAATGATTCAACAGTATGTTTTTCTTTTTTAGGTTTTTGCTCACCACTCAAAGCTCTATCGAAAGACTCAACAACTAAATCATATCCTTTACCTTTATAATAAGTGTAATATATAATGTTCTCATCAGATTTTCCGAGTTTTGGAGTAGAGATTGGTTTTAGTAATTTTATTTGGTCATAATAACCAACTGCATCATAATCAGAAATTAATAAAGTAAATTGTTTAGGATAATATTTCTTTTGTGAACCACCTCTATTCTCATATTCATAGAACATACTCAAAGATTCATATGCAATAACTTCAAGTAAATTCAAATCAACCCAAATCTTACCAGTTTTTGAAGAAGGACCATCACCGGACTCATTTTTCAACTTAACAAGTGTAGGAAAGTCAAGATCGTACTTTCTACTTATAGCGAAAAGTTGTGTAAGACTATGTTGTCTAACATTTAAACATATAATACGGTCAATATCAAATGGCGTCATATCTTTTACTTTCTACAAATATAAAGAAAATATTCAAACATATACACTTTTTGAAGACTAAAAAATTATATATACACGAAACTTTAATATTATTACAATGAAGTACCTTAGCAGAAGAGAAGATTTTCTAAGAAGCACTAAGCTAATAGAGACAAAGACAGATATATTAAAAGAAGTCTACCCACTAAACGAAGGAACCGGAACAGGTGGACCATTCTATAACGAAGATGCATTCTATGATACCGCACTCGGAAGATTATTTTCACACGTAATAAGAAAAGTGGGAATAATGGCAAATCTTGTAAGAATAAGACCGGTAATACGTAGACTCGAATATGAATTTAATAGACTCGCAATTGAAGGAATTGTTGAAAACTTAGAAACCGAAGAGGAAAGAATAGGAATATACAGAGTTCAGATAAGTTCTTTATATCAAGCATTAGTTATGTTAGTTGATAACGAAGGTAATGTTGGTGAGATTAAGTTTACAACTGATTCCGCATTAAGTTTAACTAATGAATTGTTAGAAAAACCAGTAGGTAAAGAAATGAAACTTAATGTACCTAAAAAGGAATTAGAAGACTTCAAAGAATTCCTTAAACAATTCAAAGATGATGAAGGTGGAAAAGAATCCGAAGAAGAAGAGGAAGAGGAATCAGATAATGACGATAATAATTTAGAAATAAGTAACCTTATGGCACTCAAAGGTATATTAGAAGGCCTAAAGAGTTTTGAATTAGCAATAGCTGCAGGTTATAGTGAAGTTAACAAAAAGGGTAATAGAACATTATCACAAGGTGATACTCTACAAAAAATAAGTCAAGAAACCGGAATAGACATCGAAACATTGAAGTCTAAAAATAACTGGATGGTAAAATATAAACCAAATGACGCATTACCTACAAAAGACAAAGATGGAAAACTATTAACACTAATAACCGAAGAAGTTGAAACAAATATGCTTCCATCCGATCCAACGAAAGGATTTGAAGACTTCCTCAAAAAACTAAAAGAGAGAATACTTAAAATGGTAGGTGCTGGAGGTAATGAAGATGTAGAAAAGGCAAAAATACTAAAAGCACTCTCAAAATACAGAGATAGTATAAAAGCTCTAAGTGATAATAATAAAATGCCTGTCACAATTGAACTTATAAAGGATATACTCAACAATAAAGAGAAATATGGTAAGAACATATCCGTTTTATACAGGGAAATTAAAGAGTATATGGTTGGTAAAAAGAAAGCAACACTGAACTACACACCTGATAAACTTATTGAAGCACAAGACTTAAATAATAAACAAGTAGGTGATACTTTAGGTGAAGGATCGCCAGAAATTATAGAAGTTGAAGGTAAGAAATACTATGTTTCTGATATGGCGTGGAAAATTTCCAAATTTGCATTAAGAGTATACCAAGTAAACGATGCACAAATTTACGATGTATTGAGTGCAGTATCGGAACCAACCAAAAACTTTGTAAACACACTCAAACAACTAAACAACAAAATAGAAGCCAAAAAAGAAAGTAGATTATTAAAATACATTGGTTTCAAACTAATACGTGAAGCAGATGACACACAAACAAGTGCAACTGCTTCCACTCAAAGTCAGGTACAAAGTCAAGCACAAACTGATAATACAGAACCAAATGCAGTTACAACCGGAACAGTATCAGAAAGAATAAAAGATTTCTTTGATAAAAATTGTAAAACGGTAAGAACATATGTGATGGAAAAGGCCGAAATAATAAAAATATGCGAAAACTTTGATAAAATAACCGAACAAAAAAAAGAAACATTCATAATTCCAGGAATGGATCCTATTATTCAAATAGTTAGATTATTCAATAGAGCATATAAATTACATACAGTACCAACAATATCAAAGAGAACCGGAGGCAAAGTATCACCAACCGTTTATAAAGAATACACATCTTTTGGTGGAAGAAGTTCAGGAGGTGATAGTCTAAACGGATGGGCTGGTCCATTCAGAAACAACAAAATATTCAATTTATGGGAAGACGCAGTACTTTCTATAATGGGTAATAGAAAATATGAATTCATATTCACTACAAAGACAAAATTAAGAATTCCTAAGGTACCTAATCCAGTTAAAAAAGAAGATTATGAATTTAGAGAAGGTGCTGGTGCCAAACTAAGAACCTTTATGAATGATATGTTAGATGGTGACGAACTATACAAAGACGGAACAACACAAGGTGCACAAAAAAGATTTATTGAGAAGTATTTTGGTGAACTAAAAGACGGAGAAGTTAAAGATACAACCATTCCTGGTTCAGATGATGCCACAGTAAATAGTGGAACATCTACCGCAATATCATCATCAACTCAAATTGCCAAATTTACTAAGAATGAAATAGTTAACGCACCATGGAAAAAGGGAATGGTTTTTGCTGCATTGACAACAGAATCAGACAAAGATGGAAATCCAATTGATACAACCAGATATTTTATGATTGAAGGTCCTAATGCAGTATCTTTCTGTAAATCTATGTTTTTCTATGATAAATTGATAACCAAATCCGAAAACGCAGATTCGATGGACGGTAGGAAATGGAAAGTTGAGAAAGGTGACTTATCTAAAATGGAAGAAAGAGCTCAAGGAACTGACAAATTCGAAATGAGATATACAAAAGATAAAAAAGCATTAGACCAAATTTTCAAAAAGGATAATAAGTTATCAATTACATATAACACTGGTGCAAATAAAGATACAGACAACACTAAATCGTTCAAAATAAAAGAAATATTTTGGTTAGGAACTATAGGTGAAGATAAAAAGTTCAAACCTTTCGAACTAAATATAAAACCAGAATCATACAAAAAGATACGTACTCAATATGGTTCCGGATCTCCTTTAGTAGCATCAGAGAATGTTTCGGCAACACTCACATCTAACAATAGACTAAAAATAGATGTATCTAGATGATAATCAAAAGTTACAAATTGTTTGTAGAAAATTTGAACTTACTAGCAAACGCATCAATAATTACAAAGGATATAGCAAAAGATAAAGCAGTTGGTGCAATTGATAAGACAAAAGTTACAAATCCAAATGATCCAAATAGTATACTTAAAGACACCATTAAGAAGATTGCAGTGGATGGAACAAAATCAATAAAGGATAAAATAACAACCGCAACCAAAATGAAGAGTGATTTGGAAAGATTGTTTACTTCTACAGACGCAAAAGGAAATCTAGCACAAACAGACGAAGAGGTCAAAAAAAATCTCGAAGAAATACTAAAGAAAAACTCAGATAATAAAATTCTAAAAGACCTTATAAACTCACTCAGTCTCAAAAGAGAACTAAAACAATTAGAGATTAAAAAGAAAGGAACCGAAGATAGGATAGACACACTGAAAGCTAGGGAAATAGAGTCCACAGGAAAACCAACGGACGACATAAAGAAAACAGAGAAAGAAGTCGAAAATGACCTATCAGGAATCGTTGCAAAAATAGCAAATCTTTCTAAAAGAATAACCGATGCAGAGACAGAGTTCAACAAAGACAAAAAAGAACTAGACGAAGAGGTCAAAAAATCTGAACAAGAATCCAAAGGTATCGCCCCAAAATGAGAAAAAATGGCTTTTTGGGTTTTATATATAACATACAAAAAAAATTAAGACAAAAATATGGCAATTCAAATTGGAAAATACAAGAGGCCAGGTATCTTCTTGGAAGAGTATGACAACTCGGTCATAGCCACCCCTGTCGTGGAGGGACTTACCAACCTCGTGATCGGTGTCTCCAAAAAGGGACCGGTTAACACTCCAGTGAGGATAACATCGGTCAACGATTTAGAGTCAATCTTCGGTACTTTAGACAGAGGACTAGAGAGGAAAGGATCGTTCTTTCACAGGACCGTATCCAAAATGCTAGAAACAGCACCTGTATTCGCAATGAACGTACTCTTAACAGACGACGCGTTAGACACTATCGAATATAAATCAATATCTGCATCATCAAACTCAACTAACGATATCGAAAGACTTGGTGCTTACAGAAGATTTCACAACACAACAGGATTCTGGAAAAGAGATACTGACGCATTCATAAACCTTACTAAAAATAATAGTGGGTATGAGGACAGAGCATTCAGTTTAACTAACCTATCTGATAGATATGCAACAGTTTTCGTTTTCAACTCTCAAGTATCTGGATTTGACAGAACACTTATCGAGTGGTATGGTTCAGTAGAAAAATTACCACCATATGTAAACGCAAACGACTATGCATCAGATTATATGGTTGATGTAGTAATTGTTGCCGGTGACTGGTCAGACTACAAAGCATTATCAATCGATCCTAGATGGAGTGCATACTTCAACGCAAGTGGTTTAAGAAAAGAAGAAGTAAGAAACTTTGCAAGTGACAGAAATGTTACAGCATTAGCATATTATGAAGGACTTTCATTAATACCTTATTTCAGAGATGCTAACGGAAGAAACGTTTTCATTGAAACAACTATCAACAGAGATACTGACAAAACAGGTATATTCTGTGCCTTCAATAGTGAGATTGTCGAAGAAGATTACTACAATGGTAAATTAGATATAATTGGTCAAACAATTGCAGGAACTAACAAAAAATCAATAGATTTCCTTTCATATGATGAAACAATAATGAGTGAAGTTGAATTCAAGGCAAATCCTTTAGATTTACCAGGAAACGTTACAGCACTTATCGGTTCAGTTGGTAGTGTAGCACCTGGTGATATGAAAATCGATGCTAAACATCACGCATTCGCAGATACGACTAACTATAATCCAGCAACAAGTGGTGCGATAACGTATGGTGAAAACAGAACTAGTTTCTATGCAGAAGAGTTTTTAAGAAACGTTAAACTATTAACATCATCAACCGCAACAGGTGAAACTATGTCTGTGGCATATACTATTGAAAATGATGCTTATGCAGTTATCGGAGACAATCTAATAACATTAAAACCACAAACTTTAACATTCTCTGTCCTTTCAACCAGTTTTGCAACTAGTTCAACCGTTCAGAATATGACATCAGCATACGTTATGGATTCAACTGGTAACATCAAAGTACTAACAAGTAGTAAATCCGATGAAGCACCAACTCCTGCTGCAACAGACGTAGTATTAGGATATGCAACATACTCAATATTGAAACAAGCATTCTCAGTTGCACCTGCACACAAAGATCTTACAGTAGGAACATCTAAGTTCAAACATATGTCAGACACAACTGATTATAAAGTAGAGGCAATAAATGTAACAAGTAATTTTGCATGGGATCCAAATGGATGGGGATGGAATTTACCATGGCAACCACTTGTTCCACAAGGAGAATTTAGTGGTAAAATAAGAATTACTTTCAAAGATACCAATAAATCACCAGATAAAAAAGACTATGTAACATATAGAAGGTTCAAAATGTTTAACAGACTTATTGGTTTATTAGATAGTTCGAACAGATCAAAAATGACAATGTTACTAAAACCAAATGGTGATAAATTTTCACTTGAAAATGCAAGAATAGAGTCAATAGAAACATCAGAAACTAAAGAAAAATCTTTTGTAATTGACACTGGACTATATGGTGCATCTGGATTATCAAAACTAAACGATGTAATTACTAAAGGATTCTTAGTATTCTATTCAACAGATAACGAACAAATATTCGGAACAAAAAAATTGATTACTTCTGATTCTGCAATCGTTCAGAATGGTTTAACAGGAAGTGTGGCAAAATACTCTGAATTATATAATAAATTCTACGAAGGTCAAATAAACTCAGGTGACTTCTTCTATAATAACAGAATAAAATATGATACGAGTGCAAGTTCAAACGTAGTTACAACATATGATGTAACTTTCGTTCCAGGAGAATTATCATCTACACTTTCTGGTTTCAGTGGAACAGGAGTAACAAGTAGCTTTGCAGGAAATGATTATATCGTATTCAGAAGTAATTCTAAAAATTTAGATCCTGAATTCAATCTAAATGATGTTATACAAATACCGGGTGCATCAATCAACACAGGCACTTTCACAATTGTATCAGGTAAAATTGATCACACACAATTTGGAGGAACTTCAAGTGATCACATTTATCAAATAAACGAAAATACAACATATGAAAAACTACTTTCAGTAGATAGAATCTATGATGTAAATGATAAAGTTCACACACTCACAATGTCATTTGATGGTGATAAACTGAATGTTGAATTTGATACAGAACTATGGTATTATGCAACAACTAACGCAAGAGGTGTTAAATCAAATAGTACAATATACGTAAATTCTGCCGATTCTAATTTCAAACAAACTGTAGAGATTGAATTACCAACAGGATACGTAGAGCAACCAAACAAAATACTTGTAGACGCTGCTAGATACACAGAGATTATTAAAGGAGACTTCTTAGAGGCAGAATACGATGAAAGTACACTTGCATTCGGTGAAGCACCAAGAAAACTTACAAGAGTTGTAAATAAAACACAATACACAGGAAACTCTGCATATGCTGAGATTACATGTGATGCTAAAATAAAGAAAATCTACACAGGTGCTGCATACCAAACTATGAGATATAAGAAAGTAGAAGACTATGTAGAAACATATAAAGCAATCTCATTGAAAGGTTTCAGAGTAAGACAAGCATCTATGCCTGACGGAACTGAAGCTAGACAAAACCAAATACTAAACGTTGTTGCAAAAGGAACTCCATTGTTCAAAGCATTAACAAACAAAGAAGCAATTGATTTCAGATACTTAATTGACTCTTTTGGTAATGGTCTTACAGAGAGATCTAAACAACAACTTGTAGACATATGTGGTGAAAGACTTGATGCATTCGGATTTATCAATATGCCATCAATCAAAGCGTTCAAAAACTCAAGCTCACCATCATTTGTGAATAGTGAAGGAGTTCTTCAAACAGAATACATTGCAAAAGGAGCAGATCCTGCAAGTAATCCTGCATTCTTATACTCATTCGGAGATGGTGCTGGAACAACATGTACTGGATACTTCTTACCATATGTGAAAGTGAATGACAATGGAAGACCATTAGATTTCCCACCTGCATCATTCGTTGCAACAACGTATATGAGAAAACACACTTCGAATGTTGGTGGTATAACACCATGGACAATCGCAGCAGGTGTAACAAACGGTAGAATAATCGGTATAAACGGACTCGAAGCAGACTTCAACCCAACAGACATCGAATGGTTGAATGGTGCACAGATAAATCCAATTGTTTTCAAAAGAAACAGAGGACATGTTATCGAGACTGAAAACACTGCACAAACACTCTACAAGTCAGCATTATCTTACATTCACGTAAGAGAGGTGTTGATTGAACTTGAAAGAGAATTATCAAGAATGTTGTTAGACTTCCAATGGAGATTCAACACATCAGACATCAGAGCAGAAATTAAACTCAGAGCTGACGTTATTTGTGAAACTTACGTAGGAAGAAATGGTCTCTACAACTACTTCAATAAAATGGATGAAGAGAACAACACTGCAGAAATTATCGATAACCAAATAGGTGTATTAGATACTTATGTAGAACCAATCAAAGGTATGGGTATCATTGTAAACAATGTAACTATATTGAGAACTGGTGCTATTGCAGCAGGAGGATTCTTATAAGAAATATAAAAAATAAAAAAAGTCTCAAAGAAATTTGAGACTTTTTTTATGAACTAAATAATAACAAAAAACCCACTCAAATTGAGTGGGTTTTATTAAAATTTAGGCATATTACTAGTCATATTCGATGCATTACGCATCATAGAATTGGTGTCTGGCATACTAACACGTTGTCCGTCCTCATCCTGTTTCCTCTGCTTTTCTTCTTCTTCAGCAATCTCATTGACTATCTTTATATTCTCTTCGAACATCCAAAATGGCCAACGATCCATAGATTCTTCCTGAGTATGGAAGTGTTTCTGCAACATCAACTTATTCTTTAATATATGCTTCAAAGGCATCATGAATAACGAAAATACCTGACGCTCCGTTGGGAAATTGCATATCAGTGTGGATCTCCTCACCACACGCACAAGTTTTTTTCAACTCTTTGATACCGAATGTCATCTTACCAACAGCTGCATTTAGAAACTGGAAAGAAACCTCATCCATATCTTCAAACTCTTTCAATTTAGCTTTGATACCATCATAAGTTATATTTGATCTACCAGATAACATAAAAGGTATTATCTTCAAGAATGCAAGATTAGGTGACTTTTTCTCATTGTTCTCTTTGATGATATAGTCTGTAAATGCTTTTTGAAGACCAATATTTGGTGGTGTTAACTCAAAAGTCTTACCATTAACGGTTGTAAACTTATAAGAACCCGTATTTCTGTTATAAAACTTCAAAAGTTTCTCATCAATTTCATGGAAATTGAAATTCTTACGTGTTAATTCAACTTGAAGTTCATTACCACAATTACATCTAACATTCACATTAAGTGAATTACCTTGTTGAAAAGTAAGTTCTCTTATAGTGAATATAAGATAAAGTCTATCCTGATCTTTGATATCTAAATAAGATCCTAACTTACCATCCGAATATTTTATACGAATACAAGATTGTAACATATCATTCATCTTCTCTACGATATCATAGAAGTTGTTGTCATCAACCATAGAGTATGCTTGTATCTCTCTAACCTGTGCAGGTCTTATCATAATAACAGAACCCTGTGGATAGAATTGACCACATGGTAATTCTTTTATGTCAAAGTTAAAGAATTGTAAATCACTAACCTTTGTGTTTTCCGCATAACTTTCTTTCACCGCGAATGGAATATCACTATGCACAACTGATTCCACCTCCTGTGGCCTTTTGTTCTGCTCGAGTTCCTCGAGATGCCTTCTCAGGTAATCCTCGTCGTTCATTTGATTATTGTCTGACATTTTTTTTATTATTTTTTGATATATATTCGGGTAACCTCTGTTCCCCAATAACTTACATTTTTTATTATTTTTATTAAACTTTGTTTTATCTAAAAGATATAAAATAAAAAATAAATCAATTAAAAATGACAAACACAAACAGAAACAACCTTTGGAACACTCCTGAGACTAATTGGTCTTTATGGTCAAACAACAACCCATTCAATGCATGGAATGTTGCACCTTTCTCAAACTTACCGTTCAATAGTGCAGTAACTACTTTAACAAGTACAACTCCTAACACACCAGCAGTTAACGCATACGAAAACACAGATTCTTATGTTTTTGAATTAGCCGCACCTGGTTACACTAACGAAGCATTTGAGGTTGCTTATAACAACAACACATTGACTATCAGAGCTAACGAAACAACGTATGAAAGACCTTCTACTTATTCTTACAGAGAGTTCAACTACTCTAACTTCACAAGAGAGTTCAACCTTCCATTAAACGTAAACACTAATGATTCAAGAGCTAAGTATGAAAACGGAATTCTTACAGTAATCGTTCCAAAGAGTACAACTAACTCTAACTACAGAACAATCAAAGTAAACTAATCTGTTTGAAAAATAAAAAAACCGACTTTTTAGTCGGTTTTTTGTTATAATATACAAAAAAAGAGGCAAATGCCTCTTTTTTTATTTTTAGTATCCTTTGACAACTGGATTGTTCAATCCGAAACCTTGGTCGATGTACTCATCAACGAAGTAATCATATAAGAAAGTTGCATCAACGTTATTCACGATATCATTAGAACTCCAATCTAGTGCCCACCCTGTAAGTTTAGAGATTTGACAGTTTTGGAAAGTAACCCTTCTAATAACAACACCTTTTTTATCGTGTTGATTGACCATTATAGTTCCAATCAAATCACTCTTATAGTGTAAAGTTCCGTTTTGTGAGTTGAAAACGAGGTCATACCATGCTTTCAATGTGTTCCATACATCCATAGAACCAGCTTGGTTAACATTTACCTGGAAAGGTATAGTAATCTCACCACTGGTTTTAGACGGAGTTGTCTGAAAAACCCTTGTTGAGTATTTGAACCTTTGCTCTTTACTAGCAATCTCGAAAGATGTAAGGTTACCGAAATCAACTTTTGTTGCATTCTCCAAAAGAAGAAGTGGTGATCTACTTTGTGCAGTCAAAATAACCGGCAGTACGAAAGTAATCTCAAATAAATTTGTGTATACTACCTCATCAGGTAATGTACCTGGTCCACCTGGTGAGCCAACATTAGAAATCTGCGTATAATGTGGTAATGGCATATTTTTTTTATTTTTTTTGTAATTGCCGGGCAATTATAAAGTATATATTAACAGTTTTTTCCCTTCTGTTTTTATGTAAATTATATATTATCTTTCAAAAGCCATTTTCCGTCATTTTCAAAGAAACATAAACTAAATAACAAACTATAAAACAATAAAATAATAGAAAAACATGAAAGTATTCATGATAACCGATACACACTTCGGAATATACCTAAATAACCTAGATAAGTGGCAGAATATGATGGAATCCACATTCTACAACTTCGTAATACCATACTTACAAAAAAATGCAGAACCAGGTGATATACTCATACATCTAGGTGACCTATTTGACAATAGAACAAGTATACCTATCATAACACTAAACAAAGTAGAAAAGATACTAAAAACAATAAGTGAAATCTTACCAGTACATATAATGGTAGGAAACCATGACCTATTCAATAAAGGATCAAACGAAGTTAACTCCGTAAGATTATACTCATACATATCAGAAAATATATCAGTATATGAAAAAACAACAACGTTAGAAGTAGGTAACCAAAAATTAGTTTTGATGCCATGGGTTGAAAAAAGACTCGATATGATAGATGAAATACGTAAAAATACAGGTGATTATCTTTTCTGCCATTCCGACCTAAACGGATGTAAGATGCACCTAAACTCTGTGGCACACAGAAACGCTGACAAAATTGATGTAGAAAACTTCAAAGGTTACAAAAGAGCATTCTCCGGTCACATACACATACGACAAAACAACTCAAATTTCGAATTCATTGGTTCACTATATCAAATGGATAGGAATGACACAGGTGACCAGAAAGGAATAACAGTACTCGATTTAGAAACAGGTAAAACACACTTCGAACCAAATGTATACTCACCGGTATTCAGAAAATTTAGAGTAACAGACGAAGAAACCATAGATGAATTAGATACTCTAAAAGACTCAAAAGATTACATTGATTTAGCAATATCAAATAGTCTTCTAGTTAGTAATAGAAAACTAAGAAGGAAATTAGAAACAATGTTAGAAAATGGAAACTTTGCATCAGTTGAGTACATAGACGACATCAAAAAGACGGAGGTAGATGACGAAGAAGGAATTGTAGAATCTATAACAACCGAAGACGGAACTACAGTAGATATATCAATACAATTAGATTATGAAAAATATATTAGAGAGTATATCGAAAAAAGAAGTTACGACAATGAAAATTACAAAGACGGAATACTAAATGAATTTGATGAAGTAATAAGACTTTATAACGAAAATTACAAATCGAAAATTGACTAAAAATAAAACCACTCATTAGAGTGGTTTTTTTATTACTTTTAGTTTAAGATTACTTGTACCTTTTATCAGACGATGATAAATACCCATTGGTATAAAAACCTCACCTTCTATCTTCTTTGGTAGTTCGTTGTCTAGTTGTATCATCCAATCAGTTTCACCAATAGATTCAATTATACGATTTTCTCGGTCTCTATGCCACGAAAATTCTCCAGAATCAGTATCCTGTACAAACTCTCTGATAAATGTATTATCACTTATTTTAGTTTCTTTGAATGGAAGTGTCATATACCAACCCACGCTTTAATTTT
>Ga0078894_10001142_pt1 | contig 19517 bp, 14 predicted proteins | sample LauGreSu1BDMLBSD_2_FD_67506 | JGI IMG/M metagenome (GOLD analysis project Ga0078894, IMG submission 67506) | Freshwater lake microbial communities from Lake Michigan, USA - Su13.BD.MLB.SD (version 4) (version 4) | ecosystem: Environmental > Aquatic > Freshwater > Lake | place: Lake Michigan... | reverse complement strand
AGCTTTTTTTTAATCGTGCAAACTTTTTTTATCTTTTTTTATTTTTATACCACTCTTGTGATTAAAACAATTGTATTTCAAGCATTTATTTATTCATATTTTTTTAAAAAAATAATTTAATCATTGTTTGTATTAATAGTAATATCTAAATTTTATTCTTCATTTTATATTATAATACTACGAATAGCAACCATTTTTATTATTTTAAAATTTGTTAGTTTATTATTTGAATTACATTACGCTATCTTGTTTAACTGTAATTATATATTTACTTGTTATAATTTTATAAAATATATACCAAACGTTTGTTTGGTATATTGAAAAAATTGATTATTTTTGCATTTGAAAAGTAACTAATGATAAAATAGGAATAAATATGGATCGTAAAATTAGAAAAGTAGCAGTATTAGGTTCGGGTGTGATGGGCAGCCGTATCGCGTGTCATTTTGCAAATATTGGGTTAGAGGTTTTGTTGCTGGACATCGTGCCACAAGAAGCTGTCGATAAACCTGCTATGCGAAATAAAATAGTAAATGAAGCGTTGGCTTTTGCACTAAAAAGCAATCCTTCTCCTATATATAACAAATCTTTTGCGAATAGAATCCAGACGGGAAATTTTGATGATGATTTGAAGTGCATAGTGGATATGGACTGGGTAATAGAAGCAGTAGTGGAGCGTTTGGACATTAAGCAGTCTTTGTATGAAAAAGTAGAAAAGTATAGAAAACCGGGTTCATTAATTACGTCAAATACCTCGGGAATTCCGATAGAAATGCTTATACAAGGGCGTTCCGAGGATTTTCAAAGTCATTTTTGTGGGACGCATTTTTTCAATCCGCCACGTTATTTGAAATTGTTTGAAATAATCCCTTCTACAAAAACAAAACCAGAAGTGGTTGAGTTTTTCCAAAAATATGCGGATTTGTATTTGGGCAAAGTTCCTGTATTGTGCAAGGATACGCCTGCGTTTATCGCCAATAGAATTGGGGTTTTTAGTATGATGAGTGTCTTTCATTTGATGGAAGAAATGGATATGAAAATTGAGGATATTGATAATTTGACGGGATCTTTGACTGGAAAACCAAAATCGGCTTCGTTCCGTACTTCGGATGTCGTGGGGCTAGATACGCTCATAAAAGTGGCTCAAGGTGTAGCGCAGTTTTGTACAAATGATGAAGCCAATGCAAGTTTTCAAATTCCTGAATATGTGAATTACTTGGCTACACAAAATTTCTTAGGTGATAAAACGGGGCAAGGTTTTTATAAAAAAACTATGAATGCTAGTGGCAAAACGGAAATTTTGGTATTTGATACGAAAACAAAGGAATATAGAGCGCAAGAAAAAACAAGTTTTGCTTCAATAGGTGCTGCAAAACAAGAAGAAAATCTTAAAATACGCTTACAAGTCTTAGCGAAACAATCGGATAAGGGAGCCGAATTTTTGAAAAAATTGAATTATAAGATTTTTGCTTATGTAACGCATCGAATTCCTGAAATAGCCAATCATTTATATTTGATAGATGATGCAATGAAGGCAGGATTTGGCTGGGAATTGGGGCCTTTTGAGACGTGGGATGTAATGAATGTAGCCAAAACATTGGATGCTATGCAAACGGAAGGTCATCAAAGTGCGGCTTGGGTGCAAGAAATGGTGGATGCTGGGCATACGAGTTTTTATAAAATAGAAAATGGCGTTCGTCTATACTACGACATTGCTACAAAAAATTATCTGCCTGTAGATAGTCAAAAAGAATTTATAATTTTGGATAATTACCGAAAAGATAAAACGGTTTGGAGCAATAGTGGCTGCAATTTGATAGACCTTGGCGATGGGATATTGAATGTAGAATTTAATACCAAAATGAATGCCATTGGCGGTGAAATTATGCAAGGGATTCACAAAGCGATTGATTTGGCTGAGCAAGGCGATTTTCGAGGTATTGTATTAGGAAATGATGCGGCTAATTTTACAGCAGGTGCTAATTTAGCTATGATTTATATGCTGGCTTTGGAGCAAGAATATGACGAGTTGAATATGATTATCAAAATGTTTCAAAATACGGTAATGCGTCTACGCTATTCTAGTATTCCTGTAGTGGGAGCGCCTCACGGGCTTACACTAGGCGGTGGATGTGAAATGATGATGCATTGCGATGCAGTAGTGGCTAGTGCGGAAACGTATATAGGATTGGTAGAAGTGGGTGTGGGATTGATTCCAGGCGGTGGAGGTACCAAGGAGTTGGCATCACGAGTGAGCCAGTTGGCGGGACCGAATGATCCTATTTTACCAATTTTGGCGGATAGATTTACGGCGATAGCTACTGCAAAAACGGCTACATCGGCTTATGAAGCTTTTGATATAGGTTTGTTTATAAAAGAAAAAGATACTGTATGCGTCAATGCGAGTAGACAATTGCTTGAAGCTAAGCGAAAAGCGATACAATTGGCTGAAAATGGCTATACAAGACCTATAGAAAAAAATGATATTTTGGTAATGGGCAAACAAGGTTTGGCGGGATTGTATGCCGGGGTAGAAGGATTTTTGATAGGTGGCTATGCGAGTGAGCACGACAAAAAAATAGCTCAAAAAGTGGCTTGGATATTGTGTGGAGGCGATTTGAGTGCACCTACTAAGGTGACGGAACAATATTTATTGGATCTGGAGCGTGAAGCCTTTTTAAGTTTGCTAGGCGAACGCAAAACATTGGAGCGTATTCAGAGTATTTTGAAATCGGGTAAGCCTTTGAGAAATTAGGGTTTAGTTGTTAGGTGTTAGGGATTGGTGATTAGTAATTTGTAATTTGTTTTACACATAGAACAGTTTATTAGGAATGGATTTTTTCAGATTTTTTGATTCAATTGCGACGGGTTTTACCCCGTTGAATTAGTGAATTTTTCATTAATATTGCAATTCAAATATTAATTATGGCAGAAGATTTAAAAATCATACAAGGTTCGAAAGAACAGCAATATATTTCGTTGATTCCACAAATCAAATCGTTGATTGAGGTTGAAAATAATATGATAGCGAATATGGCAAATATTTGTGCGGCTCTGAAAGAACAGTTTGGATGGCTTTGGGTTGGTTTTTATCTTATAGAGGAGAATGAATTAGTTTTGGGACCTTTTCAAGGGCCTGTGGCTTGTACACGAATTCAAAAAGGAAAAGGAGTTTGTGGCGCTGCGTGGCAAAATGCTCAAACGATATTAGTTCCCGATATAGAGCTGTTTCCGGGGCATATAGCTTGTAGTAGCTTGTCTAAAAGTGAAATCGTTTTGCCAGTTTTTTCAAAGAATGAAATTATTGGTGTTTTGGATGTGGATAGTGTACGATTGAATGAATTTGATGAAATAGATCAAAAATACTTAGAAGAGATTCTTCTTATTTTGAATTAATTACATCCAAATACAATTTTTCTACCTTTTCTCTAGCCCAAGGGGTTTTTCTTAGAAAAGTAAGGCTAGATTTGATAGAAGGATTGGAAATAAAACAATTGACTTTCACCTGTTTAGCCATTTCGTCCCAGCCCATTTTTTCGACTAAATATTCCAATGTTTTTTCTAATGTAATGCCGTGAAGCGGATTATTTGGCTGAGGATTTTTCATAAGACAAAAATAAATTCTTTTTCTTTTTAGAATTTAAATTATTTAGTTTAAATATATAAACACATATTTTTCAGTATATTTGCATCATATAATTTTAGAGAAACATGAATTTGAATCAAAAAGACCTTGAAAAAATTATAGTAATAGGTGATAGATTGCTAATAAAGCCCAATTCATTGGATAAAACGACCAAAACGGGCTTGATATTACCACCTGGTATTCAAGAAAAAGAATCTATTCAATCGGGATACGTAATCAAAGTGGGTCCAGGATATCCTATTCCCAATATGGAAGTCGATGAACCGTGGAAACCTCAAAGCGAAATGATAAAATATATTCCGCTTCAAGTTCAAGAAGGTGATTTGGCGGTTTTTCTTCAAAAACAAGCTTTTGAAATTACATTTAATGCTCAAAAGTATTTTATTGTTTCTCAATCTTCAATTTTGATGGTTTTGAGAGATAATTTTTTGGATTAAATATCAAAGCTTCATAAAATTTATTCTACTTTTTTTGTATGTCAAAAAATCAAGTAAAATTGTTTTTTTTTATTCATATTTGCAGATTAGTCTATTTAGTAATATAGAAATCATTGAAAAAACAAATCATTATGAGCATTAAGCAAATTCTGGAAGAGAAAAAATTAGGTACTGAAATTGAAGTAAAAGGATGGGTTCGTTCATTTAGAAACAATCAATTCTTGGCTTTGAATGATGGTTCTACTTTGCAGAATATACAATTGGTTTTAGATTTTGAGAAATATGAAGATGCTTTTTTGAAATCAATCAATGTGGGGGCGGCAATTATAGCAAAAGGGATTTTGAAAGAATCGCTTGGGAAAGGACAAAGTATAGAAGTTACCGTTACTGAAATAGATGTAGTAGGGGAGAGTGACCCCGAAAAATATCCCATTCAGCCCAAAAAACACAGTTTAGAGTTTTTGAGAGAAAATGCACATTTGCGTTTTAGAACCAATACCTTTAGTGCTGTATTTCGTATGCGTCATCACTTGACATATGCTATTCATAAGTTTTTTAACAACAGAGGATTTTTCAATATTCATAGTCCTATCATTACCGCTTCGGATGCAGAAGGAGCAGGCGAAATGTTTCAAGTAACGGCATTAGATGGAAACAAATTGCCCAAAAATGAAGCAGGTGAAATAGATTATACAAAAGATTTCTTTGGCAAAAAAGCACATTTGAGTGTTTCGGGACAATTGCAGGCCGAATTAGCCGCCATGGGATTGGGTAAAGTTTATACCTTTGGACCTACTTTTAGAGCGGAAAATAGCAATACCGCACGCCATTTAGCTGAATTTTGGATGATAGAGCCCGAAGCGTCTTTTATGGATATACACGGCGATATGGATTTGGCCGAAGATATGCTCAAATATTGCATTAATTATATGCTCGAAAATTGTGCAGAAGATATTGAATTTCTAGAACAACGATTGCTCGAAGAGGAAAAACAAAAACCACAAAACGAACGAAGCCCTATGACGTTGAGAGAGAAGTTGAAGTTTTGTGTAGAGAATGATTATCAAAGGCTTACGTATACCGAAGCAATAGAAATATTGATGAATAGCCAGCCTAACAAAAAAGGAAAATTTCAATATCCCGTAGAAGGCTATGGCGCTGATTTGCAAAGCGAACACGAGCGTTATTTGGTAGAAAAGCATTTTCAAAAACCGGTCATTTTAATTAATTATCCAAAGGAAATAAAAGCCTTTTACATGCGTTTGAATGATGATAATAAAACGGTAGCAGCAATGGATATTTTATTCCCTGGAATTGGTGAAATGGTAGGCGGATCGCAGCGTGAAGAGCGGTTGGATGTATTGATAGCCAAAATGAAAGAATTCAATATTCCAGCAAAAGAAATGAATTGGTATTTGGATACAAGACGTTATGGAACCAATCCACACGCGGGTTTTGGGCTGGGATTTGAGCGTTTGATGATGTTTGTGACAGGTATGACCAATATCCGCGACGTCATTCCATTTGCCCGTACACCCAAAAACTGTGAGTTTTAATTCGTTGACGGTATAAATTTTTAGACTATAAAACATTTAAAATCTTTTTTTATTTTTCTTTGTTCGTTCTTGATTTTCAGTAATTTAGAAGCTCAAAACTATGTAATTGAAGGTATTGTCAAAGATTTACAAAATGGACAGCCTATCAAAAAAGCCCAAGTTTTTGTTAATAATGAAATTGAAAAAAGTGTCATAACTGATGATAACGGAAAATTTAAGTTAGAAAATATTTTAAAAGATTCGGTAGTGCTTCATATTCAAATGATTGGGTATGAGAATTGTCAAAAAGATTATATTCTTAAAATCAATGAGTCTCGATTTATTTTTGCAGAATTGCATCCAAAATCAAACTTTATCAAAGAAGTGGATATCAAATCGCAACGAAAAGCGAAATTGACGATGGAGGAAATAAGTACACAGAAAATTGAAGTGAAAAATGAACAAGTAAATCCTTCGGGAAATATTGAAAATTTGCTCAAATTTCAAGGACTTGGTGTAGGTGGCAATAATGAGTTGGGCAGTCAATATAATGTAAGAGGCGGTAGTTTTGATGAAAATTTGGTTTATGTCAATGATTATGAAATCTATAGACCACAATTGATGCGATCGGCACAGCAAGAAGGTTTGAGCTTTGCCAACTCCAATTTGGTCAATAATATGAAATTTTCTTCGGGTGGTTTCAAAGCAGAATATGGAGATAAATTGAGCTCGGTACTTGATATTGAATACAAAAAACCCAAAAAATGGGGCGGTTCTATCGAAGCGGGATTGATGGGAATCAATGCACATATGGAAGGCAATGTAGATAATGATTTTACGTGGCTCAGTGGTTTTAGATACAGAGATAATTCATATTTGCTGAGTAGCCAAGAAACCAAAGGCTCTTATCTAACCAGTTTTTTGGATTTTCAAAATTATATGACCTATAAGCTCCACGAAGCACTCACGGTGGATTGGCTTTTTAATGTTTCGGCCAATAATTTTAAGTTAATTCCTTCGGATAGGCAAACGAATTTTGGATTAGTTAATTTTGCGCTTACCTATCGAGTAAAATACAATGGATTGGAGCAAGATAATTATCAAAATTTTATGAATGGGCTTGGGTTTAATTTAAAGTTATCGCCCAATGTCAAACTCCGCTACAGCAATAGTTACTATAATGTAGATGAAAGACAAACCTTTGATATTCAAGGGCAATATTCACTAGGAGAAATAGAAACGGATGTCAATTCCAGCAATTATCAAAACTTTAAATCGGTTTTGGGGTCGGGTGGTTTTCAAAATTGGGGACGCGATCGATTTCAGGCAGTGATGAGCCACAATACCTTTTCGGGAAATTTTTTATTGGGTAAGAACAATATAAAAATAGGCTATAACAATAAGAAAGAAGTCTTGAAAATGTATGTAAATGAATGGGATCGAATAGATAGCGCCGATTATAATATTCCCGCATCTACAGACAAAATTATTTTCCCTTATGTAGCCAAAGCCAATGCCGAAATCAGTGGAATCCGACACGAGTTTTTTGTTCAAGAGTCTTTTTCGCACGATTTAGATTCGAGCCGTCGATTTGGATTTACATTGGGATTGCGAGGCAATTATTGGACGGTAAATAATGAATGGTTTATCAGCCCACGTTTTCAGGCGTTTTATATGCCTTTGAAAAACAAGCGATTGACCCTCAATATGGCTGTAGGTTCCTACAATCAACAACCTTTTTTGCGTGAGTTGCTCAATGAATATGCCGTGCTAAACACCGAAGTCAAATCCCAAAAAAGTTTGCATTATATACTAGGTGCCGAATATATTTTTAAATGGTTTGGCAGACCGTTTAAATTTACCTCAGAGGCTTATTACAAGCATTTGTGGGATGTGAATACGTATCAGTACAACAATGTTTTGGTGCGATACAAAGCCAATAATCAAACGATAGCCTATGCGAGAGGGGTAGATTTGCGATTGAATGGCGAAGTCGTAAAAAATGCCGAAAGCTGGGTCAATATCAGCTTTATGGATACCAAAGAATACACGGGCGATTTTTTTACAAAATATTTAGACAGCCTAGGAAATGCGTATAACAACCCCAATTCTTCCAACGCAAACATCGTGGACAGTTTTAGATACGATAGAGGTTTTATTCCACGTCAAAGCAATCAATTTTTTACGCTCAATATGTATTATCAGGATTATTTTCCACGATTTCCCAATTATAAAGTACATTTAAGTTTTATCTATGCAAGTGGCTTGCCTTTTGGACCGCCCAATAGCGAGATTAACCGCAATACATTTACGATGACACCCTACAAGAGATTGGATATAGGCTTTTCAGCTACACTGCGCGAAGAACAAAAAATAAAAGAAGGCGCAAAGCCCTTTTTGAGAGCCGTAAAGTCTATCTGGGCTACAGTAGAAATATTTAATATCTTAGACTTTGAAAATCAAGTAGGTGTTAGTTGGATTCGAGATTTTGACAATAACCAATTTGCCGTACCCAACAATCTCACGGGTAGACGTATCAACGCTAGAATAGTCTTTAAGTTTTAGTTGCATCATTTTGTCTAGGATAATAAAAACACCAATTTTTCTTCTATTAAAGAACAAAAAATTAGCAGAATTTAAAAATTAAAAAATATATTTACACTTTGAAATTTTATTATAGAATATGTCTGATAAAAAAATATTACTTGAAGTAAAAGACCTCGTAGTGGGCTTTCAGTCCGAAGATGGGATGGTGGAAGCTATTAAAAGTATTAGTTTTACATTATATAGAGGCGAAACGGTAGGGATTGTGGGAGAATCGGGTAGTGGTAAATCCGTTACGTCGTTGTCAATTATGCGCCTAATAGCGTATCCTCCAGGGAAAATTATTTCGGGCGAAATCTTATATCATACCGATAAAGGTACTGTGATAGATATTACCAAATTGAAAGAAGAGGATATGAGAATCATTAGAGGAAATGAAATATCGATGATATTTCAAGAGCCTATGACGTCTCTTAATCCTGTATATACTTGTGGCGACCAGGTTTCGGAAGCTATTATATTGCATCAAAAAAAATCGAAAAAGGAAGCGGATGAAATGACGTTAGAGCTTTTTGAAAAAGTAAAATTGCCCGATCCTAAAAGAGTCTTAAATGCTTATCCTCACCAGCTTTCCGGAGGACAGAAACAACGTGTAATGATAGCGATGGCATTGAGTTGTAAACCGGGTATTTTGATAGCCGATGAGCCTACAACAGCCCTAGATGTTACGGTTCAGAAAACCATTCTTCAATTGATGAATGATTTGAAGAAAGAAATAGAAACGTCTATTATTTTTATAACGCACGATTTGGGAGTAATAGCTGAAATAGCTGATAGAGTAATTGTAATGCACAAAGGTGTAATTGTGGAAGAAGGTTCGGTTATTGATATTTTTGAAAAACCACAACACCCATATACAAAAGGTCTTCTTGCTTGTAGGCCGCCATTGAATAAACGGTTGAAAATTTTGCCTACAGTGAGCGATTTTATGACATTTGACGCAAATGGAAATATGACCGAAGTAGATGGAAGTGCATCGGTAAAGGAAATGATAGAAAGTGTAGTAGTTACTGCTGAAGATACTAAAAGACGTCAAGAAAGTCTACAAGCGGGCAATACGCTTCTTGAAGTGAAAAATTTAAAGGTATGGTTCCCTACCAAATTGAATTTCTTTGGTAAGCCACAGGGATTTGTAAAAGCGGTAGATGATGTGAGTTTTGTTATGAAAGAAGGCGAAACGCTAGGATTGGTTGGAGAGAGTGGATGCGGAAAGACTACTCTTGGAAAAACAATCCTTCGATTGAATCCTGCTACGGATGGCGAAATTATTTACAAAGGAAGAGATATATTGTCATTATCCAAATCGGATATGAAAGATATGCGTAGAGAAATGCAAATAATCTTCCAAGACCCATATTCTTCTCTTAATCCAAGAATGACTGTAGGGGATGCAATAACAGAGCCTATGAAAGTGCACGGAATCTTCGAGAATGATAAAATTCGCAAGGAAAAAGCGATAGAGTTGTTGGAAAAAGTTAACTTAAATGCCGATCAATTTGTGCGTTATCCGCATGAGTTTTCAGGAGGTCAACGTCAGCGTATCTGTATCGCTAGAGCCTTGGCACTCAATCCAAAATTTATTATTTGCGATGAATCTGTGTCGGCATTAGATGTATCCGTTCAAGCACAAGTATTGAATTTATTGATTCAATTGCGAGAAGAGTTCAAATTTAGCTACGTGTTTATATCACATGACTTGTCAGTAGTGAAATTTATCAGCGATAGAATCGTGGTGATGAATAAAGGAAAGATTGAAGAAATAGGATTTGCAGATGATATCTATAATAATCCTCAAACGGAATATACCAAGCGATTAATAGCAGCTATTCCTAAAGGAGATATTGAAGAAATCAAAAATAAAGGTGGATTTCTTTCACATTAATAAAATAATAGTTTAGTAATAAAAAAAACACGTATTTTTACACTTCAAAATTTATAATACATTGCAGAAAAAACCATTTGTAAGAAATAACAGATTCGTAAAAAAAGAAGACGAACATAGAATTAACGAAAAAATTACCTCTAGACAATTAAGGCTAGTAGGAGATAACGTAGAACAAGGCATTTATTATCTTGACAAAGCCTTAGCTATGGCTGCAGAGCTTGAGTTAGATTTGGTAGAAATTTCACCCAATGTAGACCCACCTATTTGTAAAATAGTGGATTATAAGAAATTTTTATACGAGAAGAAAAAACGTGACAAAGAGATAAAATCAAAGACTCAGAAAGTAACTATAAAAGAAATTCGTTTTACATCCAATACAGATGATCACGATATTGATTTTAAATCAAAACATGCTGAAAAATTCCTGAAAGATGGTGATAAAGTCAAATGTTTTGTTATGTTTAGAGGTAGAGATATTGTATTTCAGGATAGAGCTAATTTATTGCTTTTAAACTTTGCTAAAAAGCTAGAAGATGTAGCTAGTGTAGAAGCTATGCCCAAAACGGAAGGTAGAAGAATGTTTATGACATTGGTGCCAAAAGTAAAGAAAAAGGCATAATAAAGACATTTTTTGTGCAAAAGAAAAAAAAATAGTATCATTTAATTTTTTTTTAATACTTTTGCACTCCAATTTAAAATAAATTAAATTTCAAATATATTATGCCTAAGATGAAGACCAATTCTAGTGCTAAGAAGAGATTCAAAGTAACAGGTACTGGAAAGATTAAAAGAAATAAAGCTTTTAAGAATCATATTTTGACCAAAAAAACGAAAGTTCAAAAGAAAAGATTGACAAAAAAAGGTTTGGTACACGAAAGTGATGAGAAGAGAATTAAATTATTGTTAACTATCTAATTGTAATATAAAATGCCACGTTCAGTAAATAGTGTTGCTTCAAAAGAGCGCAAAAAAAAGGTTTTAAAACACGCCAAAGGTTTTTTTGGCAGAAGAAAGAATGTATGGACTGTAGCCAAAAATGCTGTTGACAAAGCATGGGAGTACGCTTACACAGGAAGAAAATTAAAGAAAAGAGATTTTAGAACTCTTTGGATAGCAAGGATTAATGCTGCGGTTCGTCCTTATGATTTATCGTATTCAAAATTTATTGATATGTTAAACAAAGCAGAAATTTCTATAAATAGAAAAACATTGGCGGATTTAGCATTAAATAACCCTGAAGCTTTCAAAGCGATAGTAGATAAAGTGAAAAATTGATTTTTGGTTATAATAATTTAAAACAGAAAAGACTCAATAATTTTATTGAGTCTTTTTTTTTGTTATTAAAACGTCAGATTGTGTCGCTATCAATTTATATCTTTGTGAAAAGTTTTTAAAAGTAAAAAAATAAACGATACGATAATTTTTATTCAATTACTTTTGTAGGACTTATAAATAACAAAATTAAAATTTAAAAATATGTCAGATTTACAACAAAAAATGAAAGCATTGGAAAGTACAATTGGTGTGCTTGAAAAATCGTATGGAAAAGGAAGTGTAATGCGTCTAGGCGATTCAAAAATTGTATCGGTAGATGCTATTCCTTCAGGTTCTTTAGGCTTGGATATTTGCTTAGGCATTTCGGGCTATCCCAAAGGAAGAATTGTAGAAATATATGGGCCAGAATCTTCGGGTAAAACTACCTTGGCTATTCATGCCATTGCAGAGGCTCAAAAGAAAGGAGGAATCTGTGCGATTATCGATGCAGAGCACGCTTTTGATAGAGTTTATGCCGAGGCATTGGGTGTAGATACCAATAATCTTTTCATTGCGCAGCCTGATAATGGAGAACAAGCACTTGAAATTGCCGACCACTTGATTCGAAGTGGTGCAATTGATGTTTGTGTAATTGACTCTGTGGCAGCATTGGTTCCAAAAGGTGAGCTTGAGGGCGAAATGGGCGATTCAAAAATGGGATTACAAGCTCGTTTGATGAGTCAGGCATTGCGAAAATTGACAGGAAGTATCAATAAAACAGGATGCTGCTGTATATTTATCAATCAATTGAGAGAGAAAATTGGTGTAATGTTTGGAAATCCTGAAACGACTACAGGAGGAAATGCTCTTAAATTCTATGCATCGGTGCGATTAGATATTAGAAGAATGACCCAAATTAAAGATAAAGAAGGAAATATCGTAGGAAATAGAACCAAAGTAAAGGTAGTGAAAAATAAAGTAGCACCTCCATTCAAAGTTTGTGAATTTGATATTTTGTATGGTGCGGGTGTATCTAAGGTAGGTGAAATTGTAGATTTTGGAACAGACTTCAATATTTTGGAGAAAAGTGGAAGCTGGTATAGCTACGAAGGAACGAAAATAGGACAGGGAAGAGATGCTGTTTTGCAGTTCTTGGCTGATAATCCTGAAGTATCTGTAGAAATAGAAAATAAAATTAGAGCAAAACTAAATGAGAATGTACAAGTAATAGTTGATACTAAATCAACAGAAATAGAAACAGAATAATATATTAATACAATGAGTGATTTTATTACAAAAAGAAGTGAAGATATAAGCCAATGGTACACGGATTTGGTTCTAAAAGGCGAGTTGGCGGATTATTCCGATGTGAGAGGCTGTATGGTAATTAAACCGTATGGTTACGCATTATGGGAAAATATGCGCGATGTATTGGATAAAATGATAAAAGATACAGGGCACGTGAATGCTTATTTTCCGTTGTTTGTTCCAAAAAGCTTGTTTGAAGCGGAAGAAAAAAATGCGGAAGGATTTGCGAAGGAGTGTGCTGTGGTAACACATTACAGGCTCAAAAACGACCCTGATAGAAAAGGAAAACTCATTGTAGATCCCGATGCAAAATTGGAAGAGGAATTGGTAGTGCGTCCAACTTCGGAGGCTGTAATATGGAATACGTATAGAAATTGGATTCAATCCTATCGTGATTTACCTTTGCTTATCAATCAGTGGGCAAATGTAGTGCGCTGGGAAATGCGTACCAAACTATTTTTGCGTACAGCGGAGTTTCTATGGCAAGAAGGTCATACCGCGCATGCTACGCAAGCCGAAGCGATCACTGAAACTGAAAAAATGCTAGATGTATACGCCGATTTTGTTGAAAATTGGTTGGCTATTCCACTCCACAAAGGTAAAAAGACCGAAAGCGAACGATTTGCAGGTGCAGATGATACGCTTTGTATTGAAGCATTGATGCAGGATGGAAGAGCTTTACAGGCAGGAACGTCACATTTCTTAGGACAGAATTTTGCAAAAGCTTTTGATGTAAAATATCAAACAGAAGATGGCAAAGAAGAATACGTTTGGGCTACTTCGTGGGGTGTTTCTACTCGTTTGATTGGGGCATTGATTATGACGCATTCGGATGATAATGGATTGGTGATGCCACCTAGAGTTGCGCCGTTTCAAGTAGTGTTTGTTCCATTTTTACAACAGAAAAATCCTGAACAAAATCAAGTTTTGCTAGAGAAATGTAAGGAATTTCAAGCGCAACTAAAAGCCAAAGGCATTCGTAGCAAAATAGATATGGATGATACTAAGCGTCCGGGATTCAAATTTGCTGAGCATGAATTGAAGGGAATCCCTGTTCGTGTGGTTTTTGGACCAAGAGACCTTGAAAATAATGTAGCCGAAGTAGCACGTAGGGATAATTTAACCAAAGAAAGTATAAGCCAAGAAAATTTGGTATCGCATATCGAACAATTATTGGAAGATATTCAAAAAAATATTTTTGAGAAAGCTAAAACCTATCGTGAAGAGAATACGACGGAAGCTACTACTTGGGATGATTTCAAAGCGCGAATAGAGAAAGGTGGTTTTGTGATAGCGAACTGGGATGGAACAGCTGAAACAGAAGAAAAAATCAAAGAAGAAACCAAAGCAACGATTCGTTGTATTCCTTTTGACATCTCACAGAAAGCTGGAAAATGTATCTATTCTGGTAACGAAGGAAAGCATACTGTGCTTTTTGCTCGTGCTCATTAATACGAAAAACTTTTTAAATTTATTTAAAGCCTTAAGAAAATTTCTAGAGGCTTTTTTTATTTCAAGGATTCTTAGATTTGTATATTTATATCAAATCCTTTCCCATGCAAAAGTGTTGGTTCCTCATAAATAGCGTCTTCGAGATTGAGAAATGTGCCAAAACATTCGGGTTGGTGTTCTTTTGCGTTGGTGATTTGGATAAGTCCATCGCCGTTGGATTCTTTGCTGCCAGTAGCTAGGTGGAGTAGCATAATCTTTTGTGTGCCAAGCTGGTAGGTGCGGATGGAATTGATGAAAAAGCGATTGAGCAGGGCTTTGAAGTCGTATTTTTTGTAGAAGAGAATGTCAAACATAAAGTGTGTGCTGTCTTTTAGTTGATTGATTTCGTAGCGTTTGGCTTCGTGTTCGATGCCCCATTTTTGATTAAGGGTGTCAAAATAGAGTTTGGCGGTGTTGCATTGGGTTTGAAAATCACAAAAGGAGATATCTTTGGGAATGGCTTGAAGAAAGGATTTGTTGAGTTTGAGCTTGTCCAGCGTCTTCTTATATTTTGCTTGGATTTTTTGGATATATGAATCCTGAGGATTGATAGTAATGGAGCCCACATGCGATTCGCTTATTTTTTCATTTTTGGAATTGTAACCACGCAGATAAAAATCGCCATACCAATAGCCTTGGGGATCTGTAGGATCGTCGTTTCGAGGATTTTTGTAGTCGGAACGGTACAAATCGGTCTCAAAGAAAAAGATCGTATCGTTTTGGCGTCCAAGAAGGTATTTTCGCTGTGCTGAGGCGCACATACATGCAAAACTATCAAGAGAAAAGAGCGCTAGTGTGAGTAAAAAAAGTGATTTTTTGATCATAAGATTCGTTTATTTTTGGCACCAAGGACAGTCTTCTTTGCCGCATCCTTCAAATTTTTTGTTGCGAATAAGCGTTAAGGTGTCTATAATTTGTTTGCCTACAATGGCTTCATCTTCAGGCGAAACCTCCACAATGGCTTTGTGAATAGTGTCATCATCGGGAAAGATAAAGTCAAAGGTGATGGAATTGAGTGGAATATTGGGGTAGTTGGCTTTGTAGAGCATTTTGTAGAAAACAGCTTGTCGCCAGTAGTTGCCACCATATCGTTTTTCAAAATCTAAATCTTCGGGATTTTCACCTTCTAAAAGCGTAACGGGTGGTTTTAGTTTTTTCTTTGCATTTTCGTATTTTCCTGTTTTGAAGTCTATGATATTGGCTGTACCATTGTCTAGCCATTCGATTTTATCCAATTTTCCCACTAGGGTTTCGCCCAAATACTTTGCTTCAAACCAATCTTCGATAGCCATATTTGTGGTCCAATTGTTGGATTCGTTTTGATAGTAAATCGGGATTATTTTTTGGATATATGCGAGTGTATCGTTGTATTCATGATCGTTGAAAGCCCTTTTTCTATTGTTCAATTCCTGAAGGGTCATATCGAGGAGTTGCATTTCGCTAGGAATGGTTTGTGTGTCCATCATTTCTTCAAAGAAATGTTCCAAGGCATTATGGAAAATATTCCCAATTTCAAGATTTTTTTCGGAAAAGCTAGGCATATTTGCCAGTTTTGTATAATAAAATCCTTTTGGGCATTCCAGATAGCTGTTGAGCGAAGATACACTTAGTTTCATATTTTGCACCAATGAATCTAAAAAGCTATTTTCATATACAAAATTTTGAAAGGATTCGAGGGCTTCGGTATCGATATTTACAATTTTTAAATAATCTTCTTCGGTAAGATTATATTCATTTCTCATTTGATTTTGGGTAGGAATTTCTAATAGAAATTTTAACTCATTTTGATTTTTATCTTTGCTATTGGTGCTTTGTTCTTTTTTGAAATAGGTAAGTGCTACCTGTTTTTTGGCACGTGTAAGCCCTACATAAAACTTCCGTCTTTGTTCTTCTATTTCGGTTTGTTCCTGTTCTGCTACTGCCTGCAAAATGGTATCCCAGTCGGTAATATCCTTGTACAATACCGCTTTGGGGATATAAATGCCATTTTTTCGTACGGAGGATTCGTTATTTCCGTGCATGAAAATATAATCATATTCGAGTCCCTTGCTGCCATGAATGGTCATGAGTTGAACGGCATTGGGATGGGTGATTTTTTTGATTAATTGAATGGGGATTTCTTCTGAAATATATAAGGAAATGAGTTCAACAAAAGCTGCTAAATCAAGTTTTGGATTGTGTTCGAGTTGTTCCCTCAGAAATGCTCTAAGACTGTCCAATTCTTGGAATAAAATAATAGAATTGGGCTGTGAAGTAATCCATTTTGCTATTTTGAGCTTATCTAAACAGCGGTCTATAAATCGTTCAACGGATTCGTTTTGAGATTTTTGTAATAAAGTCTCCGTAATATCTACATATTGTTTGATTTTATATTTGGAGTCATATTCATTCATAAATGAACGCAAGTTGGCATCGGAATTTTTTAATTCTCCTACTTTGTATGCTCTGTACTCGAGGAGTATTTTTGAGATTTCCAAAGGTTTGATGGCATTCCACTCGTAGAAAAAACTTTCGGCAAGCAAGTCTTCTCTTTCAAAACTTTTATTAATTTCGGCTTGAATGTATTTTAGAAATTGAATGAAATTAAGGATAAATTTACTTTCAAGGATATTATTGGCACGTGTAAATTCATAGGGAATTTTTTTGATGTCCAATATCTTTGAAAAATTTGTAGCCGATGCATTTGAATGAAACAAAACAGCTACTTCATTGAGCTTTTGGTTTGTTTTTTGAAAATACTCTATTTTATCGGAGATATAGACAAATTCGGCTTCTTTAGTATTGCATTGCGTAACTGCAATAGGTAGGTCAAGGTCTTTGTAATCGCCTTTTGCTACTAAATTTTTGTCTAGAGAAATGTCTGCTACAAGGTTTATGATTCGCTGCTGATTATGTTCAATGACAGCTTTTGAAGCTTCGAGAATCTTAGCCGTAGAGCGATAATTTTCTTTGAGTATGATAATGCGCTTGCGAGTTTCTTCAATTCCCAAAGGCTGAATATATTGCTCATAAAATTTATAAATATTGCCAATATTAGCTCCTTGAAAACGGTATATAGACTGGTCATCATCGCCTACTATCATAATATTGGGATAGTCATTTTCGTAGCAAAGCCATTGTGCTATTTCTAATTGAGAACCATTGGTGTCTTGAAATTCATCGATAAGAATATACTGGAATTTTTCTTGATATTTGAGTCTAAAATCTTCATTTTCTTTGAAGGCTTGAATTACTTTTAGAATTAAATCGTCGATTTCCATCCATTTGTTTTCTTCTAATTTTTCCTGAAAACGTTTGTATAACGAAATGGCTTGCTTTGTTTTTTCAATTTTTAAAAGATAATCATTCCATATGTCTGCTTTGAGATCACCAGCTTTAAATTCTTTATATTTTCGCTGATATTCGTATTTTTTAGTATCAAGTCGTTCTATTTCAGCGTCTTTTTCAATTAATTTGAGAAAAGAATCATAATTATAATTTTCTTTTTTACATTCCGAAAAAAAACGTTCTAACAGTCCTACGGTATTATCAATGCTAGAAATTCTCTTTTTTAATGGTGTATTGAATTCTACTTCTCGTACCAATTCTTTTATCAATAACCTTCTTTCCAAATCGGTGATAATCGTATAATCGCCTTTATTGATAAGATCTTGATTTTCATTGATAATTTTATTACAAAAGGAATGGAAGGTATATATACCAATTTCGCTTGCTTTGGTTCCCAAAAATTCGCCTAGTCTTTTTTTCATGGCTACAGTACCTGCATCGGTAAAAGTTAGGCACAAGATGTTTTCGGGCTGAATATCAGCTTCTAAAAGGATTTTACCAATACGAGTAGAAAGAATTTGGGTCTTTCCTGTTCCAGGGCCTGCAACCACCATGATAGGACCATCGGTTTTTTTTACGGCTTGTAATTGCTCAGTATTAAGCATTTCTACTGCTGAGACAAAAGAATCGGTGAAATGATTTTCTTGTATTTCTTTTTCAGAAAGCCATTCAATACCTATTTTTTCTAAGGCGTCTTTCATATTAAATTTTGTACTCATACTTCTTTATATTTATCTATTTTTTAAAAATTAAAAATAAATAACTTTATTGTCAAAAAATGTCGTTTTAAAAATTAAAAAGTTTCTTTTTCTTTTGGTAGAATATTACGATTAACTTTCATTCGATATTCAATTATTAAAAGGGAGATAATGTATGTACTTAAACATGGAATTTTATATCGATCTAATGCACCAAAATTATAACTTGTTAGTCCAGTAATAAACGCAAAAAATAGACTAAATCCTAATAGTGCAATGGCATCATATGATTTTAATAATTGTCCAATAAAACGAATGAAATTATACCTAAATACAATAAATATAGTGAAAAATATAAAGAATAGCGCTTGTAAAAAGCTCAAAAAAATCGTAGGTTTATTAACTTCTGTTATGTAAGGTCTAAAAAAAGTAACATTCACGGCTGCAGGGAATTTTTTCAAATATCCAGTTAATGTATAATCCATTTTTCCAAGGCTATAGGCTGATCCTTTTAAAGTTGTATGCCAACTTTGAAACCCCATTAATTTATCTTGGAATTTTTCAGCATCTAATTCTACGAAATATTCATTTAATAATTGGGTGCCAATAACAACAAAACTAACTAAAATTACAAAAAAAATTGGAGCAATTACAATTTTTAATCCAATATTTTTGATACGATTAAAATTGTGTTGAAAAACCCAAAAAACTAGAAATGGAAGAATTGTAATAAGAAAAAAACTTCGAATGTTTTTGATTAGGTATAATGAAAATAAAAATGAAATAAGAACTAAAAAGCTAACTTTCCTTATAATAAAAAGGTATATGAATGAAGATAATAATAAAAAGATAGCTCCTAATGTAAATGTATCTTTAAAAATTCCAGATCCCCAGAATATAGCTGATGGCATAAAAAAAATAGCATAGCCAAATTTCTTTTTTAATTCAGGGTATAAGGAACCTATAGCTTTGTAAAAACTCCAAGAACAAATATATGAAAAAGTAGCACAAGAAATAATAATTGCAAAAAATGAATTGAAGCAAAATAAATTAAAAAATGAACATAACTTAATAACTGTATAAGTTGAAGTTTCTTTTAGATAAGGATTTTGTGAGATAATTTTTAGTATATCAAAGTTATCTGTATTTTTTAAGTTTGAGCTAAAAAAAATATAAAAAAAATCAAAAGGATTACTAGATAAGTAGTTTGAAACTAACTTGGTGGCTTCAAAATAGAATGTAGTATCACCACCATTGTAATAGAATATATATAATAAGCCTGCAGCAAAACCTCCTATGATTTTTAAATAGAACGCTTTTATAATAAAATAT
>Ga0078894_10001141_pt1 | contig 19535 bp, 19 predicted proteins | sample LauGreSu1BDMLBSD_2_FD_67506 | JGI IMG/M metagenome (GOLD analysis project Ga0078894, IMG submission 67506) | Freshwater lake microbial communities from Lake Michigan, USA - Su13.BD.MLB.SD (version 4) (version 4) | ecosystem: Environmental > Aquatic > Freshwater > Lake | place: Lake Michigan... | reverse complement strand
AATCGTATTTAAAATCTGAGTTTGAAATAGAGAATATATTAGATACCCATTTTCAAATGCTGCGTTCTTGGGTTGTATATCTCATTGATATGAAAGATTCTGTTTCAACTATTAATCGTAAAATATCTTGCCTCAAATCCTTTTTTAAATTTTGTTTAAAAAACAACTGGGTAGAAGTAAATCCTACAGCAAAATTAACGCGTCCAAAAATGCCTAAACGCATTCCAAAACAAGTAGAATTCACCAAATTGATGGATCTAAAAGACTTTCTACAAGAACAATCTACAGACAATCAATACGATACATATCGAGATTACAGCATGTTTATGACGTTTTATAGTTGTGGACTTAGAAGAAGCGAACTTATAGAGCTGAAATGGTACGACATCGATTTTACAAAAAAAGAGTTAAAAATTTTGGGAAAAGGCAACAAAGAACGATTTATTCCGTTGCATTCTGAAATGGCCGTAATATTGAAGCGATACCAAGAACTTTTGCTACAACAATCTTTTGAAAAAAAGGCAGAGCCAGCCCTTGTATTTCTGACGGATTCAGGAGAAAAAATGTACCCCAATTTTGTATATAGAAAAATAAAAAACTATTTAAACAAAGTAACTACTCAAACAGGCTTGAGCCCGCACTCGCTTCGCCATAGTTTTGCCACGCATCTTCTCAACGAAGGTGCAGAACTTAATGCCGTAAAAGAACTTCTAGGACATAGCAGCTTGGCAGCTACACAAGTATACACGAGTAGTAGCATAGAAAGACTTAAAAAAATTCATGAAAATTTTCACCCTAAAATATAATGATATGAACACAAAAATTCAATCTGTAGGCTTTTCAGCAGACAAAAAATTATTAGATTTCATTGAAGCAAAATCTCAAAAATTGCTTACTTTTCATGATAAAATTATAGACAACGACATCCATTTAAAATTGGATAATCATACCAAAGTGAAGGATAAAGTGGTGCATTTTAGATGTAATATTCCCCAAGTGTCTTTATTTGCAGAAGCTACTGCTAAATCCTTTGAAGAAGCTGTAGACGAAGCCATCGATGAAATCCGTAGACAATTGAATAAGAAAAAAGACCAACAAAATGCTAAAGGCGATTTGCCATTAGACGCGTTGGCTTTTAATGCTGATGATACAGATGTCGACGATTTATAAATCTTAACTAAACTCTTTTGACATGTCTTTTTTCCTTGCAATAGATCAAGGCACTACTTCTTGTAGAGCCATTGTGTACGACAAGAAATTTCAACCTACTGGTATTTCTCAAAAAGAAATTACCCAATTTTTTCCACACTCCGACTGGGTAGAACACGATGCGGATGAAATTTGGACTAAGCAACTAGCTTGCTGCAAAGAAGCTATAAAAAATGCAGGAATTAAGTCTAAGGATATTATTAGTATTGGAATTACCAATCAGCGAGAAACGGTGGTAGCCTGGGACAAAAAATCAGGCAATCCAGTATACCGAGCTATTGTATGGCAAGACCGAAGAACCGCCGCATCGTGTATAGAAGATGAAGAAAATCTTGGCATTGAACTTTTATCCACTAAAACAGGCTTACGATTTGATGCGTATTTTTCTGCTTCAAAAATCAGATGGATTCTTGACAATGTGGCTACAGTAAGAAAAAAAGCAGACAATAATGAACTTTGTATAGGAACAATAGATTCTTGGATTTTATGGAAATTGACGAGAGGTGCTATATTTGCTACAGATGTATCTAATGCATCTAGGACCAATATTTTCAATATTAAAACTATATCTTGGGATAAAGATTTACTAGACTATTTTAATATCCCAAAAGCTATTTTACCTGAAGTAAAGCCTTCTATTGGCGATTTTGGAAAAACGGCCAAAGACATATTTGGAATTGAGATAAATATAAATGGAATTGCGGGAGACCAACAAGCCTCTTTGTATGGACATGGGTGTTTAGAAAAAGGAAGTATCAAGAATACATTTGGAACGGGTTGTTTTATTCTTCAAAACACAGGAAATCAAATAGTATTACCACAAAAAGGTTTGCTCACAACTATTGCATGGAGCGAAAAAGATGAAATTTGCTATGCTATAGAAGGTAGTGTTTTCAATGCAGGCTCAGCTTTACAATGGCTCAAAGATGGACTAGGAGTCATACAATCATATGAAGAAATTGAAGAAAAAGTCAATTCCGTGCCCAATTCAGACGATGTATATTTTGTACCAGCTTTTACGGGAATTGGAACACCGTATTGGGATATGTATGCTCGCGGTACCATTGTAGGTATTAGCAGAAGAACACAAAAAGAACATATAATTAGAGCTACTATTGAAAGTCTAGCTTATCAAACAAAAGATGTTATCGACACTATGGTAGCAGTATCAGGAGGCTCTTTCAAAGACATACGAGTCGATGGTGGTGCCAGTAAAAGTAATTTTTTGTTACAATTTCTTACCAATATGCTTCAAGTTCCTATTAGACGAAATGCTAGCTCGGAATGTACCGCATTAGGCGTAGCTATGATGGCAGCAAAAGGCTCTAGTTTTTATACAAATGAAGATTTAAATACGATTTCAAACTCCAATTTAAGTTTTTTTCCGGATATGGCTCTATCAATGAGAGATGAATTGTATTTCAAATGGAAAAAAGCAATATCAAGAAGTTTAGACTGGGCCAAACATTCAATTTAAGTTTTAGCTATACATATATAATTAAAAATAAAGAAGTGAATAGCGGAAAAATTGTAGTTTTGTAAGCATAAGAAATAAGCATGGTAGAGAAAATAAAATCTAACAAGAACATCCCATTAATATTAATAACAAACGACGACAGCATATATTCAAAAGGCATAAAAAGCTTGGTGGAAGCGGTAAGAGGTCTTGGTCAAATTGTTGTTGTTGCTCCAGAATTACCTCAAAGTGGCATGGGACATGCTGTAACACTTTATAGTCCGTTGCGATTACGCAAAGTAAGTCGTTTTGAAGATATAGAGCATAGTTATACATGTAGCGGTACACCAGTAGATTGTGTTAAAATTGCAAGAGATATGGTTTTAGATCGCAAGCCTGATTTATGCATTTCAGGAATCAATCACGGAAGCAATTCGTCTATCAATATTATATATTCTGGAACGATGAGTGCCGCTGTAGAAGCAGCTATCGAAAAAATTCCTTCTATTGGTTTTTCACTATGTGATCATGATTTGAATGCTGATTTTGAAGCGTCAAAAATCATTGCTCGAAAAATATGTACACAAATGCTGGCTCATAAATTGCCTAATAATTGCCTTTTGAATGTGAATATCCCTGCCTTGCCTTTGAATGAAATCAAAGGGTATAAATATGCTCGACAAGCTGAAGCTAAGTGGGAGGAAGAGTTTGAAGAGCGAGTAGATCCTCGTGGCAAACAGTATTTTTGGCTTACAGGCAAATTCAAAAACTATGATGAAGGACAAGAGACCGATGAGTGGGCGCTTGAAAATGGCTATGTATCTATTGTACCTGTTAAATTTGATTTGACAGATTATGATAATATTCAATATCTAAATAATAATTGGGAACTTTAAATCCTATCATTATTTAAAAAACAAGTATTTAAAAGAAATGTATAAATGAAAAAAATTTTATTAATAGCATTTAGAGAGTTTTTCTTGAAAATTCGCAATAAATTATTTTTAATTACGACGCTATTATTACCGATTGGTATTGCAATTTTTTATGGTGCTATCTTCTTTTTTGGCACCAATGACAATGAATTCAATAAAGTGGGTGTAGTGGATCCGAGCGAGCAATTTGTCCATTTCCTCAAAAATGATGATAATTTTGAATTTAAAAAAATCGTTGACATTCCTTCTTTACTAGATGATTCTTTTTATAAAAACAATAACATCAATTTAGTGATGATATTCCCCGATAGTATTTCAGATGGAAATAAAGATTCAATACAAATTATCTATGAACATAAATTGGGCATGATAAGTAAATCAGATTTGATGGATAAAATACAAAATTTGATTGAAATCAAACGATTTGAACAAAAAAACATTGATGTAAAACAAATTGAAGCTATAAAACAAGAAGTTAATTTTGAGTTTAAAAGCTGGGATGGAAAAGATGAAAATCGAATTAAGGAAACGTTGAGTTATGGACTAGGCTTTGGCTTGGGTATATTGATGTATGTGATATTAACCATATACGGAAGCCAAGTAATGCGAGGCGTAATGGAAGAAAAAACCAATCGTATTGCAGAAATTATCATCAGCAGTGTCAAGCCTTTTGAGCTAATGATGGGGAAAATCATAGGAATTGGGATGGTTTGTTTGCTACAATTTTCTATTTGGGGTGTATTGATCATGGTTTTAAACATAGGCGTGGCTTATTTTCTAGGAAATGATGCCATACAACAAACGGCCAGCGCAGGACCTATGGGAGGTAATGCGGAAATGGTATTGCAAGTGACGCAAAACATGAAAGAACTCAATCTTTTTCCTATCATTGGTGGTTTTTTATTTTATTTTTTGGGTGGATATTTCTTATATTCTTCTATGTTTGCAAGTGTTGGAAGTGCCGTAAATGAAGATCCACAAGATGTACAAAGCTTGATGATGCCCATTATGATGCCGATTTTCTTTTCGTTTATTTTATTGACAAAAGCTATTAATAATCCAAATAGTACGGAAGCTATAATTGGAAGTATGGTTCCATTTACATCACCTGTAGTGATGATGAGCCGAATTGTATTTGGTATTCCAGACGGTGTCCCATTATGGCAATTGGTATTAAGTATGCTAATCTTAATAGCTACAACATTTTTCTTTGTGTGGATGGCATCAAGAATTTATAGAGTAGGAATTTTGATGTATGGAAAAAAGACCAACTGGAAAGAAATGATACAGTGGATTTTTAAGAAACAATAGCTTTTGGCAATTGAAAGCCATCTATACGCCATTTAGTTTTTTTGTCTTTTTTGTATTGAAATGCGATTCTATCTTTAAAAATATGACTCGCTACACTATTTTCTATCTTCCCTATCAAATCTATTGATACAAAAGAAACTGCAGTTTCTTCATCTTCAAATACTTGTATATCCTCTACCTCTATATTTTCTAATTCAAAAGATTCATAGGCTTCTCTAAATAGCGTATATGTTTTATTTTTTTCAAATTCGGGTGTGATAAAATTTACATACTCTTCACTACTCAAATCAAAGAAATTTTCAATAAAAAATTGGGTAAATTCCGATATAAATGCCTTGTGATTGGGATGATAATCTTCATATGTATAATGGCTCATCATACCTTTGATACCAATATCTACCATTTTCAGATATATAAACTCTTCAGATATAAATTTATATAAACTGCGACGATCCACCTCAAACAAATTACTTACAATTAATTGATTTTCATAAAAAAGTTCTTTAGCTAATTCCAATTCTATTTCGATTTCTTCATCGGTCAAATCAATTTCATTAGGGAATTCATGAAAATTTATCTTCTCATGAATACTTATTTCTACTTTATTTTTTAATTTTTCTTCAAATTCTAAGATTCCATCCAAAAACAAACTTTCAATCTCAGGAGGTAAACCATCAAATGTACCTTTGGAAACTATCTTGCCTCCATTCATTTCAATTTTAAGCTTTTTGATTTGATTTTCTAACTTGAGTCTTTCTTCTTCCGACAAGTTTTCATCATCTAAAAAATCATCGTAATTTAGCTCCATATCTCTTATACATTCAAAAAAAATTAGAACATTCTAGAACTTAATAAATTAATTAGATGATTTGATGTAGTTTGACTCAAATCTAATATATATTGTGGATAAAAACCAATAGCTAATACCAAAAAGGCAATAATTAATAAGGCTATAAAATCTATTCCTGATACATCTTGAAAACCTTCTGTTGTCTCTGTAGTAGTTCTGAAAAACGTCAATTGATATATTCTCAACATATAAGCTGCTCCTATTATGATAGTTAGCCCAGCTAGTGCACCTAAATATGGATTAAATACAAATACAGACATCAATAACAGCATTTCTCCCGGAAAACCATTGGTAAGAGGCACACCAATTGTTCCCAAGATAATTATAAGTGATAGTATCGCAAATTTTGGAGCTTTTAAGGCTATACCACCCAAATTTTGAATATTCAACGTTCCTGTTTGATTTTTGATAATATCTATTACATAAAACAACCCTAAAATATTAATTCCGTGAACCACCATTTGGATAATACTTCCTTGAAGTCCATAGATATTAGCTGTAAATATACCTGCTGCTATCAAACCTACGTGTGATAGGGAAGAAAAAGCTGCTATTTGTTTTAGATTATTTCTTCTCAATGCTATCAATGCTCCATATACTACACCAAACACCGCCAAAACAATTACTACTGTTTGAATTATTGGATTTTTGGCATCTATAAAAGGAATATACCAACGAATCAATCCATATAAACCCATTTTTAACATAATAGCCGATAACAAAATCGTACCTTCTGAAGGTGCTTTCACATAAGTTTTTGCTTGCCATGAATGAAGAGGAAAAATAGGAATTTTCACCCCAAAACCTACAATCATCAATACTGCAAAGGCTATACTTTGACTTCCCTCTAGGCTTTTTACAACCATTTGTACATATTGATAATTTATAGCTTTGCTAAAGGTATTGAACAAGATAAATCCTGCCAAAAGCATCAAACTCCCCAAAAAAGTATACACAAAAAAACGAACAAAAGCCGCTTTTTGATTTTTACCTTCGCCCCATATTAGGAGTATCAAATAAATTGGAATCAATGCCAACTCCCAGAATACGTAGAAAAAGAATGCATTCAAGCAAGAAAATACACCAATTAATGCGAATTGCATCATGAATAAAAGTCCATAAAAACGATTGTCATACGTTTTTTTGTATGCCATCAAATTTACAAACAATACTACAAAATTAGTTAGAATCAACATTAACATTCCCAATCCATCCAATCCAAAAGATAATTGAGCTCCTAAGCTTTCCAATAGGATTGCTTCATATTTAATATCAAAATCTTGTGTTGGGTCAAATTTTAATAACAATAAAAGCGAATAAGCCAAAAAAGAAAAAGAAAAAGAAAGTCCCAACTCTTTTACTACCTTTTTAGGTGAAAAAAAAGATAAAACAGATACAATTAAAGGTAAAAATAAAATCAGCTTCATGTAATTATAATTTATTTTTTATGTGTGGATCTTTCCAGCTTATAATTTTAATTTTTAAAGTAATATCAATAATACAAAATAAATAATTCCTATGATAAAATACAACAAATAGCTTTCAATATTTCCATCATGGAATCTACGCAACGATTTTCCAAAGAATTGTGAAATTTTAGCAAAAGACATTGCAAACGGTGAAATAATTCGTTTTTCTATTATAGCATAGTACATATCCCCTTTCCATTCTGTAGTTTTTACAAAAGTAAAGTTATATAACTCATCTACATAGAATTTGTTTGCACCCCAAAGTGCAAAACCGCTTGAACTCTCAGCAGATTCAAAATTTTTCTTATTAAAGAAACTATATACGATAAATCCTAATATAAAAACAACCAATATAGCAATACCCATTAAGATATAAATCAAACTGCCATGTTCTTCATGTCCAACTACTTTTAGCGCTTGCATAGAAGGAATTCTAGAAATCCAATCCGCTTGTATCTGAGCCACTCCGTGAGGGAAAAAGTGTGGTAAATTCAACAGACCTCCTAAAAGAGACAATACCGCCAATACAACCAAAGGAAATGTCATTGAAATTGGACTTTCATGTAAATGCTTTTTTTGTTCTTCAGTTCCTTTGAACGAACCCCAGAATGTTAGAAAATACATACGTAGCATATATACAATCGTAAGACCCGCACTAAAAAGCGTTAAAGCCCAAATAATAGGTGAGTGCATATATACTTTTTCCAAAATTTCATCTTTTGAGAAAAATCCTGAAAACAATGGAAATCCTATAATAGCTAAGGTTCCAACTAAAAATGTTAAGTGCGTGGTTTTAATTTTATTTTTAAGCCCACCCATTTTCAAGATGTTTTGCTCGCCACTCATAGCGTGAATAACACTTCCAGCGCCTAAGAACAATAATGCTTTAAAGAAAGCATGCGTAGTCAAATGAAACATCGCCGTAGTATAAGCACCAACGCCTAACGCTACAAACATTAATCCCAATTGAGATACAGTAGAATACGCCAATACTTTTTTAATATCATTTTGAAATAATCCTATCAAGGCTGCAAATATAGATGTAGCTAATCCTATAATTAATATAAAATGAGTGGTATTTTCAGCTAACTGGAACATAGATGCATTACGAACCACTAAATATACACCTGCCGTAACCATCGTAGCAGCGTGTATCAATGCCGACACAGGAGTAGGACCTGCCATGGCATCGGGTAGCCAAGTATACAAAGGTATTTGAGCACTTTTTCCCATAGCACCTATGAATAAAAATAATGTAATCCACTGAATAGAAGCCACATCATGCATTCCCGAACTAAGCAATCCTGTAATTTCTACAAAATTTAATGTACCAAAATTTTTGTAAATCAAAAAGATACCTATCAAAAGCCCCAAATCACCAATACGATTCATAATAAATGCTTTGCGAGCAGCATGGCCATATTCTATATTCTTGAACCAAAATCCAATCAATAAATACGAACACAAACCTACGCCTTCCCATCCAAAGAACAACATCACAAAATTGCTGCCCATTACAAGCAAAAACATTGAAAATATAAATAAATTCAAATATGCAAAAAATCGAGCAAAACCTTCATCTTCATGCATATAACCTATAGAATAAACATGAATCAATGAACCTATTCCCGAAATAATCAACATCATCCAAGTACTCAATTCGTCTATTCGGAATGCAAAATCAACATGAAAAGTAGCTACCGTCAACCAATCAAATAGCTTTATTTCAAAACCTCCGGTGCTTCGAACCTGTAAAAACAAAATAACCGAACAAATAAATGAGGTAATAACCGCCAAAGTTCCTATCATTCCAGATAGGCTTTTGGACATCTTTTTTCCTAAAATTCCATTAATTGCAAATCCTATAAACGGAGACAATACAACTAGTAAGGGCAAAAATTCTTTCATTTTTTCTCGCTTTAAATCTAATTTTTACGTTTTATGCTTATCCTTTCAATTTATCAAACATTCTTATATCTGTCGTTCGATATTTTCTAAATATCAATACGATCAATGCCAAACCAACAGCTACTTCTGCGGCCGCTACAAGCATAGAAAAGAATACGAAGATATGACCGTCCATATTATTCCATTTGTATGAAAATGCTATGAACAATAAATTAGCTGCATTCAACATCAGCTCTATACACATCAATAATATAATAACATTTCTTCTAATCAATACACCTAATGCACCAATACAAAAAAGTGCCGTGCATAACCATAGATAATTTTCAAATCCTAACAAATCCATTCTCTATAATTTTATTGTTCTATTTTATTTCTATTTCCCAAAAATACGGCACCTACTATCGCAGCCAAAAAAAGTATAGAAGATAATTCAAAAGGAAACACATATTTTGTAAATAATAAATTTCCCAATGGCTTTACGTATCCAAAATCCTTGGAAATAGGAATACCAGCCATACTTTGCGTTGTCATTTTTACTTTATACATAGCAACCATTGATACAAGTAACATACCCGATACTAAAGCACCTAACATTTTTACTTTAAATGATTTCAATGGCTCATTTTCTTTGTTCAAATTCAATAACATCATCACAAAAAGTAATAAAACCATTACAGCGCCTGCATATACAATTACATTGACTACAGCAACAAACTGCGCACTCAACAATACGTAATGTCCTGCAATACTAAACATAGTCAATACTAAATACAACCCACTATGTATAGGATTTTTTACCAAAACAACTCCCATAGCACACAAAAGTGTAATCAAAGACAGGAGTACAAATACAAAATTATTTATTTCCATGAATTATTTCTTTTCGTTTGATTCAAATAAGGTATTATGCTTAGTTCCTGGTATTTGCTTAAAATCCAAAACATCCTCAGTTTGTCTAAGTGTTACATCGATTCTTTGATCTATCTGCAATGGCTCCACTAATATATCTTTTCCATATACAAAATCTTTACGCATATACTCTGGCATTACGATCTCATTTGTCAAGAAAATAGCCTCTTTTGGACAAGCTTCCTCGCACAATCCACAGTATATACAACGAAGCATATTGATTTCATATGTTTCGGCATACTTTTCTTCACGATACAGATGCTTTTCATCATTTTTTCGCTCCGCAGCCACCATCGTAATAGCCTCTGCAGGACAAGCCAATGCACACAATCCACAAGCAGTACAGCGTTCGGCACCATTTTCATCGCGCTTCAATACGTGTTTCCCTCGATACACATCCGCAATAGGACGCTTCTGTTCAGGGTATTGAACTGTTGCTTTTCGCTTAAAAAAATGACTCATCGTAATGGCCATACCTTGAAAAATTGCAGGTAGATATAAACTCTCCAAAAACGACATCTTTGGATTTGTCACTACCTTTTTCTTCTTTGATAAATTATAATTAGATTCCATAAATTTGAAAGTGCAATTTTAATTAAAAATTATTAATTCAATCAAAAAAAGTAATAGAATTAAAAACTATATTTTAAATGAACTAAATAATAGATTTATGATTATTATTGTTGAAAAATAAACATAAAAAACATAAAATATTTTTTAATTTTGCATTAAATAAGAAAACAATTCTTCATGGAAGATTTCATTTTATCAAAAATACGTTTTATAATTCAAAATTACTCTATTTTAATTAGGAAAAAATATTGGATTAGTACTCTATTGTTTTTTGGATGGATTCTTTTTTTTGATGGAAACAACATTTATCGTCAAATAAAACGAACTATTCAAATCAAAGATCTTGATAATCAAATTTTCTATTATCAAAAAGAACTTAAAAATACTGAAATAGAGCGAAAAGCTTTTTTTAAAAACAACCAATACTTTGAAAAATTTGTAAGAGAAAATTACTTACTCAAAAAAGAAAACGAAGACATATTTGTATTTACTGAAAACCAAGAAAAATAATGAACTATGACGAACTCAAGCGATTTACTGTAGAAATAACCGATATAATTAAAAAAGAACAAAAATTTATTTTTGGAATCTTTTGTATTGCGTTTTTGATGCAAGGAATCTATTATGGATATGATTTTAACAAAAATCGTGAAGTTATTTCATTTGAAACCATCACGCCCGAAACGGTGCCAAACTCGGAAATTTCATCAGAGCATAATTCGTACGCTAATTATGAGAATAGTGCCTCTAATCAATTCATGCCTCAAAAACTATTTACATTCAATCCCAATACGATTGATAAAGAAGGGCTTATAACATTGGGCTTTTCTGAAAAAGTAGCTCATATTTTCTTAAATTACAGGAATAAAGGCGGTCAGTTTCGTACCAAAAATGATATCAAGAAAATATACGGCGTATCAGATAAATTGTATCAACGCATTGAACCTTTTATTCAAATTGAAACAAATCATAATGCTTTCCAAAAGCCAAATGAAGAAAATCGTAACTCGTTTCAATCAAAAGAACCCACAAGTATTGACATAAACAAAGCGCAAGCAGAGGACTTTGAAAAACTATACGGCATAGGAAAAGGATACGCTAATAGAATTGTAACTCTTCGCACAAAGCTTGGCGCATTTCTTCAAATAGATCAGCTCAACGATAAATATACAGCCCTACCCGATTCCGTATTTCAAAAAATAGCACCCAAACTGCAAATCTCAAACGGGAAAATTAAAAAAATAAATATTAATACTGCCTCTGAATCCGAAATACGAACGCATCCATATATCACAAAATGGCAAGCAGATGATATACTAAAAAACAGACCAATATATGGCGAAAACGATCTATTAGATCTCTATACCTTTAAAAAAGAACCGTATAGAAAAGGGATGCCCTATTTTGAATATTAAATTAAATCAAGCTTTAAAAACTAGTCTTTGAGCATTTCTATTTGGATTTAATACTCCATATTTCTGAGCTATTTGTCCATTCAAAATGGTATAATCCACTGTATGCGAAAACGTTTTACCTTCAAAAGGACTCCAATTGCATTTATACGCAATATTATCTTTATTTACTAGCGTAGATTGGGATGGATTTACCAGTACAATATCAGCCATATAGCCTTCTCGCAAAAATCCTCTCTCCTCTAATTTGAAACAAACCGCTGGAGCATGACACATTTTCTCTACCATTTTTTCTAATGAAAATACGCCTAAATTTACTTTTTCTAGCATCATCAACAAAGAATGCTGGACCAAAGGCACTCCAGATGGACAAGCAGGATATACTTGTGATTTTTCTTCCCATGTATGTGGGGCATGGTCTGTAGCTATAATATCGATATAATTTTCGAGCAATCCTTTCCATACTGCCTCTCTATCCGATGATTTTTTTATTGCAGGATTACATATAATTTGATTACCCAAAGTAGCGTAATCCGTATCTTGAAACCACAAATGATGCACACAAGCTTCGGCAGTAATTCGTTTTTTTTCTAATGGCACATTATGTTCAAACAGCAAAACTTCTTCTGCTGTACTGATGTGCAAAATATGCAAACGGGTATTATATTTTTTAGCTATAGTTATCGCTTTTTCGCTTGAAGCTATACAAGCCTCTCGATTTCGGATAACGGGATGCATACTGGGTGTATTTGCATCTTTATATAGTTCCTTATTGGCTCTAATAATTGCTTCTTCCTCACAGTGTGTAGCAATCAACAAAGGTGTTTCTTTAAAAATAGTATCTAATGTTTGTTCATTATCTACCAATAAATTTCCCGTGCTACTGCCCATAAAAATTTTGAGTCCGCAAATTTTAGATGCGTCTACTTTTCGTATTTCATCAATATTATCATTAGATGCTCCCATAAAAAAGGAGTAATTAGCAAAAGACGAATCGGCCGCTCTTTGATATTTTTGTTCCAACAAATCAATCGTAAATGCCGCGGGGTTGGTATTTGGCATTTCCATAAAACTGGTAGTTCCGCCCAAAATAGCCGCAGCGCTTTCACTGGCGATATCCGCTTTGTGTGTCAAACCTGGCTCTCGAAAATGAACTTGATCGTCTATCACTCCCGGCATAGCTATTAATCCTTCGGCGTTTATTTCTTCACAATTTCCATCTACCTGAATATTTTGAGCTATTTTCTCAATTCGTTGATTTTGGATTAGAATATCTGAAATAAAGGATTTTCCTTCATTTACTAATGTAGCGTTTTTAATTAATATTTTATGATTCATATAAATTTGTTTTATAAAAAAAGCCTCAACAAATTGTTGAGGCTAAATAGATTACATGTGTTTTTTTACTTCTTCAAGGTAGTCCCATTTTGTAAGGAAGCTGGTATCAAAATTTCCAGCTCTAAAATCTTCATTCTTCATCAAAGCTTTATGGAAAGGAATAGTTGTATTGATTCCCTCTACTACAAACTCCTCAAGTGCACGTTGCATTTTAGCAATCGCCAATTCTCTTGAGTGACTTCTACAAATCAATTTTGCAATCATACTATCATAATAAGGCTGAACCGTATAACCAGCATAAGCAAGGGTATCTACACGAACGCCAAATCCTTTTGGTGTATGAAATGCGTTAATTTTTCCGGGATTAGGTGCAAAATCTTTCAATACATTTTCAGCATTGATTCTACATTCTATTGCATGAACGCCTCTTTCTGGTGGAAAATATTCAAATTTAGTTATTTTTTGACCCGCTGCAATTAAAATTTGTTCTTGGATTAAATCATAATCCATTACTTCTTCGGTTACGGTATGTTCTACTTGAATACGCGTATTCATTTCCATAAAATAGAAATTTTTGTATTTGTCTACCAAAAATTCTATTGTCCCCATACCTTCATACTTTATAAAAGCTGCTGCTTTTTTGGCAGCATCTCCCATTTTTTTCCTCAATTCCGCATCTAAGAATGGCGAAGGACATTCTTCGACTAATTTTTGATGACGACGTTGAATAGAACAATCTCTTTCTGACAAATGTGTTACATTGCCATATTGGTCACCGGCTACTTGAATTTCTATATGTCTAGGCTCTTCTACGAATTTTTCAATATAACATCCACCATTTCCAAAAGCAGCAAGTGCTTCCATGGAAGCGTTATCGAAGTTTTTTTCAAATTCTTCTTCATTCCATACAACACGCATTCCTTTTCCACCTCCACCTGCAGTAGCTTTTATAATTACTGGATAACCTACACCTTTAGCAACTTCTTTTCCTTGTTCAAGATTTTCAATCAATCCATCAGAACCTGGCACAACAGGAACTCCTGCTTTAATCATAGTTTCTTTTGCTGTGATTTTATCGCCCATCAAATTCATTTGCTCGGGTGTGGGGCCTATAAATTTTACTTTATATTGTGCACATATTTCTGCAAATTTGCTATTTTCTGCCAAAAATCCATATCCTGGATGAACGGCATCGGCACCTGTAAGTTCAATAGCCGAAATGATATTAGGAATATTCAAATACGATTTGCTACTTTCGGGAGGTCCAATACATACTGCTTCATCTGCAAATTTTACGTGAAGACTGTCTTTATCGGCACTAGAATAAACCGCAACGGTTTTGATACCCATTTCACGAGCGGTTCTAATAACACGCAAAGCTATCTCTCCTCTATTGGCAATTAATATTTTTTTAAACATTTTATTTACTTAAAAAGTTATCAAAAGAATCTTGGAAATAATGAAACTTCCAAAATCCATCAACAAAAAAATAATGTGTTAAGGCTCTATTATAAATAATGGTTGATCGTACTCTACTGGAGTAGCATCATTTACCAAAACTTTTACAACAGTTCCAGATACTTCACTTTCTATTTCATTAAACAATTTCATTGCTTCAATGATACAAATTGGAGATCCAGCATCAATTTTATCACCCACTTTTACGAATGGTTCTTTATCCGGTCCACTTGAACGATAAAAAGTACCAATCATTGGTGCTTTAATTGTAATTTGTGTAGAAGAAGTCTCTGACTTTGCTTCACCTTTTTCATCTTTTGAATCTGTCAAAGTTGCTTGAGCTATTGGAGCTGGAGTTTGCATAATTGGGGCCGAAGAAAAAGTAGGTGAATAAGAAGCTGGTGCTACTTTTACACACCCCTCAATACTTTTCATTTTAATTTTAAACGCATCTTGCTCAATATTCAACTCTCCAATACCCGATTTGCTAAAAATTCTAATAAGTTCTTGTATTTCTTTAAATGTCATATCAATAGTTTTTTAGTTTATTTAATTATGATTATTGTTTTACTCGCTCCATGTAAGAACAAGTTTCTGTATTTATTTTTACAAAGTCATTTTCATTTACAAACAAGGGCACCTGAATAGTAGCGCCTGTTTCTAATGTAGCCGATTTAGTAGCATTTGTAGCTGTATTTCCCGCTACTGCTGGTTCTGCATAGGTTACTTTCAAAGTAACACTTAATGGCAAATCTACTGTAAGTGTAGCTTCAGTTTCTGCGTGTAGTAGCATTTCTACATCTTGTCCTTCTTTCAATAATTGTGGATATGAAATCATATCTTTGTCAATTGATACTTGTTCAAAAGACTCGTTATTCATGAAATGATAACCTGTTTCATCATTATACAAATATTGGAATTTTCTTCTTTCTACTCTTGCTGTTTCAATATTGTGTCCTGCAGGAATGTTTTGTTCTACTACTTTACCATTTTTGATATTTTTCATTTTAGTTCTTACAAATGCAGAACCTTTACCTGGTTTAACGTGAAGAAACTCAACGACCACCCACAAATCACCATTTTGAACGATACACAATCCTTTTCTTATTTCGGAAGTACTTGCCATATTATTTTTTTATTAATTATTCAATTTTGGAAGTGCAAATATAAACTTTTTTTTTAATTTGGATAAGGTCCTTTGTATCGAACACATATAGACCCTGAATAATTGCAGGTTTTATGAAAATTCAACTTATGAATTTGTTTCGATTTTGACAGCTTAGAAACTTTGAATTGGTAATACGGCTGATTAAAAACCTTATCAAAGCATTTCTTATCAATTGTATCAGTTATATCTGAAGGAAATCTATATTTTTCCAAAGTACTTTCATATACATTTCTATCTTTATTCCAAGCTTCTACAACCTGATAATTACCATATGATAATGAACATTTTATCTCGCCATTTTCATTGGACTCAAAGGAATCAATTACAGGTAAATCGATAAGCAATTTTCCTATTAATTTTTTTTTGATAAAAATCCATTTATTAGATAGAGACTTTGGAGAATTGAGGTCTTTAACCATATCATCTGAAGGACGCATTCCGCCACACCAATCATTTGTTTGCGTAATGTAAAATAAAATTGTCTGCTTTTTTACAGAAACTTTATTACTTTTTTGTGCGTGTAAGAAAATTGGGAATAAAAACAAAAAAATTAGTTTTTTCAAATTAATTAAATTTAAATTCCCCATTTTACATAAACTGCACCCCACGTATATCCTGCTCCAAATGAACAAAGTATCAAGTTGTCACCTTTCTTCAATTTCTTTTCATAATCCCACAAACAAAGAGGAATTGTAGCATTGGTAGTATTTCCATAATTCTGAATATTGAGCATTACTTTTTCTTCACTTAATCCTGCTCTATCTGCCGTGGCATCAATTATACGTTTGTTGGCTTGATGAGGGACTAACCAATGTAAATTATCAGAAGTAATATTATTTCGAACCATTACTTCTTCTACTACATCTGCCATACCTTTTACGGCTCTTACAAATACTTTTTTTCCATCTTGAAATACATATTGCTCATTCAAATCTATTGTTTCTTGTGTCAAAGGATACTCTGCACGTCCTCTTTTAACATTGAGAAATTCTGCGCCACTTCCATCGCTATAACACTTTGAATCAATAATCCCAAACTCTTTTTCTTCGGTAGGCTCCAACATTAAAGCACCTGCGCCATCTCCAAACAAAATACAGGTATTCCTATCTTGATAATTAAGAATACTCGACATTTTATCGGCACCTACAAGAATTACTTTTTTATACTTTCCGCTTGAAATCATACTAGATGCCATTTCAAGACCATAAATATAACCACTACATGCTGCCTGAAAATCATATCCCCAAGCATTGGTCATACCCATTTTATGTGCCACAATATTTGCTGTAGAAGGAACAGTCCAATCCGGTGTAACAGTAGCAATTATCAATAAGTCTATTTCTTCGGGTTTTGTATTTGTTTTTTCTAATAAATTTTCTATAGCTTTTATAACCATTATTGAGGTTCCACCTTCTTTCAAAATTCTACGCTCTTTTATACCTGTTCGTACGGTTATCCATTCATCATTTGTATCTACCATTGTAGACAACTCATCATTTGTCAATATATAATCAGGAACATAACCTCCTACACCTGTAATTTTTGTTCTATACATTATAAACTATAAAAATTTGATTTTTTGCAAAGATATAGGATAAAAAAAAAATAAATAATTTTTTATAAAAGTTTAACTTGTGTAATCAAAAAAATTACACAAACAATTTAAAAAAGAGTAATTATATTTGCAAAAAACCTAGTAATTGTGAGTCAAATTCAATTTATAAAACCAAGTTTTGAGGAAATAAAATCTAAAATTCAACAAGAGCTAAAAGATAAGTCATTTGAAGAAAAAATAATACATTCTCAAAACGGAATTGAATTAATGCCAATCTACACAAAAGATACCACATCAATACCCATTCAAGTTTTTCCATATGTTGAAGATCGTATTTTTTTTCAATCTATAACTATTTCCAATGATATTGAAGCAATTAATAAGGAAATAATAGTTGCACTTGAAAATGGAGCAAGTGGTTTGAGGTTAGATTTCAAAGATATTTCTCAATTTTTAGATTGGGACGTATTATTTCACAAAATTCGTTTTGATTACATTTATACTCAAATATTACATATTTCAGATAATTTAAAAAAGTCTTTCAATGAATATTTGTCACGTCAAAAATATGAAATAAAAGAAAATCAAGTTCTTTTTGAAGAATCTTTGTATATGATAAAAGATTCCAATTTTTTTGAAGATGTAGTTTTTTTATTAAATAAAATAGAGTCCAATTCATATAATTCACCCTACAATATTTCTATACAGTTAAAAGGAGATTATTTTTGGGATTTATGCAAAATAAGAGCTTTCAAAATTTTATTTGATTCAATTAGACAAAAATTTCATCTTGAAAAAGGTTTGATTATTGCCAATACGTATATTGGAAAAGGAAGCTCTATTCATGAAAATAATTTACTCATGTTAACCACACAAGCTTTAAGTGGCTTAATAGCAGGGTGTGATGGTATGGTTATTGATACTTTTAATGGAGAAGATAATTCCTTTTCAAATAGAATGAGTCGAAATATTTTTAATATACTAAAAGAAGAAGCTTATCTAGATAAAGTAGATGATCCTTCTTTTGGGAGCTATTTTATAGAAAATTACACAAAAAAAATTGCAGAAAAAATATATCAATTATTATAATTAAACTATGGACATCGCATTAGAACTCAATAATATTTCCAAAAAATATGGTAATTACCAAGCTTTGGATAATATAAGCTTTTCGGTTCCGAAAGGATCTATTTTTGGAATTTTAGGACCTAATGGAGCTGGGAAAACAACGATGCTGCGTATAATTACGGGTATATTTTTTCAAGATTCAGGAGAAATACAATTACATGGAAAGCTAGCTAATGGACTTTCAAATAGCGCGGATATTGGATATATGCCAGAAGAGAGAGGCTTATATAAAAAAATGAAAGTAGAAGAACAAGCCATTTATCTTGCACAATTAAAAGGCATGTCTTATTCCGAAGCCAAAGAAAAAGTCAATACTTGGTTTCAAAAATTGGGAATGGAAGACTGGAAGAATAAAAAAATGGAAGAGTTGAGCAAAGGTATGGGGCAAAAATTACAATTTGTATGCACCGTAGTTCATAATCCTTCCTTAATTATTCTAGACGAACCTTTTACTGGATTGGATCCCTTAAATGCAGATTTGATAAAAGATGAAATTTTTAATCTAGCCAAGCAAGGAAGCACCATTCTTTTTAGTACACATAGAATGGAACAAGTTGACGAGATCTGTAATCAAATTGTATTGATAAATAAAGGGAAAATTATACTTAATAGCAATGTAAAAGATGCTCAAAAAAGCTATAAAAACAATCAATTTATTATAGAAACCGAAGATTTTAATGCTTTTCAAGATTCGGAATTATTTCATATAATTAAAAAAGAAAACCAACAAGTAATCCTTGAGTTAAGTGAAGAAAAATCCATGAATGATATTTTGAAACACATAATATCTAAAGACATTCATATTCAGTCAATTAGAGAAAATTTACCTTCACTACATGAAATATTTATACAA
>Ga0078894_10001140_pt1 | contig 19543 bp, 20 predicted proteins | sample LauGreSu1BDMLBSD_2_FD_67506 | JGI IMG/M metagenome (GOLD analysis project Ga0078894, IMG submission 67506) | Freshwater lake microbial communities from Lake Michigan, USA - Su13.BD.MLB.SD (version 4) (version 4) | ecosystem: Environmental > Aquatic > Freshwater > Lake | place: Lake Michigan... | reverse complement strand
AACCATTTGATTTCCGCCTTTTCAAGGAGGCCATTATGCGGATTTTTCTTTGCGCCCGGCAAGTATTTCTCGAAAAACTTGTAATTGTTCAAATAATAATCCTCCAATCTCTCGTCGTAGCTGGTTTTAAACACGATGGTGGTGTATTCGTGGTATTTCAACTCAGCGATTTTATGCCGCACCGCAACCTTTTTTAACGCAGACTGCGACCCGAGAAGACCATTTAGTTCTTCACTGCCTTCTCTCGTAGCGACATCTAATATCGTCTCATTTGGTTTCGAACCACCTCCGAAATCTGCCCAACCAGGTGTATCGTTGAGTTCATTTTCACGGCCGAATAATAAATAAATCACGCCTTTATGGATGGCGGCAGGGAGTAAACCGGCACCGACCATATGAATGAAATGAAATGGAATGAAATGAAATGAAATGGAATGCTACTATACGCGAATATAATAATAAATTGAATTTGATTCTATTCTATTTTTGTTAATAACAACAATAATATAAACGCATTTTCTATTGATTGTATATCTTTATGGACAATGAATTCAGAGCAAAATGCTAAAATCATTGATAGCGAACATGATGACGACCATTGTGACGGCGATTACAACACCGACGACGCATACGACGCATACGACGCAGCCGCAACAGCAACAGCACACGCGGTCGTCACCGCGCCATATTCCATCCTTCCAACCGATGAAGATAGAGAGACCATTATCAACGACGCGCTTGATGAATTGGCCGACATTGCGCGAGAGAATATTCTGGAATTCAAACGCGAGGACTTCAATACAGAAGAAGTCGTTGGAACGTGGATTGACAGCTATTTATGCGACTACTTCGCAGAGATAGCACCAGTGAGGTCGGAATTCTCCACTTCCACCGCCGCAGAAGCCGACGCATTGAACGAAGTCATCGACGCGTATATTCAGGAGTTATACAATGACATCTATGAGAGATTTTACGAGGTTGTCGCGCCACCTCGTGTATCGATAGCGACACACGTAACTGCCCGCACCGACACCGACGTCGCATCGCTGCGTGCGAAGATTCGCTCACTTCAAGAAAAACCGCAACCTGACCAACGAACCCCGGAATGGTATGAACGACGTAATAATCTTATTACTGCGAGTGCGGCATCGAAGGCGTTTGGGTCACAAGCATCGGTGAATCAACTCATCTATGAAAAGTGTAAGAGCCAGACAGAAGCGGCGGCAGCGGCGGCGGCAATGGCGGCGAATCCGGGTTCGTCTCCGCCGTCGTCAGGCCCACTTCAAGGTTCGGTGAACTCGCCCCTTCATTGGGGGCAACGATATGAGCCGGTTACGGTGATGATATACGAACACCGAAATCAAACAACATTAGGCGAATTCGGTTGTATTCAACACGACGACTACCCCTTCATCGGCGCATCCCCCGATGGTATCAATATCGACCCCGACTCGCCGATGTTTGGGAGGATGGTTGAAATTAAGAATATCGTGAATCGAGAGATTACGGGACAACCGAAAGAAGAATACTGGATTCAAACGCAGATTCAAATGGAAGTGTGTGACCTCGATGAATGCGATTTCGTGGAAACCCGGTTCAAAGAATACGAAAGTAAGGAAGAGTATGACGCGGACGGAACCACGAAAGAAGGATATACCGCGAAGGGGAACGAAAAAGGCCGAATCCTTTGGTTTCAAACCGCGCCGGCACTCACACAATACGGACATATCGTGACTCCGACACAACTTTATGAATATGCTCCGATTGGAATCACGGGTGATGCGTTTGATACGTGGGAGGCAGAAATATTTACGAAACACGAGCGACTTCGCAGTGTATGGGTGCGGACGATTTATTGGTATCTCGATGAATACAGTTGCGTTCTTGTTCGACGGAACCGACTTTGGTTCGAAGAAGCGGTGAAAGTGCTTGCGGGAGTATGGTCCACAATTGAAGAAGAGCGAGAGACGGGGTATGAACATCGCGCGCCTGCGAAAAAGAGGGCCGCCACGGGAATGACGCCACCAAGCGCGTCACATACGACGGATGACGGCAACGGCAACGGCAATGGCAACGGCGAATTCAAAATCATAAAACTGGATAGCGCGATTGTTCCGAGTGACACAGTTACGAGAGACACAGCCGCGACAGCGACGAATATGGCGACATTGATGGCGATAAACAATAGTATGTTTCAAACAAATAAAAAATACGGTGGCAGCGGCAGTGGCAGTGGAAGTGGACGCAGTGGCGCGAGACACACCCCGAAAGGACCATCAGAGGTTCTAATCAATTGTTTCAAAATCAATGACCTTGAAATGGACGAGAGTAAGGTGGAATCATAATTACTTAAACAACCTGACGTATATTTAGAAATACAAAAGGTTAGCCAAAAATAAAATAAATATTATATTATTTTATTTTATAACCAATCTTTTTTATTCGATTATGGGTGATGCGTATTCTTTTGACTCCCCCAGATCACCGCAACCGCGTGGGGTTACTAGTTATATATTAAATTTTGGTGATAACACGATTCAGTATCTAAACGCACAGGGTGAATTTGAAAGTGTAGCTATACCTCCAAGAAAAATACCAAAAGTTAGAGAACAATGTGATGAAAGTATTAGGTTTCAAAACGAATTCGGTTTCGCTGTTACTGTAAAAAAAGACGAAACCGAAGACAAATATTATATTTATGAAGATTCAGCAAGAGCATTGAAAAAAATTATTAAAAAAATTACCAACGAGGTCTTAACTCCCAGCAGCGGAAGCAGCAGAAGCAGCAGAAGCAGTAGTCGTGGTAGTGACAGTGACGACTTATTCTTTGGTGTAGGAGCTGCTGCCAATTCCGGCAACAATAGCGCTGCTGCCAATTCCGGCAACAATAATGGCGTTGCTGCCAATGCCGGTAACAATAATGGCGGGTCACGTCGCCGTCGTCGCCCTTCGCGTAATTACAAGAAATCCAAGCGCGTATTGCGTAGAAAGTCCCGCTCTACCAGACGCCGTTGAATTGGATGAAAGTCGACGTCTTTGATTCTTACTATCGGATATAACCCAATCGTAAGAATAATTCCATTCCATTCCATTCAAGCCCCCACCGCGTAAAATCCCACCCTTCGCCCCGGGTGGTCCAACGGAAGTGGGTCTGGGACCTTATACTCCTCGGGTGCCTTCGCGGCATACAACGCACCACACATTCCCGCGGGTTTACACGACCCGTTATCTGGCGTCACCCAATCGCGCACATTATTCGTGGCTTGGTCATAGTTGCTCAGATTCGCAGCAACAGGGTATAATTTGGAATTGTTCGTGGAGTCATTTTCGCGGAGAACCACGCCGTATTCAGGTCCAGCCTTTTTGGGATATACGGGATACAACAAAGGCTCTTCGACTTCACGCGGATATTCACCGGAAGGCACGCGGTCGGCAGCGAAACCCTCCTTCGCCGACTTTTTAGCATCACCTGCGACGGCACTAAAATCGTGAATCGCATCGATGAATGGACCCGCGATGACCACCGCGACGACGAGAAGAAAGAGGGCGATATATTCTTTACAGTATTTCATATCTCCGGGGTTGGTTGTGTTATGTATACGAGAGAATAGATATTAAACCGCAATGTATAATGTATAATATATATTATATCATAGAAGATAAGATGTCTGCTCCTGTTGCCGCGTCAGAAGACTTGTATGTTCTTAAACGTAACGGAGAGCGAGAGATTGTCGCATTTGATAAAATCCTCAAGCGCCTAAAGACCCTCGGCAAAGATGCCGGCATCACCGGCGTGAATTATACAACCCTTGTCATCAAAATCATCGACCAGTTATATGACAACATTCCGACCGCGAAAATCGACGAACTCACCGCCCAGCAATGCGCGATGATGGCTGTCCAGCACCCCGATTATGGAACTCTCGCGTCGTATATTATTATTTCCAACGCACACAAGAATATTCCTGGCGGGTTTTACGAAGCAATGCGCGCATTATACGAATACCGCGACTCGCACGGTAAACACAGCCCCATAATTAGCAAACCGGTTTGGGATTTTCTCCACGAACCAGTCAGCGTCCCTGGTGTCGCCGATGGCGATGGCCCTGTATCTTTCGCACACGACGCACTTGAAATGATGATAAACCACCGGCGCGACTACGCGATTGATTATTTCGGATTCAAGACCCTGGAACGGTCGTATTTGATGCGCGTCAATGGCACAATTGTCGAGCGACCTCAGCATATGTGGATGCGCGTTGCGCTCGGGATTCACAGCCAACGCACAGATACGCGCACTGTCTACGAAACCCTCGTGTATATCCAGAATACCTATGACGCGATGTCGCAGAAGTATATGACGCACGCAACACCGACCTTGTTCAATGCGGCCACGCCGCGCCCACAACTCAGTTCGTGTTACTTAATCGCGATGGAAAACGACAGTATTGACGGGATTTTTGATACATTGAAAGACTGTGCGAAAATAAGCAAACACGCCGGCGGTATCGGGCTTCATATCCATAATATTCGTGCTTCAGGTTCACATATTCGTGGAACAAATGGCGCATCCAATGGTATCGTTCCGATGTTACGAGTCTATAACAATACCGCGCGGTATATCGACCAAGGTGGCCGACGTAACGGGAGTTTCGCGATTTACTTGGAGCCGTGGCATCCCGATATCGAGGATTTCTTGGAGATGAAGAAGAATCACGGGGATGAAGAGATGAAAGGCCGCGACCTCTTTTATGCGCTGTGGGTGCCGGATTTATTTATGGAACGCGTGCGTGGTAGCAGTGGCACGACAGCGGGCACGGGCACAGCGGAGATGTGGTCCTATTTCTGCCCCGATGAATGCCCGGGTCTCGCGGATGTATACGGTGACGATTTCAAAGCGTTATACGAGAAATACGAACGCGAAGGTCGCGCGCGAAAACAAGTAAAGGCACGCGACTTGTGGCTTAAAATCCTGGATAGCCAGATGGAAACGGGAACGCCGTATATTTTATTCAAAGACGCTGCCAACAAAAAGAGTAACCAGAAGAATATTGGCACCATTAAGAGCAGTAATTTGTGTACTGAAATTATGGAGTATTCCGATGAAAATGAAACGGCGGTGTGTAACCTCGCCAGTATCGCTTTGAATAAATTCATAGATGAAGAAACAAAAGTTATGAATATGACGGAACTCGAACGCATCACCGCTCTCGCAGTAGATAATCTGAATCAAATCATCAATATCAACTACTACCCCACCGAAAAAACGCGGACAAGCAATCTTCGCCATCGCCCCATCGGACTCGGCGTTCAAGGTCTCGCCGATGTATTTATGATGATGAATATTCCGTTCCACAGCGAAGAAGCCCGCGTCCTCAACCGAGAGATTTTCGAGACGATTTATTATGCCGCACTTAAAGCGTCAATGACACTTGCTGCGCGATATGGCGCATACGAAACATTCCCCGGTTCCCCCGCATCAAAAGGTATCCTCCAATTTGATATGTGGGGCGTTGACCCCGCGAGTTTCGGCCCGTCTGTCTATCGAAAGAGAGAATACGACTGGGCTGACTTAAAAGCCAAAATCCAGAAACACGGACTCCGGAATTCTCTCCTCCTCGCCCCAATGCCTACCGCAAGCACATCGCAAATCCTCGGGAATAACGAATGTTTTGAACCGATTACCAGTAATATTTATACGCGCCGCACACTCGCAGGCGAGTTCATTATGGTGAACCGATACCTCATCCAGGACCTTATCCGCCTTGGAATATGGAATGAGCGCGTGAAGACGAATATTATCGCGAACCAAGGAAGCGTTCAGTATATTGATGGACTACCCGAAGCACTGAAACTGAAATATAAGACGGTGTGGGAGATGCCAATGCGGCATATTATTGATATGGCGGCCGACCGCGGTGCTTTTATTTGCCAGAGTCAGAGTATGAATTTATGGGTGGAAGAGCCGAACTATAATATTTTGACATCGATGCTGTTTTACGCGTGGAATAAGGGGCTGAAGACTGGCGTGTATTATCTGCGAAGAAAGGCGAAACACCAGGCACAACAGTTTACGGTAGAGCCGGAGAAGGCGGCGGGAGGAGCGGCGGCGGAAATGGAAGAAGAAGATGATATCGGTGGGTGCGAGTTTTGCTCGTCGTAAGCAGAATTCTGTTCGGCGTGATAAATACAAAATTGAATCTATTTTCTTATTTTAGCAGGACCTAGTATAAGAAAATAATGTTTCGTGTATCACAAAAGGACGCGTCCTCGTCAAATACCACATTTGCAAACCCCGTTGAAATATGGACCACGCAACGCCAATTCCAATTCCCGCCTGCGTTATCCATTCATTCTCATCACGAATTTTCAGGTATTTGCCTAAATGATAACGCGAAGGTCCGTGTCATCCAAGACGAACCACAGAAAAAAACACAACAATATCTCTTGATGACACAATATAATCCGTGGCTGGATTGTGAAATGACACGCGAGAGACGCGAATATTTGAAACCGCGTGCTGGCGAATTCTGTTACCCAGTCTATCCTCTCGGAGGCAGCGGAGACCATTCATCGTCGTTGATGGCCATATCCACCGAATTCTTTCGCAATGAAACCGTGATGGATATCGTGAATCTATATTTATGGCCTCTGCTTTATTCGCGGTCCGATGACGTCATTGCGTGTAGAACGTTTTCGGACTGGCGACAGTTATTTTCACGAACAATCTCTCTCGCGTTTCCAGGCTATGAATATTGGCGGTCTGTCGTGGGTGCGGTCCAATCGGCGACAACATTATCCGCACAACCCGCATTGGCCGCGTTTATCCCGATTGTAGACCAACGCCGAACCGCCCGAATTTTACAATACTTGACTCCTGAACGTGTTCTTTATTTACTGACAACCAGTTCAAATTTATGGCCGTATGGGGCCGGAAATAATATAATTGGCGGCGGCGGTGGCGGCGGTGGGTTACGGTCGTCGCGCCGCGACGGTGGCGGTATCTGTGTCATCAAACCCAAAATAAAAGATTATAATGACAAAACCGAAATCGATTGGTTGGTAACCGGCGAATTCCTTCGCAAAATGAAACGAATTCACATCTATTTCACGTATTCGCAATATACGGTTACAGCATCGGTAACTGATTCTGATGGGGAATAAAAATGGTTCTGGAGTAAGAGACCAATATTTTTATTCCTGCCCGGGTGTGGGCGTCGTGGTCGTCGTGGGCGTCGTGGGCGTCGTGGGCGTCGTCGTCATCTTGACATAACACTTTAAACACACGTCCACATCTACTTTCGCGTTATGAAGCCCTACCGGCGAGGGGACATCTGAACCGAATAGTCCGTGATACAGCTCAATGAGCTTTGGGAATTTAAGTGATGTTCTCCCGTCATCCCACGTCCTCGTGAGTTTACATATCGACATCCCGTGTTTCATTGTGCAGTATTCTGATGGCGGAAAGACACTGTTAAATATTCTGGCACGATAAAACTCAACAAGGAGCATATTCTTGTCGAATTCTAAATTGTGTGCGACTATTCGTCCGCATCGGTTGGCTGCGTGCTTGAAATCAAACAATGCGACTTCGATGGGGACACCGCGTGCGCGAGATAGTTCGCTTGTAATTCCGTGGATGGCGGTAGACTCTGGCGAAATCGGAATATGCGTTCCGAGAGATATAATGAAGTCCTTTTCTTCTTCGACCTCCTTCGTTTCATCGTTATAAATCACCCAACTCAATTGGACGACATGAGGCCAGCTATCCGTTCGATTGATTGGGGTATTTTTGGGAGGAAGACCGGTTGTCTCGGTATCAAAGACGAGGACGCGCATTGTTCGTTCGTTCGTTCGTTCGTTCGTTCGATGTCTGACAATATAAAGAAACACAGGATTGCTTTATATTGGAATTTGAATATCAATTTTATCTCGTCTCGCGTCGCTTCATTCGTTTATCGCGTCGCTTTGTTCGTTCCGCCTACGGCGCCACTCACTCCGCTCCGCTCGTTTATCGCAATATTATGTTCGGGATATATGCGGGATGGTGCGGTATGGTGCGGTATGGTGCGGGATGTCCGCGCGCGCACTTTACTGGCGAATCGCACCAATGACAGCGGCAACCGGACGAAGAACCGGAACGAAGGGTGCGACTGCGGGAATGACGCGTTCAGCAATCGGAAGTGCCTTCTTAAGAACAGGAACCACCTTCTTCTTGAGAAAGTTCTTCTGGTCAGGGGCAGTGGCCATAAAGTCCACAGTGTTGGAAGAAGAGAAATCCGCCATTCAAAGATTGTTATACTATACCGTGGTATAATATATTTATATTTCCTACCCTACGAACACAACGCATTCCCGAACGCCACCACTGCCAAAATACCAAGAACAAGCCCAATGTGATAGTTCACCTGCATCGTTCGATATACCTTCAACCACGCGTTGGTTTCTTCCCCCGACTTCAGATGAAGCACCATCCAATCACTCTTCGGTGAGAGAATATAGTAGAAGTAATTCACGCTAAATGCGACGGCTGCGACCATACACAACGCCCCTCCTCGTGACCCACCGCTACCGCCCAGGAAATACTTACGACAGCATACCAGCAGTATCATTGCGAGTATAAATCCAAGGAACAAACCCATAAAATAAATACCCTGTCTCTCGCGCGTGATTGCGGCATATCTCCGCTGATTGTCCGGCGACAACTTCGCGACGAACTCGTGAATTACGCCACCAGAGCGGTGAGAGAATGCGCAACAGTAGATGTTGGCGACAATGAAAATAAACGCGATGGCGCATGAGACGGCGCAGACCATTACACTGTATGTATTATATATACATATATCGTTATTATAAATAAATTGAAATGATTTATCGGAGTATACCAGATGATGAAATCTCTCGCATTTGCTACGTTATGTCTCTCACCACCATTGGTGTTCCCACCGCGTCAACCGTTGCCGCCGCTGCCGCCGCAAACCATAATCAAACACTCTTAGAAATGTTATTGCGTCTTCAAAAACGTATCGACGAATTCAAAGGCAAAGTCTCCGAAATGGAAGAAGAAATGGAAGCGGTCAAGTTAGAGAATCGGCTGTTGAAAAATAAAATATCAGAACTCACCTCAGAGACGTCACCGGCGCGCAGCAGAGGATTATTCGGATATGTATTCTAGTCATTTCTACGCTACGCGAACTCCTTATCTCACGATATCCGTCCGCTACGCGAACTCCTTATCTCACGATATCCGTCCGCTACGCGAACTCCTTACATATCCCATACGACCGCCTGTGCCACTGTGTAATCCCGTGTTCCCGTATCCCGTCCAGATGTTTTTTTGCGCCATACCCCTTATTCCCCCGCAGTGAATACATTTCATCCAGCACTGGATATTGGTCGCATAATTGTTCGATGTAGTCATCTCGCGCGACCTTTGCCAAAATCGACGCAGCCGCAATACACGCATACGTATCATCGCCGCTTTCTACGCATACGTGTGTATACGTCTCCATTTCTTCCGTATCTTCATTATAACCGCGTCCCATCGGAATGAAGTCATTGCCGTCAATCAGAAGTAGGTAGTCTGTGTGAGTAGGCACTGCGCGCCCCTTTTGTTCCATTTCTTCGATGTGGCCTTCAATCGCGGTTTTTATCGATTTTCGCATACACTGAAGAGTTGCGTGTCGTATATTGATGCGGTCGATAACATCCGCTTCTTCATAGGATACCGCCCACGCCAGAGCGTGTTCTTTGATATAATCCGCCACCTCTCGTATTTTCTTATCCGAACTGAATTTCTTGCTGTCTTTCAGTAGTGAAAAGTTGAACGCAGCACCAGCCGCAGAATCCGCGCGGGGCAATATCACCGCGCCAGTATATACCCGCCCAAATAATGGTCCACGCCCAGCTTCGTCTACGCCAACTTCGTATTCATAAACTCCTCCAACGTCCGTTCCAATATAAGACGTCGCAAGTATCGCGCTCGCGGCGTTCGTGTTCTTTCGCGATTTCTTCTTCGTCAATAGAATCCCACCGTCAAGTAGCGTCGTCGTCGTCGTCGTCGTGTCTCGGTCTGGCGTGGTCATTTCGTTGTATGTATGTTTATGAATCAAAACGATTTCAATTCTTTCATTTTGTCATTTTTTCATTCTTAGAAAACTTTTTGTGTGTATATAGTATCAAATATGCAACTTACCAAAGTTCATCTCTTACTTATTTTACTGTTGTCATTGATTTTGGCTTCTAGTTTAGGGAAGTATGTCCGCGATGGATTCACAACGTCCAAGAGTAGCGATATACCCGACCCACTGAAGCCAGTCGCAACCAAGGACTTACCGTCCAATACGAAACTTCCGCCAACTCCAAAATACGACCCGAATCTAAATGGTGGCGTCTCTGCCTCATCTCTCGGCGCACCTGTTTCCGCAATGTCTCCTAGTTCTTTTCCATTGAACGCGCCAGGCGGTATTCCCGGGATGAATAGTGTCTCTGGAAATGACCAGGCCGGCAGCGGCAGCGGCAGCGGCAGCGGTGCATCCGAACATAAATGCCCACCTTGCCCCGCCTGCGCTCGATGCCCTGAACCCGCGTTTGAATGTAAAAAAGTGCCAAATTATTCCAGGTCCGAAGATATCAACGCGCCAAGGCCAGTGATGGCGGATTTTAGTCAGTTTGGGATGTAACAAGGACTGACACGTCTCGTTCTCGTTTATCATCCGTTTGCGGGTTCATTGTGAGTTTGGTCGTCGGCGATGACGTTGTCATCATTGTAATCCACTATATTGATATCATTATATTGGATTATATTTTGTTGGTAAATCTCTGTGAAGTTATTTACGGGAGGCGGTGGAGGAATTCGCACCGCTTCGTCGTCGTCGTCGTCGTCGTGGTCGTCGTAAGCTTCTTCTGCTGCTGCTCCTGCTGCTACTCCTGGTGGTGGTGCGTGCCGCCCCATCGTAATCGTGTAATGTCGTAAATGTTGCCCCTGAAAATCCGGGTCCACTGTGTAATACCCTTCATTATGATATGTAAATTTCATTGTATTGAAGTCATCGTCAATGAAATACGAATGAAGCAAATCTAACATTTCATCATTGCTTGCCGCGAATTGTAACATTTCATATTCCGTAGCTTGTTCAACCACCGCATATTCATTTGGGTCAAACATACGAGTCACAATTTGATGAGTGTTACTGCCTTCACTGAATTCTATACAGATGATATGACCGTCGTGAAACGCGCGGTGAGGTGAAAGATACACGATGAAGATTGCGACGTGAATGCGTGGGCGGTAGTTTTCCATCATCATCATTGATACATCGATTTGTCCTGCAAATGGTAGCGGATTTGCTGTATTCAATTGGGCATAATATTCCAATGATGCCTGTGCGTATTGCCGGAGTATAGGGTCTAACACTTCGCGCCCGAACAACTGGTTCCAAAGATGCGCGTTTGGCACTTGAATCGTGCGGATATGATGAACTCGATTGCCATTGCGATATCCGGGTGTATTGTTGATGGCGCGTTCTCTTTCTTCGCGGCGTTCTTCAACATATTCGCTTTCATTCCATTGTCGCGTCTGTGTTTCATAATGTTCGATTTCAATTGCTCTAGCGGCAGCAGCGGCAGCGGCGGCGGTAAGGGAACGATTGTCTACCATTGTCTTCAAGTCTGAATCATTTTGTAGTGTGAATAAAAACATTTCAATTTATTGCTCACGAAATCGGCACACATTGTCTGTCTTCGTTACCATTTCAAATTTTTCACTTCGCGATAGAGTTTGCGAGTGGATGACCTACGTATATGTTGTATGGTTCGTTGAATTCGATTCCTCGTTTGCGACTCTTCACTTCCTGCGATGGACTTGATAATACCGTCGTCCGCGAGATTATTGTCAGACCTACCACGTCTGGGATAAATGGCGACGACACTTGCGGTTCGCGGGATATGTGCGCTGTGCTTGACACGCAATGCGCCATACAATGGGTCACGCCGAGGTATATGGTTCGCGCAACTTTTGAGAGTTAGGGATTGATATACATAACCTACCCTTGGGGCCATTTCTGGCGTCACCATCGTGGGTTCGATTGCCGCGAACGATAGAAACGCCGTCGTGATTCCATCATTGGCCAGCCGAATCAGTGTATTTCGTGAACTTTTGACGTAATTTACAAACGACTGGTTCTTAGTATCAAAGAGATGAACGATGTCGTAGTCGTAAAGTCTTGGAACCAATACAAACACGTCGAAAATTTCCGAGAAGACGAAGAATTGCTTGATGTGTTTTATAGCGTTGAATCTATCGAACCGTTTCGAACGAATATATCTGTCGTCGTCGTCGTTGTCGTTGTCGTTGTCGTTGTCGTCAAGCGAAAACACGTGTTTTTCAAATTCGGTTTTTTTTTTCACCACTTGATGGGAATACCTCCAAAATGCTGCGAAGAGGCGATGAAATTCCGGGTCATTTTGAATCTTGTCAAGGTTGACAAATCCGCGCTTGTATTGCGCGACGAGTTCGTTGAGACGACCGATTTCGCTGGCGTATAACTGACAAAGTTGGCGCTTGGTCGCAGAGACGCACGCAGGTGAAATGTCCTCAATGATATAATTGTTTGCTGGATGCCCCATCGGTCGTGCCAATGATGTAATATTTCGTATATTGCGGTAATAACGATTCCCGATGAGAATCTCACTTGCGAGTGCGGAGTGGATGTAGTGTGCTGTGATTTGTGCGTGTTTTTTCATTGAACGTAATGAACTTACTGGGGCGGAAGTGGGTCTAGTCGCGGTAGTGAATAGACGCGCGACGAGTAACCCCGACATTCCGGATAATGCGATAAGATTATGTTTTTGATACGCATCGCGAAGGTGATGTTGCGTGATGCGTGCGGCGGTGGCGGCGGCGGTGGCGGTCCTGCTAGAGCCGAAACGATATCCGTCTTCTACCCGTCCCGTAATGACGTGAAGACCTTTCGGAAATTCGCGCACCACAAGTTTAGCAGAAGAGACGAATGCGTGCGCTACTAGCGCGTGATGACGCGGCAATGATTTGTTGAGAGCGAGTGCTGTAGTGGTCGATAGAGCCCCCATAACGGTTTGTTGACGGAGATAGTATTCTGTGATGGTTTCTGATGATTCATTTGAATATATATTCCAAGTGTGTTGAAGATTGTTTGAAGAGTGAACATATTCCATACAGAGCGGGCGCTGAGTCGAGTTTGATTGCATCGTTGTATCTGACAGTTGAAGGAATCCTGTAGATGGATGAAATCAAAAAAAGGAATTCAATTTTTTCGGCGACGTGTATTATTATGTTTTTTATTACGTCGTCGACGGGTCTTACCCCCGCTATGTTCATCACTGCTTCTGCTGCTTCTGCTGCTTCTGCTCCTCGCTCTACTTCTACGTCGTCTGCTCTCTTTTTTTCGTGTTTGGCTTCTCGGGCTTCTCGGGCTTCTGCTTCTGCTTCTGCTTCTTCTTCTCCTTTGTATACTCTCTTCTGATGATGATGATGGAACGTCACTACCATCTTCCATTGTGTCACCTGTTTCGTGTATTCTCTCGGATTGTTGTTCTGCTGCTTGCCGTGCCAACTCTGTATCGATTAATCCATTCATAACTTCTGTCGCAATGATAACTTTATCAGGTTCAGATAGCATAAGTGCTGCCGGGTCCGGTGAAGCAGCCGACGCAGCCGACTTAGGTAGTACACTGTTAATATCAACGACAACAGGAAGTTCCGTTGCCGGTTCACACGATACAGCGGAACTCCACCACGAGTCAGTCAGTCGGTTTTTAAGGTTATTTGCGGTAGTCCTCACCTTCTGTAACGCATCGGTTGCGAACGGTGGAAGAATAACGTCTTTTTCAAATAATTCGACTGGAATAACTTCCAATACTTTAAAATAGCCTCTATCCGTAATTCGTAAATTTGTAGTATTAATATTCACAGTAAGGTCACCACGTTCAACCGTTTCGCCGCTTTCGGTCGATAACGTTTGTATTACGTGTTGAAATGACGCAGGGTCAAGATTCCAAAGGGCTTCTAACTTTAAACGCGTTAGTAACATACGAATGTAACTATGAAATTTGGCGCGGTCAGTAAATCCGTGTTTCGCGCATACTTCTTCCACGATTTTAGTATATGATTTACCCTCGTTATATGAAGTTTTTATTTCATTAAGAATACCAATCCACGGCTCAGTTAATAAACGTTCTAGACTCGCAATAAATGGAAATAATTCTGGACGAAGACGTAAAGCGGCGGACCCACTGGATGGTTTACTTAACTTACGATACATTTCGCTCACAAGTCCGGTCGTCTCCGATGATAAACATTGAACTACTTTGGAATGTGCCATTTTTTTCAACAACAAACCAGTTTTGTCAAATAATTTGAACGCCCTACCGAAATAACTGATATGAGACAGCATTTTTTGTAATGATTCCTGTTCTTCTGGTGTTCGAAACATAGCTGGGGCGCCGTCTAATCGCTCAAGAAATTGTTGCGAAATATCGTCTAATCTCACATGTGCCGGAGTCATTGGAGGGAGTGCGGTTGTGCTACTTTGGCTCATTTGCGAATCGGCTTGCGAATCGGCAGCGGCGGCGGCGGCTTGCGAATCGCCGAATTGAACCTCCCTTGAAGCCAATAGCAACATTTCTAAGATGTAACTCAACTCACGCCGAGTTGCCGTAGTTACCATCTCTTGGGTCAAATCACTTCTGAAAACAACACACGCTTTTTCCAATTTACGAATATCAAATCCAGGTATTAATTTTAAACAATCAATTACACCGGATTTTATTCGATGCGCCGTCAATATAATTTCTTCTTTTGCCGCGGTCTCGGTCCCTTCACGAATCACAGATGGAAATATTGCGTCTAACAAAAGTTTAGCATACAATACATCTCGGTCAAGTCCGACAATCCCCGCTTGGGTGTCAATGTTATCCATAAACGAATGAATCCACGCCACCGCGCATACTTTTGCTTTATGACTTATCTTTTGGTCATCCGGGACAACGACGCCGACGGGTATGTGTGGTATTGCCCGAATAATATCAATCAACCGACATAAATGATTTTTCGCGAGGTTTCCGATGGTTGCTGCTGCGCTCGTCAATTCAGTATACATTCTCATCAGTATACTCTCCTGTGGCTGAGGACCGATAAAAGGAGCGGCGGCGGCGGGACCTTGAGCATTATTCATTGGAGGAAGACCTGCGGCCCGATGTGCTCGGAGTAGTTCCGCAAACGGAACAAAATTACCAGGCCCATAAATCATACCCAAAAGAAAAATGTTCGACATCGCATACGCTCCTCCTGCCGACGGCAGCAAAAAAGGAATCGCATTTCCTAGGCTTTGAACCCCGTCTTCTCCTAACAATCTTCTATAATGTTCCAAATATTCTGTCGGTCTAATTCCCAAATGCGCACAGTGCGCCATTACACTTAAGATAGAAGCACACGTAGTTGTTCCCAAACCCGCAACGTGATTCATTCCGCTTATCCACGCAGTATAACCGGATGATGCCACAAATGAACTAGCAAGTGCGATTCGAACGGGCTCTTCATTATAAAATGATTTCAAATGCATCCGAATCAACATCGGAATAAACCCGATTAACGGCAAATCATCTGTAAAATTCGTAAGAATACAATTTAGAATATGACCTATTTCATCATCTGTAACATCACCTCCTCCTCCTTCTGGTAACGATACAAATATTTTTCGTAGAATTGGATTCACGATACCCTTTACACCAGGATTTACAATACGTTCTAGTATTGAACTTCTTATTCTCTCGCTCGTCGAAGGTTCAGTTAGTGCCCGTCTATATTGGCGTCCTAACTCTTCTAATAATTCAAATTTTGGTTCAAATTGTTCGTTTCCCCTCAACTCGCCGGCTATCATTCGTATATCGAATAATTCAGGCATAGACGGGTCGTGACAATCATCTCCGCCCCGCGCAGCTCCTGGTGGTGCTCTTCTTGACATTTTTTGTTATCCACCAAATATACATTCTACACATATTTTATTTCTTGTCATTGTCATTGTCATTGTCATTGTCGGCCCGCTTTTTTATACACTGGTCGTCGACGCTAAACGTAGGGACCTTGACCTCTTGCGGAACAATCGAAATGACGCACTTCGCCTTCTTGCCATATAATGGTTCAGTGCACCCCTTTTCGTGTTTATCACCATTTTTGCCGTCATACAACTTCGTAAAATCAAATACTTTCGGAGCATCCTGAGTGCATCGTGACCGGAAATGCTCGTATCTCTCGCGCACATCACAGTATGTCAATCCAGACTTCTTTCCTAACATTCGATTCACCGTTTCGTGAAGTTCATAAACGAAGCGTGAAAATGTATCGCGGCTCGCCATATGACACATCCGGAGCGGCCGTGATGCTAAATTATTTGTTAAATTCATTCGGCAATATTTACACGGAAGTATATTCCTTAAGTTCAGTATGAAATCCATATAGTTCCGTTTTTGTTCATCCGTAGGGTTTACCGGATAATTAAAACTCATCGTGTGAAGGAAGTGCCACATACTTGGCCCCCAAACGGTTGTCAGCATTCCATCGCCGCTATTGAAATCCTTCTTGGTAAATGCTCTCACTTTTTTAGTGCGGTTGGTGGGTATTAACCGGGTCTTGCGGTCGTTTCTGCCGCCGCTAAGTATCTTCGCACGAAGAGACACTCCTACAGACGCAGACGCTCGTCTCCGTTTGAACTTTCGTTTTCGTGTATTTGACATCAAATATAATAAACGCACTTATAATATAGGTTTATTATATTCCATTCCGCCACATTTCCATTCGCGCATTCCATTCCATTTCATTCCATTCCATTCCGCCACATTTCCATTCGCGCATTCCATTCCATTTCATTCCATTCCATTATGTCCATTCTTGAAGACCCCACCAATTATATCACACAGTATAGTGAAAAAACCAAATATTCCTGTGTGATTTTAGGCGCGACTCTTCTTCTCGTTCTCATCTTTTTCGTGAGTCCATTCTCCGTATCATCTGGCTCATTATCGTCTTGGATAATGAAACTCATTATTGTAACATTGCTTGCGAGTGCTTCTTATCTATTATTCAACGCAGTAAAGCCAGTGATTGACACCAAAGGCATTCTTGAAACAGACCTATTTCCAGATTTGAAATTCAATTTCTTTGTCACCGCCGGCTTTATTCTCGTTATCGCCGTATTTGCTTTTGTTGTTGTTCGCTTATAACTTCATCATATGGTTTACTGTAATATGGCATTACTTCATGTGGGTTCGCGCTCGCTATCCGAATGATTTCACGAAAATAGGATTGGTCGTTCGTATATTCATCCCTGCGAATATTTAGTAAAGCTCCGGTTCTTATATCACGAAAAATCATCGGTCGGTCGGTCGGTCGCTTACGTAATATCATTGAGCTATCTTCATATTCTTTTCATTCGTTTAAAGATTATATTAAAGTTCCAATGCTATAATATAATACTTCCATTTCTTTCATTTCACGGACAATGTCGAGTTCTGCTTCTAATTCCGCGTCTAGTTCAGCATCATCCGCAATGTCATCGATTGGTTCCGCACTTTCGGGCAATTCCAAGAATATCGTGATGTTCATCGTCATTGTCGCCGCAATTGCGGGCCTTCTTTACTACATCATCAAAAATGATATGGTTCCCGGATTGAATAAGTTCTTTAGTAACGCACAAGGAACAACAATGGCCGCACCGGATGGTATTGGTGCCGGCGGACCTGGGGATAAGAACGCACAGCTGTTTTTATTTAAGGTCGACTGGTGCCCCCATTGTAAGAAGGCCAAGCCGGTTTTTGATGAAGTAGAAAAGGAGTTGAATGGGCGTAAAATCAACGAATATACCGTATCATTTAAGACAGTGGATTGTGAGGCAGAGCCGGATATGGCAGATAAGTTCAAGATTGAAGGATATCCCACGATTAAATTGGTGAAGGATGGACAGGTGATTGAATACGATGCCAAACCGGAAAAAGATAAGATTATGAAGTTTTTAGAAACAGTCTTATCGTCATAATGTCTGCTTCGCTATATCATTGTTACTTCATTGCTCATAATTGAATATTCTTTTGTTTCTTCTTCGTTCTCTGCCTCTGCCGCTGCCTCTGCCGCTGCCGCTGCCTCTGCCTCTGCCTCTGCCTCTGCCTGATTTTGCGCGGTTTCTACCGTCGGTCTAGGTTCCGGCATTAGTTTGGTATCTACTACTGGTGGCTCACTGTATGGCACGGGTGCGTTCACCGATGTAGGGCGCGAGGCGGCCGCGTGAGCAACCACATTATGCGCGCGAAAACTATCACGATAGGACAAAAACACATTCGCAAACGTCTCTCCACGCAACACCAATTCGCGCCGATAATTCTCATCCTTCATCCAATTCATCCAATCTTGCGATGCGAACACCTTGGAAACACAAACGACTTCATTTGGCACCGGTTTGGTCGGACGATTCTCAAACAAATTCCCTTTGATTTGATTAAAAAATGTAGATATAAATTGAACCACCGATGATTTCTCTGTCAAATACGCAGGTTTTCGCTCCCATAGCATTTTCACACCAAGTATTTCGCGCAGGTCGCATTTCTGGTCACGAATACATTCATTTACCGGATAGTCATTGATGATTCCGCCATCGATATAACAACAACCATCACGATAAATCGGTGTGAATCCAAATGGATAACAACAACTCATATAACACGCTTCTACTAATCCTTGTTTGGGATGCGTCTTGTGACTGAAATCAATGCTCTGGAATTTATTCAATTCAGTCACAGTAAAATGGAGTTCAATACCAGTTCTCTCGTAAAATTCTTGAAATGTGACATTCATACCGAAATCCTTACCTTGAAGTGCCGGGCGCAGCATTTCACCGAATTCCTTCAATCCATATAATCCGTGATTTCGGTATAACTTATAAATATAGTCCAATTTATTTTTAGCATCGGATAAGGCACTGCCGCCGCCGCCAGAAGATGACCCTGTCGACGTGGTCTCACTTGTATGTTCTCCACTGCTGGACGACGAAAAATATATCTTCTCCCACGGGCGTTTAATCAGATAATCGTCCATAACCTCCCATTCGTATTTCAATGCGATAAGAATCGCGGCAAACGAACCAATCGAAGACCCATAGATTGTTTTGATGTCCGCAATATTCCAAACACCTTTCAGGTTCAATGTTCTAAGAATACTATACATCATATGACCTGCCGGGCCACCTGATGAAATTACGATGTGTTTAATCGTGGGTTCTGTATCCGCCATTTTCAGTTGCGTTCCTTCGTATATACGTATTCATCGCGAAGTGTATTTATTATGGTTTTTCATTGCGTTATCGCGAATCTCATTATTTTCTGTTGTCTTTACATACGCATACGCATAGACATACGCAATGGACGACTTATTCAAATTCGCCGGCGATAATGTCGAAAATGTAGAAAAAATCAATTTAGACGAGTTATACGAAAAAAAGCAAGAGCAGGATAAGAACAA
>Ga0078894_10001139_pt1 | contig 19555 bp, 15 predicted proteins | sample LauGreSu1BDMLBSD_2_FD_67506 | JGI IMG/M metagenome (GOLD analysis project Ga0078894, IMG submission 67506) | Freshwater lake microbial communities from Lake Michigan, USA - Su13.BD.MLB.SD (version 4) (version 4) | ecosystem: Environmental > Aquatic > Freshwater > Lake | place: Lake Michigan... | reverse complement strand
AATCCAGGTTGAGCTGTACCATATTTGAAATCTAAATAGAAAATTAGACCTGAAGGTAAGTTCATTGGTTGAACTGATACAAATTCTTTAGCTGCAAATTCAGCAAAGATACGTCTTACTAATGGTAATGCAACACCAGCCCATTCTTCAGACCCTTGTGCAACACCTGTTTGTGAAGCTTCTTTTACTAATTGACGAGCTTGGTTCTCTAATAATTGAGACATACCTGCTTGTTCAGTTTCTTTTGTAAGTCCTTCTAATAGACCCGTTTTAGCCCATTTGTTTACTAGAGCTTTTGCTTGATTTCTTTGTACGAAATCATTTGTTTGCAATAAGTTTGAAATACTCATTTTATTCTATTCCTTTTTGTTTTAAATTATAGCAATCCTGCTAATTTTTTCCATCTATCAGCTAATTCAAAACCTTCATTAAGAATTGGTTTTGCCGGCGCTGTAGTTCTTACCGGTTTAGATGCATATGATTCTTTAACCATTTTCTTTTTAGATTGAGGACGGTTAAATGATTCAGCTAATGTACTAAATACTAATTTTACTTCTCTTGTATTACCAGCTCTATCGAAATTTTCGATAACTTTCATTTTTTGAGATTCGTTCAAGTCAAAGTTACGGAACAATTTGTTTGTGTAAAGAAGTTTTGCGTTTAAAAGATTTACTTCATTAATGATGCTAGTTAATTTTTTAACTGTTTTATAAGCTTCTTCTAATTCAGCTTTTTTATCTTCTAACTCTTCTTTTGCTTCTTCTAACTCATCGTGAGAAACGTCACCTTCTGCATCATCTTCTTCTCTTAAGATAGCTTCGATGATTTCATTAATGTCGCTTTCATCGTCAACACCATATTCTTCACCTTCGTCACGTCTATACATTTCTGCATCAATATCAGATCCATCTTGTTCTCTGTGTTCTGGATCGATATCATCATCATGTTCCAAATCTTCTTCTAATTCGCGAAGTATTGATTCTAATTCTAAATCATCTGATTCTTCTTCAGCATATTCATCATTTGCTTCTTCATCAGAAAATTCATCATCTGCTGGCATTTCTTCGTCTTCAACTGCGCCTAAGTCTCCTGTTAAGTCATAGTCACCATCCATGTCGAAATCTAATCCAACACCTACTGTTTCTGGGTTACCACCCATTTCGTCGTCAGCCATAGCTGCGTCGTCACCCATTTCGTCATTTGCCGCTAATTCATCTTCTGGCATCTCTTCGTCTTCTAATTCTTCGCGAAGTCTAGTAGATATCATACTTTGAATTCTAGGAGCAAATGCTTCTTGTAACGCAATTTTAGCATTAGCTAATGCAGTTTCTTTAACAGCATTTGCGTCAGCGATTGCTTGTTTTAGCAAATCTGATTTTGCCATTCGTTTCTCCTTAAATTTGTTTTTGGAAGTAAGATTATTTTAAATCTTAATAGAAATTATAAATTTTTTAAACGCTATATAAGAAAGGATTTGATAGCGTATTCTTTTATATATATGTACTAGTTTGAAAAAACAGTAAAAAAGCCCTAACATTTCTGTTAAGGCTCAATTTGTAATTAAATAATTTAATTTTTTTCGTTTAATGAACGCATACGCTGTATATATTTTGCTCTAATATTTTGTGCTCTATTTGTTACACTCGGCTTAATATATTCTCTTCGTTCATTTAAAATATCAACTATACCCGCAGATTTGACTTTTCGTTTCCAATTTTTTAATGCAAATGCTAAATCTTCTTTTGCAGGACCTAATACATTTACTGCCATTCCATTGCCTGGTACAATTGCTTTGTGTTGTTTTACTTTTTTACTCATATATAACTATTTAAAAAATTTACATTGATGGGGTTTCAGGACGTACTTGTGGTTTTTGTTGTCCTCTAACATTAAATCTAAAATGTTTTATTTCTGGTTTTTGTGCAATATACCCTTGAATTTTTTGAGATTCTAATGCAGGATCTTGTCCTAATCTAAAATAAAAATATCCAACTTTACCTGTTTTAGATACTTTTTGAGTAACTACAACGAATCCTTTACTTTCAGCCCATTGTTTTATTTCATCTGATACTGATTGTGCTTCTGCAGGATTTCTTAATACATATTCAACGCCTCCTCTATAATCTGTTAAATGATTAACTAAACGAGCTTCTTCAATTTCTTCTTAATCAATAAGACCTGCTTTTTTCATTGCATCGCCATATTTCTGTACAGCTTGGGTACTTTTTTCGATTTCACCAGCTGGTAAAATTTTTGGCATATTACCAGGCTTTGTTGTTTGTTCTTTTAATCCAAAAAAGTCTTTATATAATTTCTTAAATGTATTCATCATATTATCTTAATAATAGTTAGTTTTTTTCTAAAATCCAAATTAATCTACATCATAATAACGACTCAATGTATGACCGATATTTTCATATGCCATTGATAATCGTTCTTGTAATTGTTTCATTTCTTTACATGTAGATTCAAATATTTTATAATCTTCATCTAAACGTTTATTTGCTTGACGATATGAAACAGTTTCAAACCAATCTTCTTTTTCAGTCATGATTCGTTGTGCTTTTTCTACGATAGTTTTAACGCGCTCAGTAACTACATTTAAATCTGTTTTTTCGTATATCGATTCACCTAATGCTGAAAAGTTTTTTACTTCTTGCATGAATGATCTTTTTTCTTGGTTAGACATCTTTGGAGTTTCACCATCTAACAATGTTTCTAGTATTATTTTTAAATTTGGCGTATTCATACTTATATCCTACATTTTCCGTCTTCGCATAGTATAGATGTTATAATTTCATGTACACCTGCGTATTTATTTGATTTAACATTATTTTTATTTATCGATTCATTCATATGGGTTGGTCTCATAAATGCACCATGAGTCGATGGATTTGATACAAAGTCCCAACATATTAATTCAAAATCTTCTTGTACTTCAACCGTACCTTCGTTTCGCAATTCCTTAACACTTCCTAATCCGCGGGAAGAAATTCCTAATGTAATACCAGCACGAAATAATTCTTTAAGAATTTTACCAGACGGCGTATCTAATATTTGAACTGCACCTTTTAAATCATCACCATCCCACCATATTTTTAATACATTATGTGATACGTTATTTAAGTTAACAACAGACGATTCTGGGTGATCTAGTTCTCCTAACGCTCTATGTTGATCGATATATTCTTTTTGATATCGCATGCATTCTCGTTGCAATATCGGTTTAGGATATACTCTACCATTTTGATTTTTAGCTCCTGCTCTTTGTAAAACTCCTTGTACAACAAAACCACCGGGTATTCCATATGCAGCCCCATTCGATTCATTTAATGAGCCAATTGGGCGAAATGGCATATACTCTACTATTAGTTGTTTTGACATATTATTACTCTCCTAATGATCTTACTCGTTCTGATATTTTAATTAATCGTTCAGATATTTTTGTTAATGCTTTTCTTTCTGATGGTCCGTATGCTGATGATGTTACTCCAGATTCAGTTTTTAATCTACTATTATGATTTACCATCGTTTCAATTTCTTGAAGTTTTTTGGCAATCTCTTTAATAGTATTTTTTACTTTTTTCTCTGGAGTTATTTTTGGATCTCCATTTGCAAAACTACGATATCCTTCAATCAATTGTTCATATTTACGATCCATTGCTTCTGCTACTAGTGATACTTTTTCTGTGTCATCTTTTATGTTCGCAGTACCGTATGGATTGTTTGTGAACTTAACTGGATATTCTTGTACTTGATTTGGCCATTTTTTCATGTCTGACGAAAATGGAAATTTATCTTGTGATGTTTCTTCCATGGACTCAGGACGTTGATGTTCGCCATGTTTATATGATGGTTTAGCATTTACAGATTCTTCTAATCCGGATGCATATCCTACTTTTTTAGTTTTTTTACGAAATGCATTTGGGGTCGAAAATCCTGCAATTGCGCCTGTTACATTTTGCTCGTCTAATTCCGTGTCAATTTGTTCTTCGTTAATTTCAATTGCTTCTTTATCAAATACACTCAATAAATCAGATAATTCGTCTGCATTATTAGACGCGTATACATTAGATCCGTACAGTACAATATCGGTATAATTTCTAGCAATATCAGCATATATTTCTAATGCTAACCTAGCATCGCGAACAGAAACCTCTATATAATTAGATTCTGATACTCCTAAATGATTTTCATTGATTGATTCATAACGATTAAATGATTCGTCTAATTGTTGTATAAAACTTTTCATGCGTGGATTTCCTTTAACTCTTTAATCAAATCAAAATAACGTAACAATGAAAGTACGTGAGATTCTTTAATTGTTTTTAAATTTTCTACGTTACATAACATTTCAGATAATTTTTGAACTTTAATTTTAACTACTTTATCATCAATATGTTTTGCTTGATTTGATAATTGTTTTTTAATATTAGGAATAATCTTCTGTACATATTCTTTTAATGTAGTAGTATCATTAACATTAGTTACATACTTGTTTAATAATTGTTTTTGATCTTCCGTTAAACCTGAATATTTTTCATTAAATTTATCAATCAAAAGTTTATATGTTAATAAACGCATATCTTTTGTTTGCGATTGAAAATTTTCTAAAACTACATCTTTTTCTGGTTTATTTGAATTTGTAATCAATATTGAGTTAGTTGCAATTACTCGTTTACATTCCATTAATTGCATTGGATTATCTGATTCTTCATATTCGAATAACATATTAATTGATGCTAATACTTTATAGTTATTAATATGAATTTTAGAAATATCTTCAAATTTAAATTTTTCTGAGATTTCTTTTACTAAATTATATCGTTGTCTTCGCAATGAATTTTGGTTTAATTTACCGTGTGCTGATTTAATCATGCGAATATATTCATATGCACTAGCCTCTGTTTTAAATTGGCTTTCTTTCATTAATGAATTATATAAATTTAGCTCTTGCGATAAATCAGTATTCTTACCGAAATATTTTTTAATTATATCGATAGTTACTGATTTATCAGATGACAATGTTTCAGACGTCAATTTTCTAACTAACATTTCAAATAATATACCAGTATTTTTATATTTCGAATGCTTTAGTTTTTTCATCGTATAGGCTTTGCTTTTTATTTTTAAATAAATATGTTTGTTTTATAAAATATTGTTTTCATCTAACATGGTACCACTATCACTATCAAATTTGTCCTTAGGTTTAAGTGTTTCTGTTATAATTTTAGATGTTTTTTTATTAGACATATTTTTTATAATACTTTCAGCTTTCATCGTGTTACGATTAGATCTTGCGTTTGGATCACCAATAAATGCAGTTTTTTGATTTTCTGGATTAAAATCTTGTTTTAATTGTTTTGAACCAACCGGATCCCATCCAAATGCATTTTTATGTTGGCCAAATTTAATTCCTTCTGGCGGCCTTCCTCCTTTATCTTTTTCTAACACTTCATTACTAGACATATGTACTGTTGCTAAATCATGAGGCGTACCATATGATACTCCGGTTATTGCAGGATCATTTCCTTCTTGTTCAATTTGATTTTGACGGAATCTCAATTTAAGATCTTCTATAACATCGACACGTTCTTGCATCCATTGTTCTTCTGACATATTAAATAGGAATTCATACACATAACGATCTGATAATAATTTCATATCTTTCATTGTGTTTGCTAAATTAACTTTTTCTGTCATTAATGCAACTTTTTGTTGATCATATATGATAGATGGTGCTGTTAATTCTAATTCAAATCCAATTAAGTCTTCCCCTTCAAATCCTTGTGCATATAAATGAACAATTGCAATTTTTGCTAATTCTGATACTACGATTCTTTGAATACGTTCAATTGTTCTAGCAAAACGAATATCCATCGATGCTAATGTAGTTTTACCTTCGACACCTTCGTCATACCCTAAAAATGGTTTAGGAACTTTTAACGCAGCCATCATTTTGTGTTTAACATATTCAATATCATCCATTCCGGTAAATGTCATACCAGGTAATGTATCAATAGTAGTAGATGACTGACCTCCGCGTACTGGTAAATAATAATCTTCTAACATGTTATTAATGTTAAATTTAAGATTATAATTTCCTGTTTGCGGATCGATGTGTGGAATTTTTTTCATTTTATTGATAATTTGTTCCATGAATGAATCAACTTCATTTGGTGGAATATTACCAATATCAATTTTAAATATACGTTTTTCCGGTGCTCGCATTATACGATGTATAAGCATTGCATCTTCAAGCATCATTAATTTTTGAAATTCTTTACGAGCTCCTTCTAACATTGATCTACCATATGGTAAAAAGTTTGAATCAGATAACATACGGAAATGTGCTATCTCATGTGTATCATAATCTGAATTTGAATCGGCTACATTTTTAAATTTAATTGTATATTCGCCAGTTTGTTCATCAAACTCTTCATATCGTTCCATTTCATAACTAGAAAATGGTCGAACATTGATAACTCCAATTTCTTCTGCAATATCTAATTTTAAAAAGAAATCTCCATACTTATTCATTTGTCGTATCCACGACCATAAATTAAATTCAATATTTAATATGTCATAAAATAAATTATAAAGAATTTTTTGAATTTGGGTGTTATTTGTACGTATTGTTAATACATCGCCAAACTGATCTTTCAATGTAGATTCATCTGAATATATATCCAATGCTGAAGAAATTATTGGATCTTTATCCATCATTTCATAATCCGCATACAATTGCATACGGTTTTGATGCATATAATAATTAGAATCATATCCACCCATTCCACCAACACGATGTTTATTTGCACCATGTAGTCGAGTATATCTATCTGCTAACTTAGTTTGTGTTAAATTACCAACCCCTTGTAGTCTATTAGTGTCAACAACACGTAAACGATCTTTACCGTGTGCTTTAACTATTATATTGGTACTAAATAGATTTTGTAAACGTTTTCTTAATGACGCCATATTTTCTTTTTAATATAAATATAGGCAGATACAAATCCATGGTTAAATTAACCAAGTCAAACTCTGATCACCGTCTCCTGGGTTCCAATTCCATGTAGCATTTTGTGATGAATCTTTACCTGTATATATAACAGGATTTGTTTTTTGAAACTGAGTTAATGCTCGTTTATTTAATTCAATTCCTTGTTGGCGTAAACGTAACGCAGTGTCTCGCAACCATAACGCAATACAAAATGCCATTACAAGGTCATCATTGTATCCAACTTGTGCTTGTGCTTTTCCATTTAACCAAACAAATACAAATAACTCATTAATAAGTCGATTACTTCTAATTATAGGAGTTCGTTCTCGCATATACATTTCTAATGCAGATATCATTAATGGTCTCGTTCTAGATGTCGTAGATACCCCGGGAACCATTTTTGTTTTATCTTGCATATCATAATTCTTTTTTAAATGTACTTCTGGATCTACATATCCGTCATCTCGATATGTATAATGTAAATTAGGATATGCTCTATCTATTGCCGGTTGAATTGCGGCCCATCCAATATTTGCATTTTCAATTGCTAACAACGCATTATTCCACTCAGTTGCAACTGAAACTAACATATGACCGAATTCATTTGGTGGTATTTTTTCTTTAAACTCAGCAACTTGAGTTATTGTTTCAACATCAAATACATGGAATGTACTCCAATCCGCTCCATCGCCGCGGGCAACGTCAGCTATTACCATATAGTTTTTTGCATAGTCAGGATATTCCCATAACCAATATGCTCCATTAATTCCGCGTCGTTCGATTGGATCTATACATTTTTCTTTAAATTCCATTAATATAGAACCTTCGACAACTGTATGCCCAGAACTGATAAAGTCACAATCACACTCTTGTGCCGCACCCCGTTCACCTAATAATTTAGTTTGATCATCACGCCATTGTTGATCTCGTTCTGGATGAACGTTCCAATGCAATTTAATTGTATGAAATCCATTAGTACCTGCTTCTGCGTCTGCCCATGTTTGATGAAACCAGTTACCAACACCATTTGGAGTTGATAATACTATTGCACCCCCACCCGTAGATAATGTTGCCTGAGATGCAATCCATATTTCTTCAATGTTTCTAATAAAAGCAGCCTCATCTATAATAAGCAGTGATAGTGCTTCTGAACGAGCACCAGTTGATGCTGATGAAATTGCTTTAATTTGCGAACCATTTTTAAATTTTAATGATAATTTATTGTTTGAAATAATTTCAGTACGTAGCCAACTTGGTAGCATTTCATTCATTACCTGAACTTTATTTACTAAGTTTTTTGCTACTTCTTGTGTGGTTGCAATTACTAATACATTGAAATCTTCTTTAAACAACATACACCAAAGTGCATACCCGGCAGATAATGTTGATATACCTAACTGTCTAGATTTAAGTATAACATTATAACGATTATCACGTAATTCAGTTAATGATGTTTCCTGAAATGGGTATAAATTAAATTTAATTTTACCTCGTTTAGGATGTTGTATATAACAATAATTACGCATAAAAAATACAGGATCAGCTGCACATTGTGTATACTGTTGTTGTATGATTTGTTTTATACTAGGAGTTGCCATGTTTTATTTTACCGTCTGTACTATTAATTTTGCAGTTAACATCGATGTAATTACACCTCCAGCAAAATAAATTATTTTATTATCATACCATTTAGGTGCAATTATTTTTTCGCGTTCAATGTATATATCTACATTTTTACGTAATGCATCAATTTGTATTTGTTGATAATTGATATGTACTGAATCTAATTTGATTAATTGTTTAAGATCTAAAACTAAATAGTCTAAATGTTTAATAGTTTGTTCTTGCAATACAACTACTTCATTTAACGAGTCCAATGTAAATGATATATCCAATATTTCTTGTTGAGTAAAACATGTATCTGGCGTAGATTTTGGTTTACTAACTTTTTGTGATAATGCAATTACCGGTATTAATAATAATAATGTTAATATCGTTTTCATTATTTTTCGCTTTTTGTTGCAGAATTTGTTTTATTATTTTTATTTGGTCTACGACCTCTACGTTTAGTTTTTTTAATAATATTTTCTTTTGCTTCAGTTACATCTGTAATTGGTTCTGGAGATACTTCTTTAATTTCTTGTTTTAAATCTTCAATTACTTTTTCTGTAGCTTTAACTTCAGCAACTACTTCTACTTTTTTTTCAACTACATCTTTAATTTTATTATCAACGTCATTTATTTTTTTATTATTGTCATTGATATCATTATCAGTTTTATTAAGATCACTTTGTTTTTTAACTTTCATTGACCATATGTATATTCCTAATGTTGCTAGAAATGCACTAATACCATAAACTATGTAATTTTTAATTTTATTTATCATTGTCTTCTCCATTTAATTTTTTTAAAAAGTTTTCTTTAAATTCATTGAATTGCTTTTGTATTTTTTCTTCAAATTCTTCAGGTGTCATTTTTGCCGACCACGTTTCTTTTGCCCCGTCTGTATTTGATACGAATTCAATTGCTTGAGTATATGTTTGTTTTAATAATTCAACATCTCGTTCTGCAGATGCTAACCATGACATGGCATTGTCATGCACGCGCTTACGTTCATATTCATCATATTTACCCTGCGTTTTCAATTCATGTTCCATTTCAATAACACAATCAAAACACATTCCATGAATCTTACGCATTTTATCATCTAATGGATGAATTTTAGATGATTGTTGTTGACATGTACACGTCTCTTTTCTACAATTTGGAAATGATCGTAATTCGTCTCGAACTGATTGCAATATCTCACTATTTTTGGTTTTCTTAATACGAAATCCATCTCGTTGTTCAATAACGTATGTAACGCCACTAACTGGATCAGTTTCTTCCCAAACATCACCAACTTCGTGTCGTTCATTACGTTTTGCAGTTGCATCAGCATCACTAAATCCAACTGTTTTTTTAGTTTGGAATTTATGGGTGCCGTCCAACATTTGTTGAATTGCTTTAATGTTTTGTAACTTTTTTGCCATATAACTTATTTTATTATTTATTTTGTTTCAGTATTGTTAGATGATTGTGCTATTTTTTTTATTGCAAATAAACGAAGCATTTTATAAAAAGAAGCTCTATCTTCAGGATCTGTTTCTTTCATTGCAGAATCTAATACTTTATTAATGAATTTAATTTTTCCTACACTACCTTCATCTCGTATTGCATCGGCAGCTGATGTTACAGATCTATTTTCAGTTTCTTCAGGAGTAAGCTCTGTCGGTGCTGCAGCTGCATCTGGTGCTGGTGCTTCTGGAGTAACCGGTGCTTCTGGAGTAACTGGTGCTTCTGGTGCTGCAGGTGCTTCAGGCGTAGCTGGAGTTTCCGGTGCTGGAGTTTCTGGAGTATCTGTTGCTGGTTCTTCTTCGGCAGGTTCTTCTGGTGTTGATTGTTCGATGATTACATTAACTTTTCTTCGAACATATTCTCTAACAAAACGTTCTTTTTGTTCACGCGTTAAATTTTCAATTTTATCTTTGATATTTTTTGCGTTATCTTTTTCATCTTTGTCTTGGCGTTTTTTCAATACTTTAGCAGCATGTTTTGGATCATACTCACCATCTTCTAAATCTTTATATAATCGATCATCCGCATTATATTTTACATACATATCTCCAGTATCTACAACTTCTTTATCTGTTTTACGTAAAACATTTTGTTGTTTTTCACCAGTAGATTTAGGATTCAATGCTCCTTTTTTATCATCTTCGGTATAATCTTTAAGATCTTTACGTGTTTTATATTTTGTATTTTCTGGTCTTTTGTATTTAGATTTATGTTTTTCTGCCATTATTTTACCTTATTTTATAATAAATATTAACGTGAATATTTTAATACTCCTAAAATTTGATTAACTGGAGCAAATGCACCTGTTAATTTATATGTATGCCCTCGATATATGAATACAATTCCTTCTGATGGTACAATTGCATCGAATCCTCCTAACCGTTGTATACGCCCTAATTCTACTTTTAACTTATCTAAAGTTTTTGGGTCGCTAGCTTGCTGAAATTCTCTAATTAATTGTGCTAATTCGGTTTTAATTTCTTGTACTGCTTTACTAGGATTAACTGCTAAAAAATTTGATGCATTTTGTAATACAACAGCTCCTAACCTTAAAAATATAGATTCAAACGGTTCCATATTTTGTTTGTAATATTTTTTATAGTCGCCTTTATCAAATTCTAATACCCAAGCTAAAAATTCAGGACTTGATATCATTTTTTTCAATGCAGTTAACGATGTGCTTTTATCTGCAAATGCCCAACGGTATACTAGTATATTTAATAAATTATCATCTAGTTCAACGTTCATTTCTTGAGCTTTGGATCGTATAATATCCGCCCACCATGCTTTATGATATTCTGTTACTAAGTCATTATCAGTTAAATTAAATGCATTTCGTAATTGATCTATTTCATTTATAAATGCAGCCTGTTGATCTTCATAATCAGCAACTCTACCTAATTTAATTTGTTGTGGAGGTATTATTTTAAATGTTTTTTGCATATGTGCATTTGCTTCGGAAATAACACGTTGCATTAATTCTCCACCTGATGCATCTGTTTCTACTATATTACCAGATTCATCATACTCAACCAAATTATGGAATTGTAACACTGCAGTTTCATATGAAATAACATTCTTAGTTGCTGGATAAATTATTTCCATATTTGCAAATACTCGTCCATTTTTAAAAATAGAATTTAATTTGTCTGGTGCTATACGATTAAATGCTTCTGTTAAATCTTCACCTGCATTGCCAAATGCTTCTGATATAGGCCCGCGATTATCAAATTTCGCTTGTAACTCTGATGTCGTCATTGGATTAACTACTGTTCCTTTATTACGAGCAAATCCGATTTGTCCGTTTTTCCAAGTTACTTGTATATTTTGTCCATCTGTTTTTTCAGTTACCGCTTCTTCAATATCCAATCTTCCAGATAATGCTCTAGATACAATTTCCTTCATATCGCCAAATGTTAATCCATGATTATCATATGGATGGCTCATATGACCTCCAGCGCCGCCTTCTGTTAATAGATGACCTGATTTAGATGTAGATTCGATTCGGTATATAACTTGCGATTTATCACTATTAATCCATGGACGTTTTTGTTTTTTAATTGTCTTAGGAATTAAATCAATCATTTTAGTTCTATGATTAAACTGCAATAAAAATGGCATATGAATTGGAACATCGAATTGATAATCTGATTCTATAGCTCCTGGTTTATTTTGTTGTAGTTGTTGTGCTATTTGATCTCCATATTCATCTGATAAATCTCTGAATAAATCAATTAATTCATCCATATAAATCGGAGATTCATTTCTAGGGTCATTTAAACGATCTATAAAATGAGTACTACTACCTTGGAAATTGATATTAATTCCATATTTTTTAAAAAACGCATCAATTGTATTTTCAATTTGAGCTAATTCCTGTCTGGTAATATAATTTTCTTTTAATATAGATTCCATGATTTTTGCACCAAATATTGTTTTTTCAAAATCTTCAAAATCATATACAAAATCTTTACCCGTATTACTATCTAAGAATTTTCTTAATTTTTGTATTTTAGAATCATGTTGTTTTTTGTTTTTTTCACCCATTGCCCCTTCAAACATCATTTTCCACCATTCTATAGAATATAATGAAGCTTCATGCAATCCGGTTAATATTGTCCAAATTTGATTAACTTTATCAATTGGAGTGTCAGGATATCCTGATTTGAATGATTCGAAGTCTTTATTAGCAATTGCAGCTCTTAAAGTAGTAGCTGAAATAGGATCTCCAGAATTAAATGTTACTGGTTCATTTAAACTATTACCCGGATCTCCGATGTTACTCAATTCTTCAGCATCAATTCCTGTAGGAATTTTTCTTCCTTTTTTATCACCGTCCAATTGATATTTTTGAACAGTACTACCAAAATTCATAGTACGAACATAATCATCACCTTTTGTTGATGCAGCTAACGCAAATTTACCTGTTGCGTCTTCTGGCAATGCAAATAAATATTCATATGCTGCCATAATAGGCGATGGATACGGAGTTGGTTGCATTTCAATTTTTGGATTATCATTTAATATACCAAAAATTTGCATGCTATTATTACGAGTAATACCATCTCGTTCTTTTTCTCCGATTAACATGATAACTCGCTCTACTTGTGGTAAATTGGCATATCGTTGTGCTAATGCCATATGAGCTCCGGTTAATGGTTTAAATCCTCCCGGAAATAATACTGTAATTTTATCCATTATGTATTTGTATCTTTTTTTATATAAATATGATTGAAATTATTAGTTATGCTATTTTTAAAAATCCAGATGCATCCTTATATACAATGCCAGATCCAGCTGCAGGTACTGTAGTCGTAACATTCTTTAATACAAGGCCTCCGGCAAATTGTACTCGGCCGCTATCATAACTTGATAGTGCAACAATACGCCAAGCAAATTTACTTTGAGCTAATACAACCTGTGCACCGGCTTGTACTTTAATTGCATTAATATATGTGCCGCCACCGCCTGTTAAAATATGTGTACCAACCATTGGATGTATCATATCATCTCCATCAACTGCAATTGTAGAATCTGAATTTAATGCACTTGCACCAGTTCCGCCATATCCTTGAGTAGCTCCAGTACCACCCCCCGTAAGACTACCGGATGATACTGCTAAATATATATCATTAGTTCCTGCCTCTATTACTACTATAGCTCCTACTTGTTGAAATTGTGAACTAGGATTATAAAATGATGCATCATGTATATTAATATTACCAATTGGATATGTATTATCCGGATATGACCCCGCAGAAACTCGTATGAATAATGATGGTCCGGAGCCTCCTATTCCGGCAACGCGACTACCTGTTAAATTTAGTGCACAATATGTTTTGGTATCATAGCCGGTATATGTTGTTTGATTATTATAACTACCATCAATATCGATATTTCGATATGCAAACAAATCTGCTTGGTTTACTCCTCGAAACGTTCCTTCAGTTGCAAGTAATTCACCAGCTGTTGATACAGAAAATTTACTAGATGAAATTTCTATTAATCCATTACTACCAGAAATAAATTGTGATGCGGTATCTCCTAATATAAATGATTTTGCTCGAATTTGCATATTACCATTACTACCAGAAATAAATTGTGATGCAGTATCTCCTAATATAAATGATTTTGCACGCATTTGTAAATTACCATTACTACCACTAATAAACTGAGATGCGGTATCTCCAAGTAAAAATGATTTTGCTTGAAATTGCATATTACCGTTAGAACCACTTATAAACGATGTTGCAGGATTACCAAAAAAGAATTTATCTGTTCGTACATCTATTTCAGAATCAGTTGTTGAATATCGAAAATAACTCGATGTAGTTGCATATAATTCTAACCCTACTCCACTATATTGATTCCCGCCTTTTGTTCCTAATGACCCGCTTAATGCAGAACCAGACCACAATAAAAATCCAGGAAACCCAGCTTCGAAACCTTGATATCCTAATGATCTAACAAATCCGGTATTTTTATATCCGCTAATTGCTACTCCAGTTTCTAATGTATCAGCTACATATAATGACCCGGTTAGCATGGAATAGTTTCCATCGATATATCGATTACCACCTTCCCAAGATTTATTATAAATGTAACTAATTTGTTTACTCTTAACGCCAGCAACATTATAATATTCAGTTTTAAATGATATTTGATTATTTGCTTTATGTGCTGTCGGTACTAATGTTTTTAATCTAGTATAATTAGGTGTATACCCTGGGTCATTATCCGATGTCGTTCGTATATCAGAAACTCGCCAATCTCCATTTTCTACAACTAATAATAATACTCCGGTACCATCGTCGTCTGTAGAGAAATTTATAACTATATCATCGAATCTTTGATTATTGCCAGTTACTTCTAATTCGCCAACACGCTTTCCTAAAATTTTAGGTAATTCTCGATTAAAATAATCAGTACTATCAAATGCAAATGCACTACCAGATAAATACAATGACAATCTAGGATTATCTGTATTTGTTCTTGTACCTAATGCATCTAAAATAATTTTATAATCAGAATTTTTTACAAATGTGCCCGGGTATGCCGATTTGATTTGTACTACCGTTACCGTGTTTTTTTCTGATATATCAATTGAATTTTGTATTCGCATTGCGTTGTTTAATGATGCGGTACTCCATGTTAAAGTAGGAGCCGAAGTTTCATTAAATCCTTGATATGTATGTCCTTCCCAATAAGTGTCGATGATACTCTGTGATGTAAAAAATCCGACACTAGTATCCGGATATAACGATGTTGCTGATGTTACAAATATTTCTGTTTCTTGCAATTCAACATCATTAATTAATTCCCATGTACCAACCGTACCTTTATTATTCATAAACATTTTAATTCTAGAAATATCGCCAGTTGCTGGTTGTAATCCTTTTATTTCTACTAATGCATATGATTCTGAATTTTGTGTTTCAACATATATCGGAGCAGCTTCATATGACAATTGATATGATGATGCATCAAATGATTTATAAATATGTGTTGTTAAACTAGCACTCGTATATACCATATATTCAGTATCTAACAATGCTAATGTTGGACTTAATATCTTTTTTATCGTAGATTGATACTTAAGTGAGTCAGGTGTATATACCGGTGCAGGTGTAGCGTTAATTGGAGTTGTAACTGTTAATATACCTGTTGACATATCTTCGGTAAACTTGCTACCTGATAATTCGATAGCTGGTTGGCCGTTATACGAAAAATATTTTATAGTTCCAATACTATGTGTTGGAAATTGTATCGATCCGGAATATATACGATCTAAATGCGGACCAATCTGTTCTTGAATAGTTACAGTTGGTATTTTTTCAAAAATAATTTCGGAATCATTTGAAACAGTTGGATTAATTGGAATAGTTCTAGACCATCTAACATTTGGTTGCCCTCGCCATTCGGTTGGTACATTTTGTGCTTCTGCTAACAATGTTATTGTACAATCACCGGGAGATGTATCTTCATAAATATAAATTGCAATAACTCTTGATTTATCTTCATCCAAGTAATTTACAACTTCATAATAAATAGGATCTCCATTATAATCTAATACCTCGATATCCAAGTAACCGCCAATACGCAAATTACTTGGATGTCCACGAAGTTTAAATAAATTTTTACCAGATGTTAACCGATTAGGAAATTCTGATATTTGGAAATATTCTGGCGAAGTTAATGATTTATCTTCGAGCCAAACGGGCTTTATTTGTAACCCACGATAAATAGCTTTTCTACGCTTCATTGATTATATACACTCTTTATAATAAATATCAGGAGTGATAAATCTGGCTGAATCCGTTTATTTTATTTACTTCAATTAAATTATCAACCATATCTCGCATTGTATCTACGTGTGATATGATTATAGAAAAGTCAAATTTATTTCTAAAGTAATCAAACAAGTTAACTACTGCAGAAATATGTTCAGCATCTAAACTACCCCAACCTTCATCAATTGCAATAAAGTTAGGACGAGGTAATGCTGATACATTAATAAGTGCTATACGTATTGCTAATGAAGATAAGAATCTTTCCATACCTGATGTTAATTCTAATGGCCAAAAATTATCTTCATCATAAATAATATACCCGTTAATATTTTTACCATCACTTTGTAGTACCATATTAAAATCGACTACTTGATTCAATACATTGTTAATTTCAGCTTCAATTTTAGGAATAGCTTTTGAAATTAAATCATATGGAATTCCATCTCGTTTAACAGATTCTAAATAATATTCATATGCTTTATATTCAGTTTCTAATTTTTTATATTTGTCTAATTGAGCAATTGCATTTGATTTAGTAGTTTTTGCAACTTCAATTTTACCGTGTTTAGAACGAATTGATTCTGTAACTGTTTTTATTTCTGTAGTTATATTTTCGATATCCGTTTTTAACGTATCAATTTCAGAATCGATAACAGTATTTTTAGTGATAGCCCATTCATTTTGTTTAAATGATTCTTGTCGCTCTAAACATGTTTCTAATTCCGACTCTCGAGTTTGTAATTCATTTTCTAAAATCTGTAACTGTAATTCATTGCGATCTAATAAATTTTTATATGTATCTAACTGTTGTTGTAATTTATTTAATTGATCTTGTTTAGTTATAAACTCTTCTAAATCATCTAATTTTTGTTGTACCGTATTAATATTAGTTTCAATATTATTTAATATTTGTTTATCTGCTTCAATTGTATTCTTGGCTTCAATTGCATTTTGTACGAAAACGTTAGATGTACAGAATTGGCAGTTCGGATCATATTCATGTTCGGAAAGGTGATTAATTTTTTCTTGTTTTGCATTTACAACTCCTCGTTGTTTTTTTAATGATTGTGTATATTCATTAATTTCAGTTTGTAATTTACTATATTCTTTAACTTTATCATTTATCAAAATAATATCATATTCGGCTAATGATGTTTCTTTATCATCAACATTTTGAACTAAATCATCGATTGTAGTTTCTAAAGTTTCGATATCGGTTTGTAATGTTTCTATTTTTGTAGTTAATGTTTTTTCTTGTTTTTTTAATAAATCTATATTAGGCCCATCATATGTGGTTGGTAATTTAGATTCAATTAACTTCAGAATTTCTTGTTGGTTTTTGTTTCTAGATTCCTGTAAATCCGTTTCTTCGGTTTCTAAATCTATAATATCTTGTTGAAACTCAGTAATAGTTGTATGTGCTTCATTAATTATTAATGCAAAATCCGTTTTCTTATATTCTTTTAATTTACCAGCTGTTTCCTTTATATCTTCATTAGCTAATTGATATAATTGTTCAAAAACTGTAATATCTAAAAATTGCGATAATAAATCTTTTCTTTCGCGTTGTGATTTTTCAATAAAGTTATTATTGTCTGCTTGTAACGAAAATGCAGTTAAAATAAAATCATCATATGTACCTAAATATTTACGAATATTTTTATTTGTTTCACTACGTTCTTCTCCATTTAAATTTTCAGTATCAGTATAAAAATCAACATTTACTTTAACATGTCCATTTTTATTTTTTATGCCTTCTCTAATAATCGTATATGTAGTACCATTCAATTCAAAAGTAAATTTACCTCTAAATGAAGATTTTTTGTTGTTTAACACTTCATGTGCTTTACCTGTTTTACTACATTTATCAAAAATAGTATATGTAATCGCATCTAATAGCGAAGACTTACCTGACGTATTTGCCGCAAATAAACCACATACATCTTTAAGATTTGTAAAGTCAATTGTATTATTTTCACCATATGAAAACATGTTATCAAATTCAAATAATACAGGATGCCATGTCATATGCCTAACAGATTCAACTGCTGGTAATTTTGAATTTATTGTTCTGTTAATATGTCTAATTGCATCCATCTCTTCATTAGTTGCTTGAGGAAATGTAGTTGCAATATAATCAGATAACAATGTATTTTGATATTCAATATCTCGAACATTTCCGATACTAATTGAAGTAGAAGAATTAGTAGTTGTTCCTGTTGAACTTCTTTGTATCGTAATATCTTGTACATCATATCGATTGCGTAAATTAGCAATCAATTTTTTCATATCCGCAGCAGATGTATCTTTAAATTTAATTCTGATTCTAGGTTTATTTGGCATTCTAGTAGGAGCTGATACTATATTTGTATCTTCAACTTCTAATGTTACATAGCCATAATCATTATGAATTTCTACAAACTCAGCACTACTTGTTTTTAAGTCCCAAATTAATATTCCATGATCTAATGCTTCACCATGGTTTTGTTGTATTAATGATCCAGGGTATGCAATTGTTTTTTCATCATTTAAAAATTGAGCTGGTTTGTGAATATCCCCTAATAGTGTGATATTATGCCCTTCGAATAATTCTGTAGTTACATTTTCATTTGTAATTTGATATCCGATATCTGTTTTTGCAGTATTAACGGCTCCATGGTGTAACGCAATTTTATATGGGGCATCGAATGAATCAGCTCTAATATATTCTGCTGGCGCTACATCAACTGCCATATGATTAAATACAACACCGCCAACTTCGAATAATCCATTTTCTTTTATAAAAATAATATTTGGATTTTGTATTACATCTAATATCGGACTAATAGCATCTACTCGATGCATATTATTTAAGTTCATATCATGATTACCTAATATAACTACCGTAGGTATTGTAAATCCATTAAAGAATTCTACAAGCATTCGAACCAATTCTGGAGACATATCTAGTTTGCTATGAACGATATCACCGGTTAATACGGCAATAGTATTCGGAGTACTTAATTTTGCAATTTGATCATGCATATTTTTAAATACTTCGCGATATTCACGATGACGTTTTAATGTACGAATATGTATATCACTAACGTGAATAATTTTATCTAACTTATCAATATAAGTGTCTATATGTTTTATATCCATATCATAC
>Ga0078894_10001137_pt1 | contig 19576 bp, 20 predicted proteins | sample LauGreSu1BDMLBSD_2_FD_67506 | JGI IMG/M metagenome (GOLD analysis project Ga0078894, IMG submission 67506) | Freshwater lake microbial communities from Lake Michigan, USA - Su13.BD.MLB.SD (version 4) (version 4) | ecosystem: Environmental > Aquatic > Freshwater > Lake | place: Lake Michigan... | reverse complement strand
TGCCTTTCAATAGGAGTTGGTGGCTAAACTCTAGTTTGGCTGGGGGCGTTAGCTCAGCCGGTTAGAGCAGCGGACTCATAATCCGTCGGTCGCGGGTTCAAGTCCCGCACGCCCCACCAAGTCCTGATAAGAGACACTCTCAAGCAAGTGCTTGTTGAGTGGGAGCTAACACCTATAGCGTCTCAGAAGAGCGATTTCATTGAAGTGGCTCTAAAACAGAACGTTGACGAGGAGTTTTTGTTTGTGTTGAATCATTCCAATAAAGATGGTTTTGTGGTTCTTGGTAATGATTCCGAGGACATGGTGTCTGGAGCCAAGCTCTCAAGCGGAGTCAAGATTGTCGTTCCGGCCGGTAGCTGGATGGTTTTGCAATCGAACAAGCATTAGCGACCAAGAATCCTTGCGTGTTTTGGTTCTAACTCATCAAGAGACCTGACCCCCAGCAGCTTCATAGTCCGCACCATCTGTTGCTGAAGGATTGAGAAAGTTTTGTCAACTCCTTTGCGACCGCCTGACATTAGGCCATAGAGATAGGCCCTCCCCACAAAGGTGAACTTAGCTCCCTGAGCCACAGCGGCGATTATGTCGGAACCATGCATAATTCCGCTGTCTAAGAATATCTCGCAATCTTTCCCAACGCTCTTGCGGACTTCGGGCAGGAGTAAGAAGGGAATAGGGGCACGATCGAGCTGCCTACCTCCATGGTTCGAGAGAACTATTGCGTCTGCACCTGCCTTACTGGCTCTCAAGGCATCTTCAACGTTTTGAATACCCTTTACAACTAATTTCCCAGGCCATTGCTGCCTTATCCACTTCAAGTCTTCGAAAGTAACTGTCGGATCAAACATGCTATCCAGTAGCTCGGCAACTGTACCGTTCCAGGAGTCTAGTGAAGCAAACTTTAGAGAGTCGGTGGTCAAAAAGTTGACCCACCACCCAATTCGGGGGGCAGCGTTTATAAGAGTCTTAATCGATAGGGCTGGTGGAATCGTCAACCCGTTGTATTTGTCACGCAGTCGGTCTCCCGCCACTGGCACATCTACTGTCAACACCAAGACGCTAAAGCCTGCATTTTTAGCTCTCTCGATAAGTGCCATGGAACGCTCTCGGTCCTTCCACATGTAAAGCTGAAACCAATTCCAACCATTTGGTGCGGCTGCTGCGACCTCTTCAATAGACCGCGTTCCCATAGTCGAAAGCGTGAATGGTATTCCAAGTGACTCCGCAGACATGGCCCCGGCTATCTCACCTTCGGAGTGCATCATCCTTGTGAAGCCTGTGGGCGCAATTCCAACCGGAAGGCTAACCTTCCTTCCAAGAACTTCCTGACTGAGGTCAACTTCGCTAACGTCTCTTAAAATTGATGGACTGAACTCAATGTTTTGGAAGGCGTCACGTGATCTTTTCAGGCTCAATTCTTGATCTGCGCCGCCGTCGGTGTAGTCGAATGGTCCCTGCGGTGTCCGCTTTTTGGCTATGTCTCTTAGATCGTAAATCGTGAAAGCTTTAGATAGCAATCTGTCGGTTCGCCTAAGGATTATCTTCCTAAACCGCAGGAGCTGAAATATGTCTTTAGGACTTGGTATGCGTCGTTTCAAGCCCGGATTACGCATTTTAGACCCCACCGTGCTCGGTGGTAAGGGCGAGCAATGTGAAACCCTCCGGAGCTACCTCGATACAGATTCGGCTACCCGACCCATTTTTCCCGGTCTCAGTAGACAAAATTGCACCTGAGCCACGGACTATTCTGGCGCCTACATCCTTTCGGTTGGATTTTGGAACATTAAGGGTGATTTTTCGAGGCCATCTTGAATCGCCCACGACGGCAGATTCCACGTTGCCCATCAGGACAAAGGTCTCGGATCCGATTTGCCACGACTGAAGAACAATCGTCTCGTGAGCCTGGAGCGCATCGATGCTGATTTCACCTACTTCACTCAGGTAATTGTTTGCAGTGTCCGCAATTTTCCTAAAAGGTCTGAAGGTACCAAAACGCGTAGTGAGGATGTTTGAGTAGCCCTGATCTGAAGGTATTGGTGGCTGCCACCAAGCTATATCACTGGTGACAATCACAAGCGGCTCACCCTTTCTAAGCGTCAGGGCTGTACCGACGCCGGTTTCGCTTGCCACGACCCTGCGGTCTAGGGACACTACTTCCCAGCCTGGCCTGGAACCGACTTCGAGATCGAGTGCTTCGAGGCCTTTTTCTGCAATCAAACCCTTGTCAAGTAAGAGCCCCAAGGCACTGGCAAGACTTGGTGGGATCTGTTCAGGGTTCCCCGCCAAAATCGCCTTGGAGCCCTGCTTGCGTAAGGATCCAACAAAATCAACTTGGCTATCTGTGGGCCTTGGTATGTAGAGAACCCCCGATAAGTTTTTGGAATCATCCGAGTGAACAACAGGCCCAATCGGGAAGCCCCACTTCGAGGCCATAGCCAGATCATCTTCCCAGATTAATCCTTGAATTTGATCCGGGTTGGTTTCCTTGACGGAATTGATGGCCTCCCTATTGTGAACAACCGCCACACCATTCATCCGATTCACTGAAAGGGCACTTTTGACAGACTCTCTAATCTCCCGAGACAGGAATTCAATGTCGTCCTCGCTGAGCAATTCATCGTAGGGATTGTTAATCCAAGAGATGTATGCACCATCAGCCGGCTGGAGCCCCTCTGCAGTGAGCGCCATAGCGTGGGCGTAAGCCCAAATCGCCCATTGCAGCTTCTGCGGAGTTCGGTGCAATGTGTCCCACGGCTCCCAGCCATCAAAGGTTTCAATTAGGTAGTAGTGTCTGGTTTTAGTATCCAAACCTCTTCGTAGTTCAGCAGCATGACTCAGAATATTCTGAAGCTGGAAGGTCCATCCGAGGCTCTGCATGGGCCACCAGTCTTGCCAAGCACCTCCCCATGATTGGTCAATAAACGCATCGACATTGCCCCCTGCAACTACTTGTTCCATGTCGATGCAACCAATCAAGTTCTCAACATTTGCGCCGAGAGCCGAGGAGTAGAGCATAAGAAAAGTCTCAGGCTTTTCAACTTTTATCTTGCTGCAAACCTCGGCTAGAGCCGCGGACCAGGTGGCATTTTCAAGCGGATCCGCACTCGCTCTTATTCCGTAGTAACCCGATCGCCTGTAGATCATCGGCCCGAACCAACCATCCCTGAGGTGAAGAACTTCTATTTCTAGAAAGCTCGCAAGTGCAGCCCACTGTTTAGACACAAAACTTCCGAAGTCAGCCCCATCCTCGAGTCCATTCGGAAATGATGCGTATGAATTCACGTCAGCATTGAGTCGCAGTCTTAAGTCAAGATCGGTTGCAGGGATCTCAGACACGCGATGTGCATATAGATGAGGTTGGCGTCTTTTCCACTCGCTCTCTATGTCGTAGTACTCACCGGTCTCTTCGGGAAACACGAAAGCGCCCCATCCGACCACCATGACGCCGAGTTTCGCTCTGCCATGACCCACATCCGCTAGTGATTTTCTTAGAGTGCTGAAAAATATTTTTAGGTCTTGGTAAGTTTTCCCCTTCATTTTCTGCAGGCGAGAAGACTCGAGGGGAAGCGGCTGATTAGGAACACCTTGCCACAAATAAATAAGGTCAGAAATCCACCCGACATTCACAACCACGCCAAATTCGCCGGTCGCGTCCTTAAATAGTGGTGATACTCGCTCTGCGAACACTCTGGTCCGTTCGTCGACTCTCCCCGTCATGAACCAATCAAGGTCAACCTCAACCCATCGATCACCGAGCTGACCGTGTGCAAAACTGGAATTCATTGGGGAGTCCTCTCGAGTCGGGCTTTGTTATTAAATCATACTTAATAACGTGTTGCAATTGCACTTGGTTCTGAAGAGCATTTTTCCCGCAAACGTTACGCCCGCGGCATTGCTTTTTCAACGCTATCCTTTGTAAGGACCAAGTAAGAAAAAGGGTTGAGTAGATGAGAACATATCCCGATCGTGGCGCTCACGGTGAGCTTGTTCACGCCTTGGGGGTCCGGATTGTTTCGGGGAAGATAGCCACCGAAGAGATTTTGAATGGCGATGAAATAGGACTTGAGTTTGGGGTTAGCAGGACCGTAGTTCGCGAAGCTCTAAAAGTGTTATCGGCAAAAGGTTTAGTTGAGTCGGTCAGGAAACGGGGAACCTACGTCACCCAAACGATATCGTGGAACTGGCTCGACCCAGACGTAATTCGCTGGAATTTCGAAAACGCCAATAACTTCTCGCTCTTGGACGACTTGGGGGAGGTGCGCTTGATGCTGGAACCCCTCGCAGCTCAACAGGCTTCAATTCGCAGGACCGAGGAAGAAATTTCCTCTATGAGCGATGCAATTTTTGCCATGGCGCAGGCATCAAAGAAGGAGTCGTTGGACCCCGAGCGATTTACTCAGGCCGATCTTGAATTCCACTCCGCTATTTATCGGGCGACGAAAAATCAATTCCTGTTGTCCTTTTCAATGGTTATGCAAACCGGCCTATTGATTCGTGACCAGTTGGTTCACTCTTCAGCGCACGTGAGGGCAGATGCTGTGCGCAAGCACAGCAAAGTGTTTGAGGCTATTGTGGCTCGCGAGCCGGCGGAAGCAGAGGAGCGTATGCGTGAACTGCTAATTGACGCCGCCACAGATGCTCGTCGCGTTGCAGAAGCAAAGGCTTCTTCAGCTAAGCGAAAGAAGTAAGGACCAAGTCGCAGAGTCTTTGCTTGAAACCTCGCCAGCGGTGCCGTTTTCCATCGCTATAGCTAGGTCGTCATACCAGCCAATGGCGGGTTCTAAGGCAATACTCGGACTCTTGGAGTTTTTTTGGTTATCCACCCAAATTCCCAAATGATCTAGATTCAGCGAGGGTCGTATTGTCAGAGTGCCCTGGCTCTCGGACATTAGCGAAACTGACTCAAATCGCTCAGCTTTTTGGCTCCACCATTTTGCTCCTGATCCAGTGGGCACTCCCAAATATTTTGATTTCGGAAGACTGCTGACTTCCTGATGGCCAGGGTCAACCTGCAGCCAACTCTCTACTCCATTTACATGCAACCTCGTGTCTTCATACAGCGCAAAAAGCGGGTGACACGCCCATAAAAATCGATAGGGTGCGTCGTTGGGGTTCTGAAGTGAATACTCGACTGAAATTTCGGGACGCACTGGGTCTAATCCGATAGATCGACAAAATGTTACTCCGGAACTAGGCGAAGTCGCTTGGAGCGAAACCCCCAGGGCATCCATCTCAATCACGTCCCAAGGAATCTGCCAGACTTCACCGTGATCAGGATATAAGTCTCCGATTATGGAAGGGAGCATTTCATACCAGCCACCGAATCCGGTATCGGAAAATGAGCCCGTTTTCGTTTTGGGCTCAGCTTCGGCTTTTGCTATCCAGTCCTCCAGAAACGCTTTGTTCCTCAAGGAGGTCACCACCCCACCTCGCTGAGGATCGACTTCAAGGCTCACTAAGCCATTCTCGACGCGGATAACCTGTTACCTAGTTTCTTTCTTGGCAAGGAAGCCACCGTCAAGTACCAATTCCGAACCGTTTATGAAGGATGCTTCTCGAGACACGAGGAACCGCACAAGGTTTGCGACATCCTCGGGCTCACCCATTCTTAGGCTGGCCGTTTCATTTCTTGCCGAATCAAGCTGAGCAGCGCTAGCCCCTGCCCAGACCGGAGAATTTATAGGTCCTAATACAAGGCTGTTGACTCGGATTCTTCCAGCAAGTTCGACGGCTAGCTGCCTGGCCAAGGCATTCAGAGCCGCCTTCGAGGCGGCATATCCAGAGTGAAGTGCGACACCAATGCGAGAGTGAACCGATGAGGCCAGGATCATGCTGGCGTTGTCCTGAGCAAATGATTCCCAACCAAGCTTTGATATGGCTGTCTGAACTGATGCGATGTTGACATCGAAGTGTCGAATCCAGGCATTTGGAGCAAAATTTGGAAAGTTTTCTCTCTCCAAATGGAATGCAAAGTGCAGAAACGAAGTGACCTTCAAGTTTTCACTAACTAAATGCTTTTGTACCGCATCCCAAAGATTAGGGTCAGTTACATCACCAACAAACGACTCGACATTGGCCCTAATGGGGCTAGGGACAACATCAATACTCAACACACGCCACCCGCTATGAGCCAAGCTCGCGCAGACTGCTTTGCCGATTCCTCCAGCTCCGCCGGTCACAACTGCAACATCACTCATATTTAGCAGCTTCGCACAAAGCCATCAGCGCTGGCCCCTGTCCCCATGGAACCATAAATCCTGTAGGTACCCGATCGTAATGGCTGGGTTCTGTACAAGCCATTACGGCCGCCGAAACGGGGATTAAGATCCCACTCTCATCAATTGAAGAGACAGTGGCGTTGAGTGATTTAAGCATCGACCCGGAAACGCTTGCAGCGTTCACGATTCCCATGCGTGCCGCTCTTCCCATGCCGACATACATGAATGCAGCGGTCGAGGCTTCCGCTGTCGGGGCTGCACTATCGACGCGTGCAGCCCAGTGACCATCTTCCTGTTGAGTCGAAAGCATGAACTCGATGAGTTTTGCAGCGGAAGTGCGAATTAGATCAAGCTGACCAGAGTACTCCTCCCGCCACTTGGAGTCTTCAATCTCTTGAGCGACGTCGAGAAGACCTAGGAGTGCCCAACCTTGACCTCTGCCCCAGCTCGGTCCGAAGTTTTCCGATTCACCATCAAGTGCGAAGTGCCAGAAGAACCCTGATTTATCCTGAAGTCGAGTGATGTACGCCAGGGCCTGCGAAACAGCCTGGTCCATCAAATCTTTACCCTGAACCGCGTTGGATAGCGCTGCAAAAAATGGGGGATCGAAGTGCAGGCAGTCGATAAACACACCGGCGGGCGGGTTTGCCAGTAATCTAGCGTGCGCAGGGCTTAGTGGCATCCCGCCGTAAGGTCTAAGCAAAGGTGAACTGGTCCAAGTTTCATAAATTCCAAAAAGTTTGGGTCTAGAGACGAGGTATTGCGCCGTTTCAACTAGGGCCGCCATTATGAAATCGTCCTCAAAGTGCAGAGCAATCTTGACCGCCGCATGGCCTGGTATCGTTGTGTCCAGCCTCCTAAATGGCTCGCGCCGAGCAGCCCATCCTCTGAGCCATCCCCTCAAAAAGTATTCGTACTCTGGACGCTCTAGGGTTTCTGACGCTAGCACCAGTCCCTCAAATCCAACGGATTCGCCAAAGTTCCAAGTCTCCATTTTTGTTTGGAGAAGAGTTCGGGAGAGTAGTTCGATTTTTTCGATCACGAGTGATCTATCTAAGTTTGATCCAGCCAATTTCACTACCTTTCACTCTTTGGATAACTTCCTTCTCTTCTAAGAATTCGAGATGCCCAAAAACTGGTTGGGCTAGCGCCGCGGGGCTGGATGGTTTAGGCCAAAGCCCTGTCGATGAATCGACAAATTCGACGATTTCGGGCAAAGTTTTAGGCTCATTTCCAATCGACCCCTCAATGGTCGTCTCGAGTGCAAGTGCAAAGTCATGGCTTTCCTGAAGAAATCTCAACCCCCCTTGACGAGAGAATGTTCCGTAGTGAGCCGTGCCCAGAGAGTCGAAATCAAGCGACAGTAAGCGCTGAATGGTTTGCAAGTAGCTCTTAACGAAACGGTAGGTGGGAGGAAAGCTCGGGCTTCCATCTGCATATGGAACGTAGGAGCCCAAAACGGCGTCACTGATTAGTAGCGTCCTGGTTTTGACATCCAAAACGCCAAGGTGGCCTCTGCTGTGTCCAGGCAGGTGGAGAAGCTTAATTTGATCTTCACCTAATTTGTAATCCATGTCCCGATCTATTAGCTGATTAACGACGACTTCTGAACCGTTCTCGTGCAGCCATCGAAGGCCATCTTCAGTTTCCGAGATTCTAAACTCACGTGAGAATTCATTACCTCTTTGTTCAAGAAAAGTTTCATGATTCTCCATCAGCGCAGCGTCAAGTCGGTGGGCTATTATTTGGGCGCCGTATTCCTGCTGCCAGTAGATAGCGCCTCCAAAGTGATCTACGTCTGGGTGGCTGGCTATCACCGCCTGCACATTTCTGGGATTTACACCAAGGCCCTTTAGGGCAGGTTCTATGTGAGTTTTAGAATCTTCGCGACATCCGGAGTCGAATAGCAGAGTTTGACTTTCACTTGTCAGGGCCCAGACTGAGCTCTTTCTCTCACCAAGAGGGAATCTAATTTCTGAAATTCCCAGCATTAGCGACCTTTGAAATTCGGACTTCTTTTCTCGGCGAAGGCCCGTTGCCCTTCTTGGGCATCTTCAGTCATCATCAGATAACTGAAGGAGTCATTCTCAACGAGCAATGCAAAATCTAATGGCACATTATGCGCCGCCCTAACCATGAATTTGGTCTTTTGCACTGCTATAGGCGATTTGCTAGCGATTGACTCGGCAACTTGCATCGCCCTCTGCAGTAGCGCATCTTGATCAACAATTTCCTGAACCAGTCTGATTTTGAGAGCGTATTCGGAGTCCATGCGTTCGCCCGTTAGCAGAAACATTGAAGCGTCTCCCGAGCCGACTAGATGGGTCAGAAGTTGCGTTGCCCCAGATCCACCATGCCAACCGTGGTTGATTTCAGCTGCTGCAAATAATGAAGCAGGTGTGCATATTCTGATGTCCGCTGCGCAAGCCATCTCCAGCCCCCCACCAATGCAGTAACCATCAATTGCCGCCACTACTGGCTTCCTGATTTTCCAAATCGCACGCGCATAATCCTCATCACGATCGAATCGATTGCGGTATTCCCAATTGCTTCCATACTCAGAGAGGTTGTTAATGTCGCTACCGGCAGAGAAAGATTTCTTTCCTGACCCAGTCAGGACTAAGGCTCTAATCTCGCTGTCGTTGTTGACCACTTTGACCAGCCGATTCAACTCGCGATCCATTGCAACCGTCATCGCATTAAGTTTTTCTGGCCGATTTAGGGTGATTACCCCTACATGACCCCGATGGGAAAAATCAATTTCACTCAATTTGCAGACTCCCTAGTAACACCGATTGATATAAGAAATTCGATTTCCGCTTCATCTAAACCCAACTCTTTCAGAATAGAGCGAGTATCGGCACCAAGGGCTGGGGCACCTTTTCGAATCTTTGGTCTTTCCCCGTTGATTCGTATCGGCACTCCGACCGTTTTTACAAAACCCGAAACACCTGGTTGCGTGGTTATCATTTCACTTTCCACCAGATGAGTTTCGTTGCTCAGATCGTCGAAGTCATAAACCGGTCCTGCCCAGACGCCACATTTATCTCCCAGCTCTACCCAGTAGGCTGTCGGTTGACTCACGAACGCATTTTCAATCTCGGCAAAAATTTCATCTCTTTTTAGATGACCATCATTGTATTCTGTCAAAGATTTCAGCCAATCGTTTTGCAGTAGCTCGCCAAGGGCGGGCAGTGGAGACATGGCAAGTGTCATCCACCCATCTGCGGTTCGGTATACGCCGTAAGGCGCTGGGATGCTGGCATGTGCGCTAGGCGACTTGCTTCGAGTAGGTTTTTTGCCTGTGTTCAAGAAAGTCAACAGTTCTTGTAGTTGAGAGTCCAGCACGACTCCATACATATCAACCTCGATAAGTGAGCCTTTGCCTGAAGTTGTTCTCGCGTGGAGCGCCGAGAGCACGCCGATGACGGCCTGATAGCCAGTCATCGCGTCAGCCGCCCATAGGGCTCCCGGTCTAGGTGGATCATTTTCGGAACCAACCGCAAACATGGAGCCGCTGTAACCTTGAAGGATTAGATCTTGCCCGGGGCGAGAAGCCAGTCTGCCAAACCTTCCGTAACCGCTAATGGCACAGTAAATCAGTCTGGGGTTCAGTTGTGACAATTCCTCATAACCCAGACCGAGGCGCTCCAACACACCAGGTCGAAAGTTATGGATGAGTACGTCAGAATTCTTCGCAAGGCGCTTGAGAATTTCAACACCTTGACGATCCTTCAAGTTCAGGGGCAAGCTTCGCTTGTTCCTGTTGACCGCTAGAAAGGTCGTCATTTCCCCCTGAAAGGTAATGTCCTGAAACCCGTGAGTCCTGTTGAATTCCCCAGACTCGGGATTTTCTACCTTTATCACCTCAGCGCCCAAGTCACCAAGCCTCGTTCCAGCCAGGGGACCAGCCAACATTTGGGTAAGGTCCAAGACTTTTAGTCCATCAAGTGGGAGTGCTTCCATCTGCTATTCTTTCTGCTTTAACAAGTATTATTTAATCTCATTCTAATAGTATTACTGGTTGTCCTAATAACCAGGAAATAGAGGCTTTATTTCATTACTATAACGACGCAGCTAACCCAACGTGCGTCATAATAAATATGATGTAATACATTACATGGCTTCAAGAACGCAGCCATGTCCAATGAAAGGAATTCAAGTGTCTAAAGTTAGATATAAAGAAAAGGGCTCAGAGATCTCGGTTCGCAACGTTGCTGCGCCACTCGCTGTTCTCTCTTCCATTGCTCTTCTCGCCGGCTGTGCTACCGCACCGGCTACTGTTGCAACCTCACCGGCAACTGTTGCAGCTGACTGTGCAACAACAACCGTGAGCATCCAAACATGGAACGTGGGCGAATCAGGTACTGAGGATCCGATGATCAGTGTTGCGGAAGAGTACATGGCCTCAACTGGCAACGATGTCGAGGTCAACTCGGTCAATGTTGAAGTTTTTAGAAGCCAGTTGCCAACCTACATTTCAAGCAACACCCCACCAGATGGTTTGAAGTGGCTTGCAGGGTCAACTTCCCGCGGATTCGCTGAGGAAGGCTCGCTTCTAGACGTCTCTGATGTCTGGGCAAACAATATGAGCGATTACCCGGCTGGCCTCAAGGCTTTGTCGACCGATTCCACAGGAAAACAGTACTTCATCCCAACCAACTACTACTGGTGGGGCGTTTTCTACCGCCCATCTCTATTCGAAGAAAAGGGTTACAGCGTTCCTGAAACTTGGGAGGAGTTCACATCTCTTGCCAAGAAAATGGAAAGCGACAAGCTGACTCCGATTGCAATTGGAACCAGCGGAGCAGAGTGGGTTGCCACCGCATGGTTCGACTATCTAAACCTTCGCATTAACGGAGCTCAGTTCCACCGTGAGCTTCTTCAGGGAAAGCACTCTTTCACTGGTCCTGAGGTCCGTGCCGTCTTCGACAAGTTTGCAGAGATCCAGCCATACTTCGACCCAAACAGCGCGGGTCAGGAGTGGCAAGCCGGCTTGCAGCCTCTATACAACAAGGCGGCTGGAATGACACTGATGGGTGGATTCTTGCCAATTCCTGAAGAAATGGCGGACGACATCGACTTCTTTGCCTTCCCAACCATCGACCCCTCAATTCCAAGAGTTGAAGAGGCCCCAACTGACGGATTCTTTGCAAGTGCAAACACTGACGCACCAGAGTGCACCAAGGAGTTCTTCGCCTACCTGTCAACTGCGGATGCACAGTTGAAGTTCATTGAAGGCAGGGGATCTCAGATTGCAGCGAATCCTTCTGTTCCAGATGACTACTACTCCGATCTCACCCGTAAGGGACGCGACCACCTAGCTGGAGCTGCAGACATCACGCAGTTCTACGACCGTGATTCGAGCCAGGAGTTCGCTACACCAGCTAACGCAGCGAACGCCAAGTTCATCGCCAAGGGCAAGGGCTCTCTAGAGGAGATTCTTGCTGAATGGCAGGCTGCAGCCGAGCGTGTTATCGCAGAGCAAACTAAGTAGTTGGCTAACTAGCAATGAGGCTGTTCCGCGGAGATAGATTTGCCGCTATTGCACTGTTGGGAATACCGCTTCTTTTTGAAGTGGTTTGGGTTATGTGGCCTGCCATTCAGAGCATTGGTATATCGACTCTCCGCTGGAATGGTACCTCAGACGCTACCTTCATCGGCGGAGAGAACTTCACAAACCTGCTGTCTGACCCTTTGTTTATGACAGCATTAGGCAACAACGCCAAGTGGTTGCTGGTTTTCGGAGTTCTTTCCGTCCTTGGAGGGCTAGCACTGGCCCTCGTCCTGCACGAACAAATCAAAGGCTGGAAGATTTACAGGTCTGCCTTTTTTACACCGATAGCAGTTTCGTTTGTGGTGACGGGCTTTATCTGGAAATGGATGTTCGCCCCATCGGGCGTAGTTAACTCCGGCCTTGGTGCCATGGGTCTGGAAAAATTTGTTACAAATTGGCTGGGCGATGAAGATCTCGTTCTTTGGGCAGTCATCGTTGCAGCTGTCTGGCGCCAGGTTGGCTACGTCATGATCCTTTTCCTCGCCGCGCTTAAGTCGGTGGATGTCTCGACGATTGAGGCTGCCACAGTTGACGGAGCCAACTATTGGCAGAGACTGAGAAATGTCGTTTTGCCAGCCCTAGCGCCTTCAGTTGCAACCGTTGTCGCGGTTACAGTAATTGACTCGATGAGGACATTTGACATTGTCTGGAGTATGACACAGGGAGGACCTTTCAATTCAACTCAGGTACTCTCAACTCTTATGTGGAGAGAGGCATTTGGAAATTACAACCTCGGTTATGCATCAGCAATAGCGGTTGTAATTCTTCTTCTCACCTTGGTTTTCGTAATCCTTTACCTGCTTCGAGCCATACCTAAGGAGATAAAGTGACGAGGAAAACTGTACTTCCTAACAGACCAAGAAAGAGAAATGTTCCACTAACTACTAAGTTAGTCCGCGCACTGCTCGTGGTGGTTATGTCAATAATGAGCGTAGCTTGGCTCCTTCCAGTCGCGGCAACCGTGTTGACCTCGCTCCGTAGCTTCGATTCCATCCTTACCGACGGATTTCTGTCGCTCGCAGGAGGTCTGAGTTTTGACAACTTCGTCAAGGTTTGGAACGGAGGCGCCTACACATATATGTTGAACAGCTTCGCCATAACAATTCCAGCCCTGATCGCCCTATTGATTTTGGCGTCTATGGCTGGGTTTGTTCTAAGCCGATTCGAGATCCCATTTGCTCGCGGCATAATGTTGGTGATGTTGGCAGGAAACCTTTTGCCTCAGCAAATCCTCCTCATTCCTTACAACAAAATGGCAGAAAGCCTCGGAATTTTCGACACTCACTTTGCCGTGATTATCGCTCACGTTGGTTTCCAGATGGGATTTTTCACATTCATCACCTATAACTTCATAAGGCAACTGCCGATTGAGATTTTTGAGGCGGCTAGGATTGATGGTTGCAGCCTCTGGAGGATTTATTTCAATGTCTTACTTCCGGTTCTGAGACCACCTTTGGCCGCACTTGGAACACTCGGTTTTGCTTGGATTTACAACGACCTGCTGTTTGCCTTAGCGTTAATTCGCTCGACGGAAAACATGCCGGTCACGGTTGGATTGCTCTCTTTGCAGGGGCAGTTTGTATCTGACTACACCGCGTTAAGCGCCAGCGCCTTAATCTCCGCCGTTCCAACTATCATTCTCTTTATTGTCCTGCAAAGACAGTTTGTTTCTGGGTTGACTGTGGGAAGCGTCAAGTAGTTGGATCGATTTGTCGAGATTGACTGCGACGTTTTTGGTTCGCCTCCGAGAGCTGACCAGGTAAAGACCGTCCTTGCAAGGCTAAAGCCAATCCTGAGCTCCTCTCGGGAGGGTTCGGAAGTTGGTCTAGTTATCAACTTTGGCTGGGTGATGGATTTAGTGACACTCTGGAGCGGAGACCCGCTCCAGAAATTGCCCATCCAGTCGCATCGATTAGCAGGTTGGTCCGGCATAACTTATAGAGATCTTTGCGATCTGATATTGAAAATTCGGGAAACCGCTGAGGATTTGCAAATTCCCAGCCTCAGAATCGGTCCGCTCTTCATTGGCGTTGGTGAATTCGCAACTGACATTGTAAATGGGTCTGAGGACTTGGAGCAGGACGAAGACTCCGGGGCTATCTATCAGGAGAGAAGCGCGTGGCTTCGCGCCCATCCTGAGATTTTTCCGTTCTCCGAGCGGATCACCCTACATGGTAAAGGCATTGACTTACGAGTTGCTCTGACCTCTGATTCGGCCGAGTACGCATGTTTCCCTGAAGGAATTCCAAATGGTACGACTTTCGCTGAATTCTTCGCGAGACAGTGGGAATCACTTTCGAATTATGTTGGATTCTCGCTGCTGTTGCTTCGTGACGAATTCACTACGCCCGTGCATGCCGGTCGCATAGATTTCGATGGTGGCACGTCACCTGCTTCAGCCATGGAGATTCAGGAGTGGACGGATGCTGTTGCGACCTTGACAAATGCAATCAAGGCGAGCTCGAGCTCAACCTGGTTGATGCTCTACTCAAGTGGACTGTCGCCGAGTGTTGACTATCACTATGGTCGACTGGACACGCAAAGATTGGTTCAGAGGGGTTCCTTTGATGCTTGGATAGAACAGACTTGGGGAGGAGCTTGGCAAGACTGGTGGGATGCTGGTTTTGCCGGCTGGACGTTCCAACTCACTAATCTTTGCTCAAGGCTCGGCTTGATCAAATCAGCCAGTCGACCTTTCGCGCTACAGGGCCCTCGAGTTTACAAACTCATCCAGCTTCTTGATGGTTGGGAGCCATACGATACGTTCCGTGATTACAAAGGGAAGCTCAAATGGGGCATCTGGGCTTTTTCTCAAGCAAACTACAGGGACGAGAGTGGCCGACTGCACCACACGGACGGATCGTATTTCGCGATTGCAAATGATAATCAGCAGGAGCTCATAACCCTCGAAGAAGCCAAATGGGTTGCGAATGAAGTGTCTCTCGCTGAAGAGGCCGCAGAGCGCAAGACAGAGCAAATCGGCTTTGTTCTTCCTTTGCAAAATTCAGAAGCTAAGCACCACACTCCTCCGGTCTTTATCGAGGAGGCAATATCACTTCTCGCAAAGTGGGGTTTCATGTTTGCTGGAACCGCGTCAGCGGGTGAGCACCTCCTCGAAATGTCAATAGTAGCTCCTTCGAATTCATTACATAAAGCAAGACAGAGACTGTTAGTTGGTCGACCTGAAGATTTGTCGGAAGAGATGAAAACAAAGCTCGAGATCAAAGAAAAATTTGGAACAGAACCGGCTGGATTTAAGACCTCGACCACGAAATTTAAGGGACTTCGAACTAAGTTCTGGCCCTACCTGTATAGCCATCGAGTAACGAGTAGTGCTCTGGCTGTTATGAGTACAAAAAGCTCACCCTTGATTGTAAACAAGGGTTTAGATTTGTTGCTGTTCCCTCCGGATCTAGCCAACTCTTTGGATCGGAGAGTGACCCATTACCAGCTAGGGGCGATTGAACCTTTTGTTGGTGCAAGTCGACTGCTTCAGGATCTCGCTGCGCAGGCCAGTCTGCCATCGATTGGCCCAGTTGCAACTCACGAACCCACGTCTCTAATGGTCTGGCTCGATCCAGACGAGCTTCTTATCTTGCTCGGCAATGTGGAGTCTGGCTGGATGGGCGATTCTAGATTTCCAAGGATTGCGAGAATAACACTTCCGCCAGCGTTGTCTCAATTTAGTGTTCTAAGTGAAGCTTCGCATCCAGCCACACTTGCCATCAAGCCTGATGGTTGTGTCGAAATTGAAACCTCAGTTCCGCCTGAAAATATGGCGCTAGTTCGGGTTCGAAAAATCTGATGTGGGTACTGATTGATTGGGGTACGTCCCGCTTTCGGCTTTGGTCTGTATCGAATGGGCGCGCCAACCTTGAACACTCTTCGGACAATGGCGTCGGGCAGCTTCAGCCAAAGGCGAGACAAATTGCCTTTTTGATTGAAACTATTGAGAAACTTGACGAGAAACCTGACTTCATTTTCGCTTTTGGAATGGTTGGCTCATCGTTAGGGCCTTTTCAGACACGGTTTTTAGAAACCCCCGCATCAATCACAGAGGTGTTGCGTCAATCTCAATCATTCGAGTTGTCGATGAAACAGGGCCAATCGCTGCCTATCTTTGTAACCCCGGGCCTAAAAACCTCTGATCACCCTCCGGATGTCATGCGGGGTGAGGAACTGCAAGCGCTTTCGCTCGATTTGTCGGATGGCGTGGTTTTATGCCCTGGTACTCACAGCAAACACATAACTTTGGAAGCAAACCAGATAGTTGGATTTTCAACCTTTATGACAGGTGAGCTCTTCCAAGCAATCAGAAAGCTGCCATCGCTGTCTCCCTTCTTTGGATCCGCAAGCAAAAAGCTAGAGCCAGATTGGTTCAATCGTGGTGTAGAGCTTGCAGACGGTACATTTTCTCAAGCACTATTTGCAATTCGACGCTGGGGGCTTTCCCTGGAGAATTTTGAGGGGGCTGATGAATTGTTATCTGGCTTGTTAATTGGCTCAGAACTTAACCAGCTAACCATTGCCAGCTCAAATATGAGAGTTGTTTTGATTGGGGAAGACATGCTGGCCGAGCGCTACCAGTCTATTTTTCGCAAGCGGGGAATCAGTTTTGATTCAGTTTCTAATGAAAGAGCCATCGAGCGTATTGCCGATCGAATTGAGTGGTGGATGAATAATTATGCCTGAGTTTCAAAGTGAGCTAAAGCAGAACCCAGTCGTTGCCATTTTGCGAGGTTTAAGGAAAGAGCACGCTTCTGAAGTAGCTGAGTTGCTCGTCGAGTCAGGAATTCGAATTCTGGAGGTTCCTCTCAATAGAGATGGAGCCCTAGATGCTCTAGAGCAAATAAAGAGAACTCATGGCGACGTGGCCTGCGTTGGGGCGGGAACAGTTGTTTCTCGAAAAACACTGAAGTTGGCAGCAGACGCAGGGGCTGACTTTTGTCTTGCCCCCAACCTTAACGAATCGATTTTGCTTGAAGCTAAGGAGCTTGGAATAAATTTTGTCCCCGGTGCCCTGACTCCCAGTGAGGTTTTTCGGGCCATTGAATTAGGTTCCAAGGTCATCAAGATATTTCCGTTTGATCAGTTTGGCTATGCGTCTCTGCGAGCTTTGCTTCAGGTCATGCCCGAGGGCACCGATCTTTTGGGCGTCGGCGGACTGAAGATTGATGATTTGGACGAGGCGCTATCCAATGGGCTAGCTGGAATCGGCGTTGGATCATCGCTTTATAGAGCCGGCATGGAGCCTTCTGAGTTGAGGGTTTACCTAGAGAAAAACGAAAGACACAGTTGAAAACCACGGGTACGGATAAAAAGATCGCTGTTGTGGTCGGATCAAGTGGATCTATCGGCCTAGCAATTGCCAAAGCCTTGGGTGAGGACGGTTATCTGGTTATTGGATGGCAAAGAACGAATCAATCTGCGATTCCGCTGCATAACATTCAATCTGTCGACCTGACAAGTGAAAGCTCGGTTATTAGAGCGGCTGAAGAAACCATGAGACTTGTGGGGAGAGTTGATCTGCTTGTCTACGCTGCCGGATACCTGGCAGTTTCAGATATTGCTGATTTAGAAGTTGAGCAATGGGATCAAATGTTCAATGTGAATGTTCGAGGCTTATTTCTTACTGCAAAGCACTTAGTGCGTTTAGCCAATATAAATGTGATAGTTCCGATCGGGTCGGTCGCTGCACACGTTGGTGCAAATGATTCCTTCGGCTACACAGCCTCGAAAGGTGGCATGCGATCTTTGTCATTTGCGCTAGCTCAGCTCTATGCCCCGAGAACTCGAGTAGTCCTTGTTTCACCTGCATGGGTCGATGGTGGCTTTACGGATCAGGTCAGAGAAGGTTTGGCCGAGAAGGATAATTTAGATGAACTGGCAAGGCAGGCACACTTATTGGAGCGGATGTGCAAACCTCAGGAGGTTGCCGATGTTGTCCTTTATGTGGCTTCCGACAAAGCAAGTTTCATGACCGGAACTGAAGTCATGGTCGATGGTGGCTTCATCATTAGGCGTTAAATTGTTTGCGCTGTTGTCGGTGGTTTTTCAGGCTTTTGGCCAGGTTAGCTCAGCACAATCTTCAAGGAAAAACGGAGCAGAGCTGACTCTGGCCTGGGTTTCAATCACTGCGCTATGCGTAATTTCGATTGCCTACTTCACCGTCAGGCCAGACTCTCCTGCCAACTTACCTGTAGGAATCATTGGTGGAGTCTTCGGTCTTGTCGGTCTCTATGCTCTGTTTGGAGCGTTTAGGAAAACCGGCACTGCGGTTGCTAGCGCAGTAGTTGCTGCCTCTTCATCACTTGTCGTTTCTGTTGCAAGCGTTCTGGAAGGATCCCCGCTGGGTCCTACGAAGTTAGTGGGCTTGGGTTTAAGTCTTTGTGCATTAGCTCTCTTTACCCAGCTAACAAAAGGGGAAAGCCTATCTGTGGGCGTCCCGCTGGCTGCACTGGCAGGCACTCTTTTCGGCTTTTACGTGCTTATGCTGAACGGCATCTCAGAAAGCCAGAGCGACCTCGCCACACTTTTGGTGGCACGCGTCGTCATAGCTCTGCCGATCTGCGCAGTCGTTCTCGCCAAGTCACGTACCACAAGAGTTGTAACGAGTATTCCGCTAGCTGCCGTGGTAGCTGGTGCGTTCGATTCAATGGGCAATTTATTTTTGTTACTGGCATTGAGGTTTGACAATCTGCTTCTTATTGGTGCATTGTCAGCCGTCGTTCCCGTCAGCGCTGGTGTGACGGCAGCTGTGGTGCTTAGAGAGAAGCTAAGTCGAAGGCAGTTGGTGGCACTCTTAGTTGCCGTAACCGGCGCTGGACTGCTGTCAGTCTGAGTCTCAGACTTACCTGCATCAATAAAATTCGCAGTTTCTGATACATGTAGTCTGCAACCACAACAGTGCTCGCTGGTTACCCAGAAGAGCAGCTTTGCACCTGCAAAAACTAGGTCTTTGAGTCTTTGGATTGTTGTTGGCTTTAGCCAACAACAATGGATGGAACTCCACCCTTGGGTCTGAATGTGGCCCTGGGTTCTGGAACTGGTAGTTTGCTGGATATCGGCTTTGGTCTTTTGGTTCTTGTCATCTCTAGCAAGATGATGTGTGCTTCCAGTAATGCAAATTGATCTCCTAGGCACTTTCTGGTTACGGCAAAAACGGGAAGTATGCTCCTCGAGGAAGGCTATCTTCGTAGTCGTTTTCCCAGCGCTCGGGTAAGTACTGATCTGGGTTTTCAAAGAACTTGTCACTGTTGTTGACACAAAAGGCCTTGAAGACTCCGAGACAGGTAAAAAGTGGAAGAGACTTGTGAGCTGGTGTAGCGATGCAACTGAGACGGATTTGAATGAACGCAAATTCGTGCCACTCTATGTTTCAGAAGGAGACTTTGATGACTATGCAGAAAAGTCCGGCACATTTCTTAGATTTGCAGAACTCTTTCGGAACTCGTAACCAGTTGCGGGTACTTGAAACCCCGCCCAACCCCCGCTTAGTAGGAACTATAGGTAATCAACAGGCAAAAAAACTCCCAGACGTTTTTCAGCTACAAATTGAACACTTGTTAGACCCTATATTTCTATTGGGCGTGGAAACGTACTCATAATCCGTCGGTCGCGGGTTCAAGTCCCGCACGCATCACCAAACATCGATAAGGGGTGTTCCTTGGTTGAATTTGCTGTTGGCCTCATTGGCTCAATCGGTCTTTGGGGAGCTGCGCTGCTGATCGCGATCGAAGTGATAGTGGTCCCGATCCCTTCCGAGCTAGTGCTGTTGTTAACCGGATTCAATGTTTCCGAG
>Ga0078894_10001136_pt1 | contig 19579 bp, 8 predicted proteins | sample LauGreSu1BDMLBSD_2_FD_67506 | JGI IMG/M metagenome (GOLD analysis project Ga0078894, IMG submission 67506) | Freshwater lake microbial communities from Lake Michigan, USA - Su13.BD.MLB.SD (version 4) (version 4) | ecosystem: Environmental > Aquatic > Freshwater > Lake | place: Lake Michigan, USA... | reverse complement strand
AAACCATACCATCAAGATGCGAAAGTTTCCGTATCAACATCAAAGGATAAACTTGATAAAAAAGAAAAAATTTCTAAATTTATCAAACTTGTTCAACCGAGATATTCGCAACCATATATAAAGAAAATTACAGATGCTATCATGAAGTATGCTGCAGTTTTTAAAGTAGACCCATATGTAGTAGCTTCTACTGCATATGTTGAGAGTGAATTCAAGATGACTAGTAGACCCTGTATTGGTATGATGCAGCTAGTCAGACCATCAATTAGGTATTACGACCCTAAAAGAGTTTATGATCCCTATACAATTGATGGGAACATTGCTATTGGAACTAAAGAATTGTCTGTTCACCTACGAAAGTACTCTAGGCAAGGATTGCCAAGTAGAACTGCTTATAGGAACATGTATAGATCATACAATGGATCTTATCTCAAAAATAGATATTCAATAAAAACAATGCTTGTTCAAATGAGATTGGAGCATCTTTCAGTAGATGCATTAAAATCTAAACTCAAAAAAGGGCCAATTTGGAAATAAAAAAGAGGGGAGATTTCTCTCCCCTCTTTTTTTTGCCTGTTTATAACTAAAAGGATTAGATACCACCAGCAGTGTTTGTAAATCTGTTGAAAGAAGATGGATATCTTCTTGCAGAGACAGACTTCAAACTTGCTGTAGCACTTTCAGCACCAAGTGAGTTGATATCAGCATTCATTCTATTGAGTTCGAATGTGACCTTTTCAAGTTTGCTTTGCAAGTTAAAATAGGTATTACCTGTAAAACTTGGAGCAATCTTTGCTTCATCAGCTGAACATGTACCAATAGCTGTTGTGTAATCACTAAGAACAGTGGATAAATTTGAAACCGCAGTTGCAAAATCAGTGATAGTTCTTGTTCTGTTTGTGATAACCTCAGTACCAATATTGGTGTCAGTAGGATATTTAGCTGCACTGTTAAATGCAATTGAAACATCACTTGCTCCGTTAACAATATCAGCCAACTCTTGGTAAGTTGTGATGTTACTGCGTGTAATGGAACCAGTGACGTTTGACCCTAATGCAGATGGGGCAACACCTTTATATAAACTTGAAGGATATGTTGGCATAATATATCTCCTTATATCTATCTTTTCTTCGAAGAAAGTAAACTAAAAACATTTTTTGTTTTCACTCATTCATTTCTGAATAAGCCTCTTGCATACCTTTATGAAAGAGATAATGCTTATTTATCTTTTTCTTTCGTTTCATCCTTTTTTAGGAAGTGTTGATACTAAAAATTTTGAATATATAAGATAGATATTGTTTAAGCTGTAAAATTTATCTAACTAACAACGTACAGCATGCTCATCTAAGATCAAAATGATTTCATATGTCTGATTTTTATATAGTACCTCCCAGATTAATCGTAGGATCACTAGATAGATCTAATGTCGTCACATCTCTAAATACACTAAGAGGAGATTTGTCATTCAAGGTCAATCCAGAGACAGGATTGACTTTAAATATTGCAAGTGGCATATTTACATTTTCTATCCTGCCAGATTTCTATGTTAAAAAATCTGGAGATACAATCAATTCCAATATTATTTTCCAACCATCAAGTGGAAATTATGGTCTTGCTGTAGGTTCAGGCACTTCAGATCCAAACACTGGTATTGCTGGTGCTCTTTTTTATAATACCAATTCTGATGTTCTTAAGGTATATGATGGTTCTACCTGGAACGAAATAGCATCTACAGGCACAACTGGTATTACAGTATCTTTTGCTGATAATAGATACTTAAGATTAGATGGAACTAATACTCCAACAGGTCACATATCTATGGGAAGTCAATTCCTTAGATTTGCAAACCTCACCACAAGAGCTTTAGCTGGAACTGCTGGACAAGTTTATTTTAATACAGATACTAATAGATTAGATCTTTACGATGGTTCAAGTTGGGTTCCTGTTGGCACTGGTATTACAGGTATATTTGCTGGTGCTGGAGCATCTGTATCACCAAACCCCATAACAAATACTGGCACTGTTTCAGTCAACCAAAGCTATAATTTTAACTGGACAGGAACTCATACTCACAATAATCCAATCACTTTTGCACCAAATCAACAATTTGATGCTAGCAAACTAACCATTGCATACGAAGTAGCTGGAGACATCTTAACATTCAGTGGAACAGCATGGACAAGATTAGGCAAGGGTGGACCTAATACACTTTTAGGTGTTCATTGTTGCGGTGGAGATTTAGAATATAAAACTCTTGTCGCTGGTGCTGGAATATTAATATCTTATCAAGGTAGTTCGATATTCTTAGCTTCGACTGGTGGAACTGGAACTGGAAGTGGTGGTAGCGGAGGAAGTGGCACAGGATACACTTTTTATGATAAAGGTGATCTTTTAGTTGGATTAGGTGATAGTCTATACAAACTTCCTGTTGGACCCAATAAAAGGTTTTATTTACATAGCAATTCAGATACTGTATCAGGAGTAGCTTGGACTACAACTGTTGGAATGGCAATAACATCTATTGCTCCATCAGCGTTAGTTTCATATTACGGAGACCTTTGGTACAACACTGCAGATGGAACCCTTAACGTTTTCTATAATGACGTAGATACTTCTCAATGGGTTGAAGTTGTTAGTGGTGGTGCTTTCTCACAAGTTTACCAAGGTGTAAATTACGGAATTCCATTTTATGTTAGTAGTGGCACAGCTATTACTAGTAACAATAATTTTACCAATGTTGGATCTGGTGTTACTCTACTTTATACTACACAATCAATATCTCCAAATTCTGGTGCTTTAGTTGTTTCTGGTGGTGTAGGTATTGGTGGAAGTGTATTTATTGGTGGTGCTGCTCAAATACAAGACACTACTAATGTATCAGATTTAGGATGGCAAAGTTTAGTTGGAAGTTTTGGAATTCTTTCAACTGATTTCAGAGCTCTCGCAGGTGAAGTTACTGTTGGATCTCTTGTAAATTATGGTGGATTTGCTAATGTAGGTAATGCTTTTATTGGTGGAACAACAACAATCACCAATAATACTCCTTCTTTTTCATATGATACTGGCGCTTTAGTTGTTTATGGAGGAGTTGGTATTGGAGGAACACTATTTGTTTCTCCTAATAAAGCATCATCAGTTTCTGGTGTCAAATTATTCAATGGTGTTGTTAGTCAAGCAACTTGGCAAGGAAATATTATTCAGTACACTTATGGTGGTACAGGATATAGTATTTTTAGCAAAGGTGACATTCTTGTTGGAACAGGGACATCACTACTAAAGTTATCTGTTGGTTCTGATAATCAAGTTCTTTCTGCAGACAGCACATCAGCAACAGGTTTGACATGGACAACAGTAGCAAGTAGCGGTTTTGCTACAATAGGCATTACATCCTTAAACGGAATATCTCTTGGACAACAATATTTAAATGCTACTTATTCTGGCAATAATTTTGGCTTTACTAGTTCAGGATCAACTCATACCTTAAATATTCCAATAGCAGGAACTTCTACTACAGGTTTAGTTTCTACTGGTTCTCAGACATTTTCTGGTAGCAAAACATTTTCATCTGATACACATATTTCTTCTTCAACAGATGCAAATAATATTTCATCAGGAGCTTTGGTAGTAGATGGTGGTGCTGGTTTTGCTAAGTCGGTATATATCGGTGGAACTCTTGATGTAGCTGGAGACATGTACATCAGAGGTACGATGACCACAATCAATACGGTCAATCTTACTGTAGACGATAAAAATATTGAAATAGGTGCTGTAGATACACCAACAGACATAACTGCAGAGGGTGGAGGAATTACCCTCAAAGGTACTACAGATAAAACTATTGCTTGGAATTCTGGTATTGGTTGGTCTTTTAATAATCCAGTCAATCTATCTGATGGCAATACATTCAAGATTGGCAATACGACTGTTATATCATCTTCAGGATTAGGGTCGTCAGTTTTTTATTCTTCCTTGACATCTGTAGGAACATTAACTACTGGAACATGGAATGCTTCTACTATATCAAGTCGATATGGCGGTACTGGTTACACAAATTACGCTAAAGGTGATCTGTTAGTAGGAACTGGATCTTCTTTACTAATTTTACCTGTAGGCAGCAATACTCAAATACTTACCGTAGATAGTACTGCAGCAACTGGATTAACATGGTCAAATAATACTGCGACTGGAACTACTACAATAGGAATTCCAGGAGATAATACATATACTGATGGTTTCTTCTCTACATGGACAAGTAGCACACCTATTTCAAACGCATTTGATGACATTAATGAATTATTAGCACTATTAGCTCCAGCACGACCAAGCTATTTGACTGGAACATCTTTGTCTGCAAGCAGCGTACCATCTTATTACACAGTAAAAATATCAGCTGGATTAGGTACAGAATGGTATCAAGCTGGGTATGGCACTGGAACACAAATTACTAGATATTATTTATCCGGTGCACACACTTTAAACACAGCTAACACTAGTACAACTTTCTCAGCTGGAAGTCTTACTACTTCAACATACGGAACAATATATTTTAGTAGATATAATTATTTAGCTCCAACAGGTGGTGGTGTTGGAACTATAGATCTGACAACAAATTACACAGTTGGATATACTAATAACAATCTTAAATTGACAGCTTTAGGAACATACAACAGTATATGGACAAAAGCTAATGCTCAAATATTAACATATACTCAACCAAACCCAGGATATGAGGGTGTTTATATTTCACATACAGAAAATAGTCAATTAACAAATACATATGAAATGTGGAAAGATCCATGGTCTGCTTCAAATGGAAGTCCTTCATTTTCACAATCAGCTACAGCATCCACATATAGTCAAACAGATAAATGGTTATCTGGTATTTCGTATTATTCTACTGGGACTGGCTTTAGTATTTATTTTAAGGGAGCAGCTGGAATATATAGTTGTGCATATAATGTAACTCAAGTTTATGGTATTTCTGGAACAGGTTTGATTACTTCCACAGGTTTACCATCCAGTCCACCTTTGTATACAGATGAACTAGATAAATCAGGTTCTAACCATGTTAGAGTTTCTTTATCATCAGCTAGTCAATCATCATTTAATAAATATTTAACTGTAACAATTTACAAAGCACATGGAACTACTTCAACCTCAAATGCAACATTGAGTAAAGCCATAAATACTTATGGAACAGTTTCAACAGATACTTATGAGGGTTTTCAAGATGAGGCAAGAAGATTGGTTATAGGATCAGGAATTGCATTTACTTCTACTTTAGAAATGGCTAATGGAAATGCTCAAGTAAGATCAGGAACATTACAATACCCCTTAGCAGCAGATTATGATACTCAGTGGGGAGGATCTCATACGTTTACAGGGGATCAAGAGTATCAGAGATATTTTTATAAAACATCAGCAAGTACTGGAACACTAACCTTTACAGGATTTACAGCTTCTAATATTGCACCTTATGGGACTGGAAATATAAATGTATTACTTTATTTAGATGGTGATGCATTGTGGTTTGATCTAGGAGTATTGCAAGGTTCAAACTCCAATGATGGATCGACTAGATCTGCAGCAATTTCAGCTAAAACATCTGCTTCTGGAGGTGCTTTAGGATGGTCTATAGGTACAAAAACCACAGGAGTAGCGGGATCTGGCAATTCTGCAAGATATAGAGTTGTTATAATTTATAAAAATAATACTTACAACATGACTAGCATAACGAGTTCATAATATGCCCTGGACACAAACAGATACAAGTTTTAAGAAGCTAAGTAATAAAAGAATTACTACTAGCACAGGCAAAGGATTGCCTGAAGAAAAAGGTGCATCAACACTTGAATTATATTTACCAGATATCAAAACTGGCTTAATCCCAGGAAGTGGATTTGCTGGTTTTGGTGCTTCAGGCAATTTATATTATCATGGACCAACTGCTGCATTTGGACAAACATTAGTTGTAGATACTTCAGTTCCAGGAAACTTAACTTGGTTCGCTACTACAGGTTGGGGTAATACTACTACTGCTAATGATGGTTCAGCTGGATCCGAAGCTCAAAGATTAGGAGATTGGATTTCTGACAAGTACGATGCTTTTGGTACAACTCCTGGTGCTGGTTATGAAATTAAGGTTTACGATAGAAATAACAACCTTATTACAAAATCTGACAATTCAAACTGGCTTTTTGATTATCAAACTGGAATTTTAGTTTTTAATAATGATGCAACAAGTATTAGCACACTTATTTCAACTAGTGGTCCTTTCAAAATTGTTGGTTGGAGATATATTGGTCCAAAAGGTATCATTCCAGCATCTTATGGTGGATTAGGAAATACTTCCTACAATCTTGGAGATTTAATTGTTGGCGCTGGTTCTACAATTATACCACTACCCGTAGGTACTAATAACTATATACTTTCAGCTGATTCATCTGCTCCATCAGGATTGAGATGGATTGTTAATACTGGTGGAAGTGGCAGTGGTTCAGGTATTTCTTATCTTAATAACCTCAATGCTGGTCAACAATATTTTGCTACTGGAACATCTGGAAGTACATTCAACATAAGTTCTTCTGGAAGTACACATACTTTCAATATTCCAATAGCTGGCACTGGTGCTACTGGTCTTATCTCAACACAAGCTCAAACTATTGCTGGACAAAAAACATTTACATCAGCAATTATTGGTGATCTGACAGGAACAGCTACAACAGCAGGATTTGCGTCTACTGCAAATTATGCTTATCAATCAGGTTATGGTATTACTGCAGGATTAGCTACTACTGCTACGTATGCATATCAATCTGGTTATGCAATTACTTCTGGATTAGCTACTACATCTACATATTCATACCAGTCTGGTTATGCTACAACTTCAGGTTTTTCAACCACATCTGAATACTCATATCAATCTGGATATGGTCTAACTTCAGGTTTTGCAACTACTTCTGCATATTCATATGAATCTGGATATGGTATTACTGCAGGAACAGCCAATACAGCAAATTATGCAAATCAAGCAGGGTATGCAATTACTTCTGGAACTGCTTCTACTGCAAATTTAGCTCTTACAGTTTCTTTTAATAGTACAAACGCAAACGCTGATTATAATATTCCCTTCCTAAGTGGAACAGCATTATCATATAACAGCAACTTATATTTCAATCCATCAACAGGAAGAATTAATTCACTCATTTACACTGGTTCATGGGCTGGTAACACTATTACTTCATATTATGGAGGTACTGGATATAGTTCATATACTAAGGGTGATATTTTAGTTGGCGCTGGCAATACATTTATCAAGTTGAATGTTGGTTCTAACAATTATGTGTTAGGAGCAAATTCTGCTTCAGGGTCTGGATTAACTTGGAGAACAGCAAGTTCAGCTACCGCTACTACCTCAACAGCTCCTTCTAACCCAATATCTGGTGATTTTTGGTATGACACTACAGATGGAAGCTTAAGTGTTTATTACAATGATGGTGATAATGCTCAATGGGTAGAAGTTGCTGGAGCTTTTACTGGAAATGTTTATTATGGCAATGTATACAACATTCCATATTATAATTCTTCAGGAATAGCAATAACAGGATCAACTAGTTTTACAAATGTTGGCACTGGAATTTCTATTCTTTACACAACTGCATCTACTTCAACTTCATCAGGAGCTTTAGTTGTTTCAGGTGGAGTAGGGATAGGAGGAAGTCTTTATACTGGAACTTCTACCGCAGACAGTATATCAGGTGTAGTCTTAAATAATGGTGTTATTACATTAGGAGCTTGGGCTGGTTCAACAATAACAACATTATATGGTGGAACAGGTTATAGTTCTTACACTCTAGGTGATATTTTAGTAGGAGCTGGCAATACATTTATTAAGTTAAATGCAGGTGCTACTAATTATGTTTTAACATCTAATGGAACAAGCACAACACCATCATGGCAACCAGTACCGTCTGCTGCAGCTTCATCAGTAGCAGTCACACCTACACAGCTAAACCAATCATTCTTCCTCACAGCTGTTAGCTCTTCAAATGGATCAGGTTTGGGATTATCAACAATAACATCTTTTGTTATTAATCCATCCACAGGCATAGTTTCAGCATCCGGTTTGGCAGTTACAAATACCACATCGTCAATATCATCTTCAACAGGTGCATTAACAGTTATCGGTGGTGTTGGAATTGGTGGAAGTTTATATACTGGAACTTCAACAGCAGATAGTATTTCCGGTGTAGTTCTTAGTAATGGAGTAATTACTTTTGGTTCATGGGCAGGAAACTTAATAACTGCTCTCTATGGTGGCACTGGATACTCAAGCTATACCAAGGGTGATCTTTTAGTAGGTGTAGGAAATACATTTGTAAAGTTAGGTATTGGAAGCAACAATCAAGCATTAGTTGTAGATAACAGTACCTCATCTGGTTTAAAATGGGGAAATGTAACAGGGTCAGGAAGCGGTTTATCACTTTATATAACTGACATAGCTCCTGTAACTGCTAATACTGGTGATCTTTGGTTTAATTCTGAAACTGCTATCCTATCTGTTAATTATTCAGATGTAGATAGTACACAATGGGTTGAGATTGGTGTAAATCTAGCAGCCATTGAAAACATACAAAATGTTGGAACAGGAATTACCAAATTAAACAATTTAGGTAGTTCGTCACAATATTTTACAACTGGAACTTCAGGTGCTGGTTTTAATATAACATCATCAGGTTCTTACCATTATTTCAATATACCTATAGCATCCACAGCATCTACAGGTTTAGTTTCAGGATTAGATCAAACATTTGGTGGAAATAAAACTTTTAGTAATGGCTTGATTTCATCTGCAGGAGCTACAATTTATGGTTCTTTACACTTACCTGACAACCCATTAGCAAGCGTTTATGGTGGCACTGGATATTCTAATTATTCACTTGGAGATTTAATTGTTGGAGCTGGATCTTCAACAATTAAGCTTGCTAAAGGTCCAGATAGATATGTACTTCAGAGTAATCCAGCATTTACTTCAGGGTTAGGATGGACTAATGCATCTGGAGGAGTAGCAATATCTACTGTTCCTCCTTCTGCTCCTTTTGCTGGAGATTTATGGTGGAATTCTTATGATGGCAGTTTATCAGTATTCTATGATGATATTGACGGAGATGGATATTGGGTTGAAATAGAACATGGTCCTGGAACTGGAACTGTTATTTCTGGTGGAGGATCTGGTGTTACATCATTAAACGGATTGAGTACATATACTCAATATTTTCAAGTAGGGTCTTCTGGAACTGGATTTAACATATCATCTCTTGGATCTACTCATACCTTCAATATACCAACAGCTGGAAATGGAGTTACAGGTTTAATTTCAGGTACTGCACAAACATTTTCTGGAAATAAAACTTTCGTAAATGATGTCAATATATCATCATCAACAGCAAGTACAAATACATCAACAGGAGCCTTGATAGTATCAGGTGGTGTAGGAATTCAAGGAGCATTGCATACTTCTTCTTTAGTTGTAAATGGAACTTATGATGTAGTTGGAAGTTCAGTTTTTCTTGCTGGTACATCAACAACTTCTATATATAATCTTGATGCTTCTATTTATAGATCTGTCAAATATATGGTGCAAATATCTCATGGCTCTGATCATCAAGTACAAGAATTATTGTTGCTTCAAGATGGAATTGACACTTATTTGACACAATATGCTCAATTATTGTCTGGAAATGACTTAATTTTAGCAACATATGATGCAGATTTGAACAGTGGAAATATGAGACTTTTAGTTTCTCCAACTTACACAAATACAACATTCAAAATTTATGGAACAGCAGTGAGATTATAAAATGGCAATTATTAGGAATTTTAGACTTCCTGTGGGTATTGGTATTAGTGCTGACTATATTGAAACCTTTGGTATAATTCAAAGCACAAGTCCCTTAAATGGTGCTATTGTATCAAGAGGTGGAGTAGGTATTGGTAATTCCATCTCTATTGGTGGTAGATTACAATTATTTAGTGACGCAAACTATACTGCATTCCAATCTTCTGCTTCAGGAAATACAGTTTATTTTCTTCCAGCAACAACACCCGCAACAGGAACTTCAGTCTTACAATCTACTTCTGCTGGTGTAATGAGCTGGGTTCCTATGGTTCCCAATTATTCCATGTCAGCAGGTACAGCCACTACAGCAACAAATGTCAATGTTGTTTTAGCATCTACAAGCGCAAGTCATCAATTATTATTTACTCCAACTTCGGGTTCTGCTTCTGGAATTGCTGTATCTTCAAATACTACATTAGTTTACAATCCATCAACTGACAGATTGAGTGTTTCAGGATTGGCAGTAACATCCACAACATCAAGTACAAGTTCTTCTACTGGCGCATTAACTGTTTCAGGCGGAGTAGGCATTGGTGGAAGTTTGTATGTTTCTTCAGCTACTGCAATATCTGGAGTAAATATCAATAATGGTGTAATTACATCTGGCTCTTGGGCTGGAAATGCAATTACTGGAAGATATGGCGGAACTGGATATTCATCATATACAAAAGGTGATCTTTTAGTTGGAGTTGGTTCTACGTTTATTAAAGTTGGAATAGGCTTATCACACCAAGTCTTGAGCTATAGCGCTACTTCTTCATCTGGGTTAGGTTGGACTGATATTTCTTTATCATCTTCAATATCCACTTGTTATGGAGCTTTTTATAGTACACAAACCCAGCAAGTATATGGTGCAAATACAATCACCCCTATTACTCTCAATAATACATATGAAGCATCTAATGTTCAAATATATGGTGGCTCAGGAACATCATCAAGAATTCAAATTAATTCGACAGGTGTATTTAATATTCAATTTTCTGCTCAAATCAACTTAGCATCAGGAACACAGCCACAAGTAGGTGATTTCTGGTTTAGGATTGATGGCTCAGATGTCCCTTTTTCAAATACAAAAATGTCTGTTACTGGCAAAGATTTCCATTCATTAATTGCGCTCAATTTCGTTTCAAGATTCACACAAGGACAGTATTTTGAATTACTTATGAGTAGTGCTGATTCACATTTTCTTATAGAGGGTATTGGCGCAACAACAGGACCTGTAAGACCAGCCACACCAAGCATCATAATGTCAGTTACAAAAGTTTTATAAATAGAGAGAAAAAATGGCAGACTTTAATTTTCCCTTAAATCCACAAGTAAACGATTTATATACTTTAAATGATAGGACATTTCGATATGATGGTGCGAAATGGCGATATATAAGTTTAAGCCTTGTAACTGTAACTTCTGGAACTGCTGTCACATCTATTAACAGCTTAACTAATTCTGCACAAGTTTTTTCTGTTGGTAGTTCTGGATCTGGATTTAATATTTCTTCATCAGGATTAACTCACACATTTAATATTCCAATTGCTGGATCTGGCTCTACTGGTCTTATAACAACCCAAACTCAAACAATAGCTGGAGCAAAAACATTTTCTTCTGATTTATTAGTATCTTCCTCCACTGCTTCTACAAATACTACAACTGGTGCTTTAAGTGTTTCTGGTGGTGCTGCAATTGGGGGGTCATTAAACGTAGCTGGAAGAATAAATCTTTGGAATAGCACTAATTGTACTTCATTTGTTTCATCAGCTTCTGGAAATACAGTTTATACGTTACCAGCAACAAGTCCAGCTACAGGAACATCAGTTTTACAATCAACTTCTGCAGGTGTAATGAGTTGGGTTCCTATGACTGTGACTGCTTCTGGATCAGGAACAGGATTATCAAATTTAAATACACTAACAGATGGAATACAATATTTTTCAACTGGAACTTCTGGAAGTATATTTAACATAAGTTCATCAGGATCTACACATACATTTAATATACCAATAGCAGGATCAGCTTCTACTGGATTGATTTCAACAAGTAGTCAAACTATTGCTGGACAGAAAACATTTACCTCTGCAATTATTGGTGATCTTACAGGAACAGCAACAACATCTGGTTTTGCTTCAACTGCTTCGTATGCTAATCAATCTGGATACGCAATTACATCAGGTTCGTCAAGTACTGCAAATACTGCTACTTATTCACATCAATCTGGATATGCGATTACATCAGGTTCATCTGCTTTTGCCTCTACAGCATCTTATTCTTACACTTCTGGTTACGGAATTACAGCAGGTCTAGCAACTACATCAACATATGCAATTCAATCTGGATATGCCATCACTTCTGGATCTTCAAGTACAGCGTCAACTGCAACATACTCTAACCAATCTGGATACGCAATAACTTCTGGGTCATCTAGCACTTCAGGACTTGCTACTACTTCTACATACTCCCATCAGTCTGGTTATGCAATTACTTCAGGTTCTTCAAGCACCGCAAATACTGCTACATATGCCAACCAATCTGGATATGCAATTACATCAGGTAGTTCTAATACATCAGGATTGGCAACTTCCGCAACTTATTCACATCAATCTGGATATGGATTGACTTCAGGAACGGCCACTACTGCAGCAAATGTAAATGTTGTTTTTGCATCTACAAGCACAAGCCACCCATTATTATTTACGCCAACTTCTGGGTCAGCTTCTGGAGTTGCTTTATCTTCAAATTCTACATTAGTATACAATCCATCTACTGACAGATTAAGTGTTTCAGGATTGGCAGTAACTTCTGTAACAACATCTACATCTACATCAACTGGAGCATTAATAGTTAGCGGAGGGGTTGGTGTAGGAGGAACAATATTTTCTAGTGGTTTGAATATTCAAGATAATTTTACATTAGGAAGTCAAATATTTTATCCACAAAATACAAGGGGATTTTCCGTAAATGAAAATTACAACCCAGTAGGATCAGGAGCTTCTCATACAGCTTACCATTTTACTTCTGGTGTTGGCAGAGCATCTATTTATTTCGACTTAGCAATATCAAATCAATATACTGTCATGTTTGGAACTTATGGTTCAGCAGCAGGAAATACGTTTGTCATAGGTTCAGAAACAGCTAATAGTGATTTTGAGTTTAGAAGTACATTAGGTATCCAGCCAGTCAGATTAGATCTCGGAACATTGTTGATGAGAATTAGTCGAAGTGGCAATGTCTCAATCCCAGCTTCTACAACATCAACCTCAACATCTACTGGAGCTTTGTCAGTTTCAGGTGGTGTTGGAATTGGTGGAAGTTTGTATGTTGCCTCAGCTACAGCAATTTCAGGCATAACTATAAATGCTGGTGTAATAACAGGTAGTTTAACAGGCACTGCGACAACTTCTACTTATTCACTTCAAGCTGGGTATGCTATTACTTCAGGAACAGCAACAACATCTGGATTTGCAACTACTGCTAGTTATTCTTATCAGTCTGGATATGGTTTAACTTCAGGGCTTGCTACAACTTCCACATACTCTCATCAATCTGGATATGCCATTACATCTGGTTCATCTAGTTTTGCTTCAACTGCTTCATATTCATATCAATCTGGATATGGATTAACTTCTGGATTAGCAACTACTGCAAATTATGCTCATCAATCAGGATATGCAATTACATCGGGTAGTTCAAATACATCTGGTTATGCTACTACTTCTGGACTTGCTACAACATCTACAAATATCAATGTAGTCTCTGCTACTACAAATGCAAGTCACCCAGTGCTGTTCACACCAGCTGCAGGAACAGCTTCAGGAGCTGCTGTATCATCTGAAACTTCTTTTGTTTATAATCCATCAACAGACATCTTGTCAGTATCAGGTTTAGCTATTACTTCAGGTACAGCGTCAACAAGTTCTTTATCCGGTGCTTTGACAATACTAGGTGGAGTTGGAATAGGTTCATCACTTAATGTTGGTGGTAGAGTAGGTATTGGCACCAACTTACTAAATGCTACCCTGAATGTACGTACATCAAGTTCCTCTACTCCTGGGTTGGTAGTACAAGGTTCTACATCTCAAACTGCTGATTATGCACAGTTTTTTACTTCTACTGGCGCTACTTCAATAACAATAACTAAAGATGCTGAAATTAAGTTTCCTTTAGCGCAAGATATAAAAATATATGCAACTGCCTATGGATCTGTAGGTGCGATAAAAACAACAGGAAATATTTTCGCATATGGAGGTTTGATATTTGCTTACGGTGTTTCTGATGAATTATCATCAGTATTGTCACCTACAAGTTTGTCAGTCAGTGGATTGAATTGGTCTACTTACAGTTCAGGCTCTACAATTAGATGGGCAACAAATAACGCAGTAAGAATTCAACCTACATCTACATCAGTGGTTCCATTGCATATCAATAACCAAAGTGCATCTTGGACTTCAGGGAATGCTTTTGAGATAGCAAATAATGGAGACTTAAGATTCAGTATAGATTACACAGGATCTACTAGAATTCTATCAACAGTAGGCTCAGCATCTACAACATCAGGTGCATTGGTGGTATCTGGTGGTGCAGGTATAGCAGGTTCAATATTTGGTGGATCAACTATTTCTGCAGCTGATAATATTGAAATTAAATCAGCAAAAGAATTAAGGTTAAATAACTCAGGCAATACATTCTATACTGGACTAAAAGCTGGATCAAACGCATCAAATACAACATATACACTTCCTGTAGCTTTTCCATCTACAGGATCTTCAGTACTGCAATCAACTTCTGCAGGTGTTATGAGTTGGGTCCCTATGACTGCTTCTGGAGGATTAGCAATATCAGGGAGCGCAGATGGAACAGTACAGTTTAAGTCAGGTTCAAGTTTAGGTGCAACTAATAGTTTGTTCTTTGATACTAGCTTATTAGGATTAAGAGTTTCTGGTTTTCCAGGTGGCAGCACACCTTCAAGTACAGATGCAGCTTTAAAAGTAGAACAAACAGTATCAAGTTTCAATGGAAGCACAAGTGGAACCATGATAGCTGTAAATGCTAATACTGGTTTTGCTGGTGACTTGATGAACCTCCAAGTTAATGCAGTGTCTAGGTTCAGAATAGATAACACTGGTGCAATAATTCAAAATATTGGAACAAACTCAACATCTACAACATCAGGATCAGTTCAAGTTAGAGGTGGTGTAGGTATCACTGGTGCAGTTTATGTTGGAGAAAGTGTAAACGCTACATCGCTGACACAATCTACTAGTACAACAAGTGGATCATTAGTAGTTTCTGGTGGTGCTGGTATTGCACAATCTGTTTCAGTTGGTGGAAGATTACAGTTATTCAATAGTTCCAATTACACAGCTTTTGTTTCATCAGCTTCAGGAAATACAGTTTATACTCTTCCTGCGACATCACCATCAACAGGATCTTCAGTTTTACAATCTACTTCAGCAGGTGTAATGTCATGGGTTCCTATGACTGCTGCAAGTTCATCTGGAAATACTTCACAAAATATAGCAATAAATACTGTTGGAAATGCAAATGTGTTGCACCCAGTATTAATGACACCATCTGGATTATCTTCTGGTTCTGCTATATCAAGTGACACAACATTCTTATTCAATCCATCTACAGAAATATTATATGTTTCAGGTTTGGCTGTAACTTCAAGAACTGTATCTACCAGTACATCTAGTGGAGCTTTGGTAGTAAATGGTGGTTTGGGAGTTTTAGGACAATTAACATTTGCTAACGCATCTTTTGGATTTACAGGAATTACTTCAAATCCAACAATGTCATTTATCGGTGCAACATCTAGCTCCCCAATAACATTAACTGTACTTACTGATAATTCTCTTTCATGGGAGGGTTCATCTGGTCAAGTATTTGCTATAGACAGCAATTTATCAACAGGTGAAATTTTTGCAGTAAGTGATATTTCTGGCATACCAATCATTAGTGCATCTGCTGGTCAAACAGTAACTATAAATGAGTTTGGCGGATTTACAAGAATTGGTAATGGCAGTATAAGTTCTACTGGTGCATCTAATACTGGAGCTAATGGTACCTTAGTTGTTTATGGTGGTGTCGGTATCACTGGAAATACGAATATTGGTGGTGCTATAAGAGCTGGCGGAGGATCATTTGCTAAAAATATTAGCAACGGTGATATCGCACTAGATAATAGTAATTCTGATACTCCAGGAGTTTTATACTATTGGCAAAACAATAAAAATATTGGCACTGATGTTTATTTTTCAGGATCAGGTGTTACTAGATATAGAATTGTTAAAGAACTAAATGAATCTGGTGGGACTGAGCTCTGGAGTATTGATAGAGAAGGAATTGTATATCGTTCATCTTGGGCTATCGGAGAAACTATTAGTACTAGTATGTACAATAACTCAGATCTCAATATGCAAAGTACTAATACTGTCGGAATTACAAGTTATGTAACTATCGCAACTATAACATACACTCCTAAATCTTCTTCTTCTTATCTTTGGATTGAATTTGATGCACATTATGACTTCAACAACGGAAGTACTGCTGATGATTTCTTTGCTAGAATTACAGTGGGTGGTTCAACAATTGTAGAAAAAAATCAAATATTCGTCAATGCATCTGGTGGAGGAACAAGATCAGGAGTACTATTCCCGATTTCTGGAAGATACACCAACACATCAACTTCAGGTATAGCAATTACTGTCCAAGCAAGACGAGGTACAGCCGATGACAATTTAAGAGTCTATGGCTCATCTACGTCTGGTTATATGCGAATTCAGGAAATTGGAAGATAATGGGAACTAAATATAATCCAAGAGTAGTTTCTAGCGGGTTAGTAACGTATTTTGATGTTGCTAATACAAGAAGTTATGTTGGTTCTGGAATAACTGTAAATGGTCTTATTAGTGGAATTGGATTTACATTAGTCAACGGTGTAGGTTTTGGCACTACAGGAACAAATTATTTTACCTTTGATGGAGTTGACGACAATATACCATTTAATGTCCCAAATGTTGGCACAACATTGACAATTGAAATGTGGGCAAAAATAAAAGCATTTGCTGGTGGAATGCCTTTTGGGTTTTTGCAATATGATGTTTGGTTATCTGGTGGAGCAATGGGATACAACACTGCTGTCTCAGATCAATATGGTTTGACATCAACACAAGTTACAAATCTTGGCCTTGTTAATCAATGGAAGCATTATGTTTTTGAAATGAGAACAGACGTATCATATTCAAATAATAAAATTTATATCAATGGACAAAATCAATCCCTGTCTCAAGTTGCTGGTACAGAAAATGCAAGTGTCAGAAATTTCAACAGTGGTAATGGAAGAATTAGTTCTTGGTTAAATAGTAGTGCATTTAATATTCCCATGGATCTTGCACAATTTAGAATATATAGCAGATCATTGACAGCAGCAGAGGTATTACAAAACTACAATGCTTCAAAAATGAGGTATGGACTGTAATGGGACTTCTGCATCATCCAAGAGTAGCAATGGATGGATTAACTGTATATTTAGATGCAGCTAATACAAGAAGCTATTCTGGTAGCGGAATAACAGTAAACGGTTTATTTGGAGGAATTGGCGGAACATTAGTTAATGGCATTGGATTTAGCAGTCAAAATAGTGGTTCTTTTTTCTACGATGGAACTAATGATTATTTAAGACTACCTTTGAATTTTTTCATTCATGATTCTGGTACTCCTTTTACTATATCTGTCTGGTTTAGGACTGGAACAAGTGGAATGATTTTTGGTCAAGAAAATGGAGAAACACCTGGATCTGGAGGTGGTTGGGTACCTGCAATTTATGTAGATACAAATGGAAAAATTAGAACATCTTGCTTTTGGGGTGGTTCTACAACAAACCAATCAATTTCAGCTGCTTCAGTTAATGACAATCAATGGCATCAAATTGCAGTTACATTCCAGAGTACATCACATAAAAGTTTTTTAGATGGTGTTTTATTCGACACAATATCAAAGACACAAACTTTTTACTCTTTAACTCTTTACTATTATTTGGGTAGTGGGAAAAATACAAGCTGGCCAAGTGCTGGAAATATGACATTAAGTGGAAATATTTCTAATTTTATGTTTTACAACAGAGCTTTATCTGACCAAGAAATACTTAAAAATTATAATGTCATGAAAACAAGGTATAGATAATGGGAGCAAAAGCTGGACCAAGAATAGTTGGAGATGGATTAATTCTAGACGTTGATGCTGCTGTGTCAAGAAGTTATGCAGGTTCAGGATTAACTGCAAATGCACTAATTGGTGGTATCGGTGGAACTCTTGTTAATGGTGTTGGTTTTGGTACTACAAATAACGGATATTTTATTTTTGATGGTACTAATGATCATATCAATTTTGGCAATAGTTCTACGTTACAACAATCTTCAGGAACATTATCAGCTTGGACAAAAGCAAGTTCACCAGGAGCAGGATATAGAGGCATCATAGCAAAACAAGGTTCATACGGTTTATTTTATACTGACAGTGTATTGGTCACTTATGATTGGGCAGCAGATGCAGGTAGATCTACTGGAATAAATATTGCAGATAATACTTGGAAAAATGTAGTTCTTACATATCAATCAGGTGTTAGTAATGGTACACGCATTTACATAAATGGAGTTTTAGTTCTTACCACAACTATTACAGTTTTAAATCAAATTAATAATTTATTTGGTGGTGCAGAAGCTAATGCATCTCAATTTGCTTCATGTCAAATATCGTCATTCAATATGTACAACAGAGCATTATCGGCAACAGAAGTATTACAAAATTATAATGCAACTAAAAGAAGATATGGATTATAACCTCTAAATAAGAAAAGATGCTAATAGTTAACAGGTTTGATGGTTATTAAATTAGAAAAAAATAACCATCAACACATGTGGAGTGACTAATGGCTGATCTTAATTTTCCCAATCCTGGGGTGCAACAACAGTATACATTTGTAGGTAAAACATGGAACTGGGATGGACAACGCTGGGCTTTTGCATCTAGCGGTTCTGGTATCACAAAACTTAATAACCTTACAAATTCAGTTCAAAACTTCTTAATTGGATATTCTGGAGCTTTTCCAAATATTGTTTCTTCTGGAACTGATCATACATTTAATTTCCCAATTGCAAGTACTGGTGCTACTGGTCTTGTAAATACTTCTTCGCAAACTTTTGCTGGTGATAAAACATTTGCTTCCACAACAAATGCAACTTATATAGGTGTTGGTGGTGTTGTTGTTCATGGAGGTATTGCAATTTCTGGTAATGCTGCTATTGGTGGATCAGCAATATTTACCAACACATCTAATACTAATACTATAGCATTTAGATCTGGCAATCAAGCTAATACTTTAACTTATATCTTACCTACTGCTAACCCAACGTCAGGACAAGTATTATCAGCGTCAGCTCCAGCATCAGGTGTAGTAACTCTATCTTGGGCAAATGATCAAACTGGCTCAGGAGGTCTTGCTAGTTTAAATGGTGAGACAGCATCAACGCAATTATTTGCTACTAGCACTACAGGTACAGATTTTACAATCACCTCAAGCGCAGGTACTCACACATTCAATATCCCAATCGCAGGATCTGGTTCAACAGGTTTAATTACTACATTAGCACAAACGATAGCTGGTGCTAAAACATTCTCTTCTTCAAT